>Ga0209758_1000171_pt1 | contig 148854 bp, 147 predicted proteins | sample AraplaMF_Col_mMF_FD_184258 | JGI IMG/M metagenome (GOLD analysis project Ga0209758, IMG submission 184258) | Arabidopsis root microbial communities from the University of North Carolina, USA - plate scrape MF_Col_mMF (SPAdes) (version 2) | ecosystem: Host-associated > Plants > Roots >... | reverse complement strand
CGGAGCGCTGCTCGAATTCGCCGGTGATGCGGTCGATGCGCTCGTTCAGCATCTCGTGGACGCGGTCGGCGAGGTCGACGAACTCGTCGTGGACGTGGCCGGTCTTGAAGTTGAGGCTGGTGGTCAGCCGCTCGCTGGCGTCGAGCACGGCGCGCGTGGTCTCGTTGCTGGCCTCCTCGAGGCGGTCGAGCAGGTCGCCGCCGCGTTCGCCGAGCGCCAGGATCATGTTGTCGCCGGCATTGCTCAGCGCGCTGGTGATGTGGGCGCCGCGCTCTTCCAGCGCGCCGGTGATGGACTTGGCGACCTCGTCGACGCGCGAGGCGATCGCGTCCGAGATCAGCGCGATGTCGTGGCGCAGATCAATCTGCACGCCGGAGATGGCGCTGCGGACCTGCTCGGCCTGGCCGACCAGGTTGTCGCGCTGGTGCGCGATGTCCTGGAGCAGGGCGCGGATGCGCACCTCGTTGTCGGAATAAGCGCGTTCGAGCGCGGCGACCTCGTTGGCGACCAGTGTCTCGAGCTCGCCGGCGCGCGCGATCGCGCGCTCGATGCCGTCGCCCATCGCCGCGACTTCGCGGCGGATGGCCTGGCCGACGGTGACCATGGAATCGGAGGCCGAGCCCTCGGGCTCGGAGAAGCGGATCGCGACCTGCGCCATCGCCTGGGCGATCATGCGCATTTCCTGGCCGCGCCAGACCAGGCTGGCGAGGAAGTAGAACAGCATGATCGGCGCGAAGAACATCGCGATCAGGCCGGCAATGACGAGCACGCCGCCGCTCTGGCCCATGGCGGCCTGGATCGAGGGCAGGAAGCCGAACGTCAGCGCGGCGCAGGCGGCGAGCCAGACGCCGGCGAAGATGGTGGCGAAGGTATAGACGCTGCGGGCAGGGCGGCCCTTCTGAAGCGCCTGGAGCAACTGGCCGATGGTCTCGCGGTCGTCATTGGCGGCGCGACGCGAAGCGCGCGGCTCCTCGACCGGGTCGAACACGGTCGAGCGTTCGTTGGCGGCAGGGCGCGGCTCGAAGCTCGGCTCGTCGAAGGCCGGAGGCGTCACCGGGGGCGCCGTCTCGTTGCGCATCGCGGCGTTGCGGCTGGTGTCCGCAGCGGTGTCGCTGATGTTGAGGGCTTCCTGGATTGCAGAAAGCGCGACTTCTGTGGGGTCTTTGACCTTTTTCGGAGTGTTCGCCATGTTCAGTCCGAGCCCTCGTTACTTGTACGCGTCCCCCCGCGAGCCCTGCGCCCTGCGCAAGCCCACAGACCGGATCATGCCGCTTGCGCGGATCTCCGAGCCGTCCCCACCCGGACGGCTTGTCCGCCAATTTCCGAAACATCCTATTGGCAGAGCGTCGCGAATGAAATGCCCGCGATTAAGACATTCTTAATCATCGTTAACAGGATCGCGCCGTAACGCCTTAGCAATAAATGAAATTCTCCACCGGACTCGGTCAATTGCGGCAACTTTTCGGCAATAAGCTGGCGGAACTGCGTCTCTGACCCCAAACATTTCGTTAACCATTTCCATGCTTGGGTGAGGCGAAGTCACCGCCGGACCGGCGGAACCGTCGCGCGATGCCGGGGCCTTTCGCCATGACGCCTGAACTGCAACGGATGGACTGGATGCCTTCGCCCCCGCTTGCCCCCATCGACAGCCCGCTCGACCTCGACCATCTCTCCCGGATGACGCTCGGCGATGCGGATTTGGAGCAGGAAGTGCTGGCCATGTTCGCCGAGCAGGCGGTCCGCCTGATCGCGGCGATGGCGGGATTGCCGGCCGAGGCCGGCGCGCTTGCCCACAAGCTCAAGGGGTCGGCGCGCGGGATCGGCGCCTTTGCGGTGGCAGACGCCGCCGCAAGCCTGGAGACCGCGATCCAGATCGGCCAGAACGAGCGCCACGCCTTCGCCGCGCTGAAGGAGGCCGTGACCGAGACCCGCGCCGCCATCGAGGCGATCCTGAAGGCTTGAGACCACGCGGCCGAGCCGGGCACGAGGCTCTTGTTTTAGCCTCTTGTTTTGACGCATTTTCCTGCCGCAAAGCGGCATTCACTTCGCATCAAAACCCTATGGCGCCGGGCTGATCGACCCGTTATAGGACAGCCCGGACCCTCCTTCATTCCCAGCACCGCGGCAACACGAGCACACATGGCCAAGATTCACTTTGTCGACCACAAGGGCGAAACCCGCACGGTGGAAATCGAGAACGGCGCAACCGTGATGGAAGCCGCGATCCGCAACAGCATTCCCGGCGTCGAGGCCGAATGCGGCGGCGCCTGCGCCTGCGCGACCTGCCACGTCTATGTCGACGAAGCCTGGCGCGAGAAGGTCGGCAGCCCGACGCCAATGGAGGAGGACATGCTCGATTTCGGTTTCGACGTGCGCCCGAATTCGCGCCTGTCCTGCCAGATCAAGGTCTCCGACGAGCTCGACGGCCTCGTCGTGACGACGCCGGAACGGCAAGCCTGATCCTGGCGAGCCTGATTCCGACGCGTCTGTTTCGACGCGCCTGCCCTTCTGGATGAACTATAGGTTCGGCGGCGCGACCTCGATGCCGCGCTTGTGCCAAGGTCTGAGCTTCTCGATCACTTCGGCAGTCAGCGGCGCTGGGCGCCGCGTCGACTCGTCGAGCATGACGCCGACCGACGTCGCCGAGGCGATGCACTTTCCTTGCGAGAACACGACCTGCTCGAAGGTCACCGACGTCCGTCCCAGCTTCACCACGCCGAGGCCGAGCTCGATCGTGTTCGGCCAGTGCAGCTCGGCGCGGAAATGCATGTCGAGCCGCACCATGATCCAGGCGAGCCCCGGCGGCGTCAGCCCGTATTCCGGAAGCTTCATCAGCGTGACACGGCCGGTCTCGAAATAGGTGGCGTAGACCGCGTTGTTGACGTGCTGGTTGGGGTCGAGATCGCCGAAGCGGACGTTGTCGCTGAGGCGGTAGGGGTAGTCCTCCAGGCGCGGCGTCGTATCGAGGCGACTTGGTGCGTTCACCGATTGATCTCCGTCATATCCTTGCCGGTTACAGCTCAGTTATCCTGCTCCGGCAAGTGGGCGCGGCTGCGGGGCGCTCCCGCTTTTATGCCTTCCCTGATCCATCCCCGTTGGCTAGACAGGCAGGGTCACCTCTGCCCAAGGGCGCCGTCCAACAGATAACGACAGATAAAGAGACGACATGAGCGACGCGATCAAAACCGATGTGCTGATTATTGGCGCCGGCCCCTGCGGTCTGTTCGCCGCCTTCGAGCTTGGCCTTCTCGACATGAAGGCGCATTTCGTCGACATCCTCGACAAGGTCGGCGGCCAGTGCGCCGAGCTCTATCCGGAAAAGCCGATCTACGACATTCCCGGCATTCCGCAGGTGTCGGGGCAGGGCCTCACCGACGCGCTGATGGAGCAGATCAAGCCGTTCCATCCGACCTTCCATCTCGGCGAGATGGTCGAGACCGTCGAGAAGATCGGCGATCCCCTGTTTCGCTGCACCACGGATGCGGGCAAGGTGTTCGAATGCAAGGTGCTGGTGATCGCGGCCGGCGGCGGCTCGTTCCAGCCCAAGCGTCCGCCGGTGCCGGGCATCGAGGCCTATGAAGGCACTTCGGTGCATTACGCCGTGCGCAAGATGGAAACGTTCCGCGACAAGAACGTGCTGGTCGTCGGCGGCGGCGATTCCGCGCTCGACTGGACCCTCAATCTGCATCCGATCGCCAAGCGTATCACGCTGCTGCATCGGCGCGACGAGTTTCGCGCCGCGCCCCACAGCGTCGAGCAGATGCGCGCGCTGGTGGCCGCCGGCAAGATGGATCTCCGGCTCGGCCAGGTCACCGCTCTCTCCGGTGCTGACGGCAAGCTCGCCGGCGCCACCATCAAGGGCAACGACAACAGCATCACGGAAGTCGCCTGCGACACCATGCTGCCGTTCTTCGGACTGACGATGAAGCTCGGTCCGGTCGCCAATTGGGGCATTGCACTGGAGAACAATCTGGTGCCGGTCGAGACGTCAGCGTTCGAGACCAACGTCCCCGGCATCTTCGCGATCGGCGACATCAACACCTATCCCGGCAAGATCAAGCTGATCCTGTGCGGCTTCCACGAGGGCGCGCTGATGTCGCAAAAAGCCCATCGCTACGTCTATCCGGAGAAGCGGCTCGTGTTCCAATACACGACCTCGTCCTCCAGCCTGCAAAAGAAGCTGGGGGTCAGCTGACGGCGACGGGGCGGGAAGGGATGCCCCATGTTTCTGGTGCTGGAACAGTTCGCGAAATCGCCGTAGTCTGCGGCCATTCCGGTCGTGGAATAGCAAGGTGATCTAATGCGGAATTTCTCCAGTTTTCGGCTGCTCTCCTTCCTCGCGCTCGCTTTGTCGCTCGCAGCGGTGACGCCGTCTGCGGCGCAGACCGCCGAGCCCACGGCGGCGGGCCTGTGGCAGAAGGTCGAGGACGGCAGGACGGTCGGATGGTTTCTCTTCGTCGACCGCAACGGCATCTTCGAAGGTGTGATCGCAAAGACCTTCCCGCGCCCCGGTGACGATCCGAACGAGGTCTGCAGCAAGTGCACCGATGACCGCAAGAACGCGCCGGTGCTCGGCATCTCCTTCGTCCGCAACATGAAGCGCGAAGGCTTGAAGTACGAAGGCGGCAACGTGCTCAATCCGCGCGATGGCCAGATCTGGAAGGCCAACATGAAGGTCAGTCCCGACGGCCAGACCCTGACTCTGCGCGGCTATCTCGGCATCGCGCTGCTCGGCAAGGATGAGACCTGGACGCGTCTGCCTGACGCCAACATCGCCCAGGTCGATCCCGCCATCGTCGCAAAATATCTGCCCGCCCAAGCCGCGACCACCAAGCCGCCGGCACCGGCGCCGAAGAAGAGCGGCGGCACGATGATGGCGCCGGCCAAGCAATAGGCTGGTTTCGGTATTTCTCAGCGTCGTCTTCTCGGCGCCGGATTTCGATCCTAGGCCGCATCCGCCGAAAGGCGCATGGCTTTGCGCCGTGCAGCAGTAGTTCCCCGGAATGCGCGTTGGCAGCGGATTTGCATAGTTGTCGTCAGCTGCCGGGGGAACGAGTCGCCGGTGCCGCGCCTGATTCAATGCGCGGACAACCGACGGCATTGTCGTCCCCCGCACGGATCATTTTGATCGCGGGACGACGAGATGAAATTTTCAAGATTGTGCGCAGCGACGCTGCTGGGCGCGACGGCGCTTCTGACATTCTCGGCACAGGCGCGCGACGACGGGCGCTACGCCAACTCACCGCTAAAGCCCTGGTTCGAAAGCCTGCATAGCGAGTTCGGTCAATGCTGCACCGACGCCGACGGCTACGTCATTGCCGACGTCGATTGGGAGTCCGATCGCGGCCGCTTCCGCGTCCGCATCGACGACGAATGGGTGGTGGTGCCCGACGGTGCCGTGATCACCGTGCCGAACAAGATCGGTCGCACCATGGTGTGGAAGCACTATATCGACGGTCATCCGCGCGTGCGCTGCTTCATGCCGGGCAGCATGACCTGAAAACGCTGACGGCGCCCGCATCCGATGCAGGCACCGCAAGCGAAGTGGAGGTTTAGCGCGCCTGGTTTCCCGAACCCGCGCTCGCGAGCTGCTTGACCCGGGGCGACAGCACCGAAACCTGGGCGGGCGAGGCGGGCATGCCGGCGACGATCATGGTGGGCGCGGCCGACTGCTCCTCGACGCCGGCGCCGCCGAGCACCTGCACCTGGGTCGCCGAGATCGGCAACGACTTCACTTCGTAAGAGGGAAGCTCACCGGCAAACGCGCTGGTCGAGCTCGCAAGCAAGGCGCCGGCGACGGCGATCATTGTGAGAACACGCATTGGAAAGTCTCCGTTGAAGATGTCAATCGGAGGTTTGGTCGTGACGATGCAGGAAGAGGTTCGCTCGTGTGCGAACAATCGTGTGTCCGTGCACGAACCTATTTGATTGCGTAATGCGACAGGATGAAACGACGACGAAGTTTTCCGCGTCAATGTTTCCGGATGGTTTCGCGGCATCGGTCGACGCCGCTCGCAGCTAGCCGGTCTGCAGCTCCCGGTGCGGAGATCTGGCCGGCACTGCGGTCACGGGAAAGCGCAGGCTCATGGTCGTGCCGCGGCCGGGCGCGGAGGAGATCACCAGCTCGCCGCCATGGGCGGCCATGATCTCGCGGACGATCGACAGGCCGAGGCCGGCGCCGTCGCCTGCTGTATTGCCGGTCTGAAACGGTTCGGTCAGCCCTTGCTCCACGCCGTCCGGCAGGCCGGCGCCGTCGTCGTAGATCGAGATGCCGTTGCGGTCGAGCGTGGCGACAATGCGTCGCGCGCCACGGGCGTGGATGAGTGCATTGCCGACGAGATTGGCAAGCGCGCTGCGGACCGCGGGATCCACACCCTGCACCAGGAACGGACCTTTCTCAGCCTGTTCCAGCGCGAGCTCGATGCCGGCGTCCAGTGCCGAGGGGCTGAAATCGGCCAGCACGTCCAGCGTGATCTGGGCGAGATCGATCGGCCGTTTCTCGATCGCATGATTTTGCAGCCGGGCGAGGTCGAGCATGGCGGAGACCAGCGACGTCAGGCGGCGGATGTCGCGCACCAGCTCGGCCTTCAAAGCTGGCTCGGGCACGTCCTCGACCTTGGCGCGCAGCAGCGTGAGCGGCGTGCGGAGCTGATGGGCGGCGTTGCCAAGAAAGCGACGTTGCATCCTGATATAGGCGTCGATCTCGCCGAAGGCGCGGTTCAGCGCCTCGACCAACGGTTTCAGCTCCGAGGGAACCTCGGACAAGGATATCAGGCCCTGCGGTGCCGATGGATCGATCGCGAGGGCGCGCCTCGCGACCCGTTCGATGCCGCGTGAGACGAAACGCGCAGCAAGCGCCGAACCGATCGCGACGGTCGCCGCAAAGGCCAGAGCCACCAGGAAAATCGAAAAGATGCTGCGGACGAGGAAGCTCCTCGCGATCCGCCCGAAGCGAACCTGAGGCCCGCCGACCATCATCGTGAGTCGCAAGGAGCCCCGTTGCGCAACGGCGAGACAAAACGTGCTGTTCTGGTCGGGTGTGCTGAAGACGGACAGGCCGACGGGCCCACGATAGGGAAAGGCGAAAGGAAGGGCCGGCCGGCGTTCGCTGCCGTACTCGTTGACGAGGTCGCCGGCGGACACGACGTACCAGAGGTTCGGGCTGTCCGCCTTCAATTCCTCGAGGGCGGGAGTCGGACGGACCGTCAGGTTTTGTCCATCGATATCAGTGGCACGATCGAGAACGGCCGCCACGACCCGACACGCCCTGAACTCGCGTTCCTCCATCGGGTAGCGCCAGACGAAGATGCCGACCATGATCAGGAAGATCGTCGTCGCGGCGATGCCGAGCGAGAGCGCAAACGTCCGGGCGATTGATCTCATCGCGGTGTCGCCAGCCGCAGGATGTAGCCAATGCCGCGCATGCTGCGGATCTCGACGTCGCCGCCGAACGCGGCCAGCTTCTTCCTCAGGCGCGAGACCTGCGCTTCGAGCGTGTTGGATTCGATCTCGTCGTCGAAACCGTAGATTTCCTCGATTAGCGCGGCGCGGGTGATGACGCGGTCGCGGCGCATCAGGAGGGCGGCGAGGATCAGCGCCTCGCGCCGCCGCAGCAGGATTTTCCTGTCAGCGACCACGACTTCGTTGCTGCCGAGATGCAGCTCGACATTGCCGAGCGAGAGCACGGAGGGCGCGAGCAGGCGGGGCCGTCGCAACACGGCGCGCACCCGCGCGATCAGTTCCTGCGGCTCGAAAGGCTTGCCGAGATAGTCGTCGGCGCCGCCGTTGAGGCCGTCGACGACGTCCTCCTTGGCGTCCCTGGACGTCAGCATGATGATCGCGGGGCGGTCGGGCGACCGGTTCAGCGCCGTGACCACCTGGAGCGCGTCGCCGTCGGGCAGCATGCGATCGACGATCGCGAGATCATACTTGAAATTGTCGAGCGCCTGACGGGCATCGGCGATCGAGCCGACGATGTCGACGATTCCGTGCAATTGTCCGAGCAGGCGGCTGACATAGGCGCCGATCTGCGGTTCGTCTTCGATCACGAGGGAACGCACGCGGGGTCGTCCTTGACTCTGCTGGGGCAACACACCCCTGAGCGTGACGCTCCCGGGCCGAAGTCTGGCGTTTCGGCTCTCGCAGGGTTCCCATTAAGGCAGCCAGCTTGGCGAATAAAAGGCAGGAACGCGGGTGCTGGCCGGTGCTGCCGCTCAAAGTTTTGACGCATGCAGGTCTCGCGGCAATGTTCGGGCAATGTCGGTTCGGCGGGCCGCGACCGGCACACGGCGGCAGCGGATCGGCCAGCAGCTCTCGCCTTGCAATCTTGGGGCAATTTTGCCGGACCACATGCTGGGGCTCGAACCACATCAGTCGACCAGGCCAGCAAGGCCGGTACGGGGCCCCTAATGATGCATCTTGACGAAGCCGCTCTCCGCCTCTCGGGGAATGCGCGGCTGACGACCGCCGTGCTTGCCGCACTCGGCGCGACGCTGGCGATCACTCAATCGGCCGTGGCGCAGACCGCGTTCACGCTGCCGGCTCCGCCGTTCGACCTGCCGATGCTGCCATCGCCCTCCGGAAACTGGACCGTCATGGTCGGCATCGGCGGGCAGTACATGCCTGACTTCGTCGGATCGAAGAACGGCAAGCTGATGCCGATCCCGATCTTTTCGATTCGTCGCGCCGGATCGATCGATCAGTTTCGCGGGCCGCGCGACAGCGCCAGCATCGCGCTGCTCGACGTCGGCAATTTTCGCGCGGGACCTGCCTTCAAATACGTCGCCTCGCGCAAGGCCGACAAATATGCCGAGCTGATCGGCCTTGGCGACGTCAAGGCTGCCTACGAGCTTGGCGGCTTCGTCGAATATTATCCGGTCGACTGGCTACGCTTGCGCGGCGAATTGCGCCAGGGCATCGGCGGCCACACCGGGACGGTCGCCGACATCTCCGCCGACGTCATCGTGCCGCTGATTCAAAGGCTGACGATCTCAGCCGGTCCGCGCTTCACCTGGAAGAGCACCAAGGCGACCGCGCCTTACTTCGGCGTCGATGCGGCGCAGGCACTGGCATCGGGATTGCCGATGTACGATGCGAAGAGCGGCGCGCACTCGGTCGGCTTCGGCAGCCAGATCTCCTATCGCATCAATCCGCAATGGGAGGTCCACGCCTATGTCGAATACGAGAAGCTGCTCGGCGATGCCGCGGACAGTCCGCTGGTGAAGCTGCGCGGGTCGTCGAACCAGACCACCGTCGGCCTCGGCGCGTCCTATTCGTTCGATTTCAGGATTCGATAGCTCGCCATGCGCCGCATTGCATTTCTATGGATTGGCCTCGCGGCCGCTTGCGTCGCGCTCGGTGCCGCCGCGGCATTCGAGACGCGCGCGAGTCGTCTTCAGGCGATCAAGACGGTCGGCATCGTCTCCGCCATCGGCGAGGAGATGAGCCTGACGCAAGCCGGTCTGACCCGACTGGGCACCACCGCGCAAAGCCTGCCGATCGGCGCGTGGGCGCTGGATGAGTTGATCGTCCAGCAGGCGACCAGGCTGCTGGAGGGACGCTTTCGCGTGCAGCCCTTGACCTACAGGCGCGCTGCGTTTGCTGCGATCAGGGACTCGGCGGTTGCGCCCGTCAATCTCTTGCGTAGCGATCCGTTCAAGGAGCTGGTTCGCAGCGACGTCACCCCGCAGGGGTTGGACGCGTACATCGTCATCACCCGGGCGCGGTCGAAACTTGGAAACGGTCGCAACGTCGAGGGCGTTGGCCTTGCCGAATACCGGACGCTGCTTGCGGATTACGGCCTGATCCACGCGCTGTACGAAGTTCGCATCATCGACGGCAAGTCGTTCAACGTGATCGAGAAGCGGGCGGCCGGGCCGCTCGACAACACCGGCACCGTGCCACTGGCCGGTCCGAGCGGGCCGGTCGACGAGGCGCTGGGCGGTTCTGCGCCGAGCGAACGCCTGCGTGCGGCCGTCGTCGACCTCATTACGCGCAGCCTGCCGGTCACGTTCGGTGACATGCACTTGATCGGGGGATAGTGAAGCCGGCTCGTCGGCGCTCAGGTCACCGGCGCCGGATTGAACAGCGTGAGATCGTTGTGAATGCCCCAGCGGTCCGACCACGGCTTGGTGCGGCCGGAGGCGACATCGAGGATCAGGCGGAACAGATCCCAGCCGCATTCCTCGATGGTCTTCTCGCCGGTGGCGATGCTGCCGGCGTCGAAGTCGATCAGGTCCTTCCAGCGCCGCGCGAGCTCGCTGCGGGTGGCGACCTTGATCACGGGTGCTGCCGCAAGACCGTAAGGCGTGCCGCGGCCGGTGGTGAACACCTGCAAGGTCATGCCGGAGGCGAGCTGGAGCGTGCCGCAGATGAAGTCCGAAGCCGGCGTTGCCGCGAACAGCATACCCTTCTGCGTCGCCTTCTCGCCGGGCGAGAGCACGCCGGTGATGGCCGACGAGCCCGACTTGACGATCGAGCCGAGCGACTTCTCCACGATGTTGGCGAGGCCGCCCTTCTTGTTGCCGGGCGTGGTGTTGGCGCTGCGGTCGGCGCCGCCGCGGGCGAGATAGGAATCGTACCAGGCCATCTCGCGCACCAGCGCGCGGCCGACATCCTCGTTGATGGCGCGCCGCGTGAGCAGCTGGATGGCGTCGCGCACCTCGGTGACCTCGGAGAACATCACGGTCGCGCCGGCGCGCACCAACAGGTCCGCGGCGAAGCCGACGGCGGGATTGGCGGTGACGCCGGAGAAGGCGTCGCTGCCGCCGCATTGCAGCCCGATGACGAGATCGGAGGCCGGGCAGGTCTCACGCTTGCGGGCGTTGAGCACCTTCAGCCGCGCCTCGGCCTGGGTCATGATGGCGTCGACGATCGCGCCAAAGCCGTCGAAGGCTTCGTCCTGCATCCGCACGATGGCATCGCTGACGCCCTCCGGCACCAGCCGCTCGGGCGCAAGCTTCTCGCAGCCGAGGCCGACGACGAGGATTTCGCCGCCGAAATTCGGGTTGAGCGCGAGATTCTGCAGCGTGCGGATCGGCACCACCGCATCGGGCGCGGTGATGGCGACGCCGCAGCCATAGGCGTGGGTGAGCGGCACGACGTCATCGACGTTCGGGTATTTCGGCAGCAGCTCGGCGCGGATGCGCTTGACCGCATATTCCATCGTGCCCTTGACGCATTGCACGGAGGAGGAGATGCCGAGGATGTTCTTGGTGCCGACCGAGCCGTCGGGATTGCGATAGCCCTCGAAGGTGAAGCCTTCGAGCGGCGGCAGCGGGGCGGGGACGGCGGTGGAGATCTCGAGCTTGTCGAGGTCAGGGGCCTCCGGCATGCGGATGCGCGCCTCGTCCACCCATTCGCCGGCGCGGATCGGCGACAATGCATAGCCGATGATCTCGCCATAGCGGATAATCGGCTGGTCTTGTGCGATGTCGACCAGCGCCGTCTTGTGCCCCTGCGGCACGAAGGCGCGCAACGTCAGTCCGCTGGCGAAGCGGGAGCCGGCGGGAAGCCCGAAATCATTGACCACGATCGCGACATTGTCGCGCTCGTTGAGCTTGATGTAGCGGGGCTGCTCTTTTGCTGCGACGTCCTGGTCCATGGAGGACTCCGGGATTTGTAGGGTGGGTTAGCGCAGCGTAACCCACCAATGTCTCGGTCCGCAGAAATAGAAGAGGTGGGTTACGCTGCGCTAACCCACCCTACGTAGTCAGCCGATCAGCCCGGGAACGTATAGGCCGTCTTCACCGTCGTGTAGAACTCGCGCGCGTAGGAGCCCTGTTCGCGGGGGCCGTAGCTCGAGCCCTTCCGGCCGCCGAACGGCACGTGATAGTCGACGCCGGCGGTCGGCAGATTGACCATCACCATGCCGGACTCGCTGTTGCGCTTGTAGTGCGAGGCGTATTTCAGGCTGGTGGTGCAGATGCCGGAGGCGAGGCCGAATTCGGTGTCGTTGGAGATCGCGAGGGCCTCTTCGTAGTTCTTGGCGCGGATGACGGCGGCGACGGGGCCGAAGATTTCCTCACGAGCGATGCGCATGTTGTTGTTGGCTTCGGTGAACAGCGCCGGCTGCAGGTAATGGCCGGGCGTCTCGCGCTTGAGCAGCTCGCCGCCGAAAGCGAGCTTGGCGCCCTCGTCCTGGCCGATCTTGATGTAGCGCAGGTCCTGGTCGAGCTGGCTCTGGTCGACCACCGGGCCGATATGCACGCCGGCCTTGAGCGCGTCGTCGACCGACAGGCTGTTCAGGCGCTCGGCCATCGCCGCGACGAAGCGGTCGTGGATGCCTTCGGTGACGATCAGGCGGGAGGAGGCGGTGCAGCGCTGGCCGGTCGAGAAATAGGAGCCGTTGACGGCAACTTCGACGGCGGTCTTGAGGTCGGCGTCGTCGAGCACGACCAGCGGATTCTTGCCGCCCATCTCGAGCTGGAATTTCTTCATCGGGTTGGAGAGCACGCAGGCCTGCGCGATCTTGCGTCCCGTCTGCACCGAGCCGGTGAAGGAGATCGCGGCGACGTCGGGGTGATCGAGCAGGGTCTGGCCGACCACCGAGCCGGAGCCGACCACGAGGTTGAACACGCCGGCGGGAATGCCGGAGCGGGTGATGATCTCCGACAGCGCATGCGCCGAGCCGGGCACCAACTCGGCCGGCTTGAACACCACGGTGTTGCCGTAGCAGAGCGCCGGGGCGATCTTCCAGGCCGGGATCGCGATCGGGAAATTCCAGGGCGTGATCATGCCGACGACGCCCATCGGCTCGCGCGTCAGCTCGACGTCGAGGCCGGGACGCACCGAGGCGCCCTTCTCGCCGATCAGGCGCAGCGCTTCACCGGCGAAGAACGCGAAGATCTGGCCGGCACGGGCGACCTCGCCGATACCTTCCGGCAGGGTCTTGCCTTCCTCGCGGGCGAGCAGGCGGCCGAGCTCTTCCTTGCGGCCGAGGATTTCGAGGGAAATCTTGTTGAGCGCGTCGAAGCGCGCCTGCGGCGTCGATTGCGACCAGGCGGGGAAGGCGGCCTTGGCGGCGGCGATCGCCTTCTCGGTCTGCGCCTTGTCGGCCTTGGCGTATTCGCCGACGACGTCGTTGGTGTTGGAGGGGTTGATGTTCCTGGTGACGCCGGAGCCGTCGACCCATTCGCCGCCGATGAAGTTTTTCAGGATCGCAGTCATCTCATTCCTCCAGAGGAAGTTTCATTTTTAGTCGGGCGTGATCCTCGCGGAGAACCGGTGTCCACTTTTCCGGGATCACGCCTTAGCGAACGAGGCAGGGACGTTTGTCGTCGAAGGTCCAGCCGGGGATCAGGTCCTGCATGGCAATAGCGTCATCCCGGGCACCAAGTCCATGCTGCTTGTAGAGGTCATGCGCCGCATCGATGGCCGCCCTGTCGATTTCGATACCTAGGCCCGGCCGGTCAGGCACGGCGATCCTGCCTCCCTTGATCTGAAGCGGCTCCCTGGTCAGCGCCTGGCCGTCCTGCCAGATCCAATGGGTGTCGATCGCGGTGACCTTGCCGGGGGCGGCGGCGCCGACATGGGTGAACATGGCCAGCGAAATGTCGAAATGGTTGTTGGAGTGCGAGCCCCAGGTCAGGCCGTTGTCGCGGCAGGTCTGGGCGACGCGCACCGAGCCCTGCATGGTCCAGAAATGGGGATCGGCCAGCGGAATGTCCACGGCGCCGAGGCGCAGAGCGTGGGACAGCTGGCGCCAATCGGTCGCGATCATGTTGGTCGCGGTGGGCAGCCCCGTGGCGCGGCGGAACTCGGCCATGATCTCGCGGCCTGAGAAGCCCGCCTCGGCGCCGCAGGGGTCCTCGGCATAGGCGAGGATGCCGTGCATGCCTTTGCAGAGGCTGATCGCCTCGTCCAGCGACCAGGCGCCGTTGGGGTCGAGCGTGACGCGGGCGTTCGGGAAGCGCCGGGCGATCGCGGTGACGGCCTCGATCTCCTGCTCGCCGCGCAGCACGCCGCCCTTGAGCTTGAAGTCGGCGAAGCCGTAATGATCGTGGGTCGCTTCCGCGAGCCGCACAATGGTCTCAGGCGTCATCGCCTCCTGATGGCGGAGGTTGAACCATTCCGCCTTGCCGGTCTCGCCCTGGACATAGTTCAGCTTGGATTTGCGCGGGTCGCCGACGAAGAAGAGATAGCCGAGCGTCTCGACGCTGCTGCGCTGCTGGCCTTCGCCGAGCAGCGCGGCGACTGGCAGGCCCAGATGCTGGCCGAGCAGATCGAGGAGAGCGGATTCCACGGCGGTGACCGCGTGGATCATCACGCGGAGATCAAACGTCTGCTTGCCGCGGCCGCCGGCATCGCGATCGGCGAAGGCCGTGCGGATGTCGGCGAGAATGTTGTTCATCGCGCCGACGGTCTTGCCGATCACGAGGTCGCGGGCGTCCTGCAGCGTCTGCCAGATCTTCTGCCCGCCCGGCACCTCGCCGACGCCGGTGTGGCCGGCATTGTCGGTGAGGATGACGATGTTGCGGGTGAAGAACGGCGCGTGGGCGCCGCTCAAATTGAGGAGCATGCTGTCGCGGCCCGCGACCGGGATCACCTGCATCGCCGTGACGACAGGCGCGCCGGCGACCGGCGCGCCGGAAATCTCAGTCAGGGCCATCCTGCTCTCCTCGCTATTGTCGTCCTATTCTGCAGCCTGTTGTGTCGATCGGATGGCGGGCAGATTCTTCACCAGCGCGGTCAGCTCCGCGATCTCCTGCTCGGTGAGGTCGGTGAGCGGCGGGCGGACCGGGCCGGAGTCGCGGCCGATCACCTTCATGCCAGCCTTGATGATCGAGACCGCATAGCCCTTCTTGCGGTTGCGGATCGCGATCAGCGGCAGGATGAAGTTCTTCAGGCCGGCCTGGATCGTGGCGTGGTCGCGCTTGCGCACGGCCGTGTAGAAATGGGTCGCGAATTCCGGCACGAAGTTGAACACGGCGGACGAATAGGTCGTCACGCCCATGTCGAGATAGGGCAGCGCGAAAGTCTCCGCGGTCGGCAGGCCGCCGACATAGGTGAGGCGGTCGCCGAGTTTGGTGTAGACGCGGGTCATCAGCTCGATGTCGCCGATGCCGTCCTTGTAGCCGATGAGGTTCGGGCAGCGCTCGGCAAGGCGGGCCAGCGTGTCGGGCTGAAGGATGGCGTTGTCGCGGTTGTAGACGATGACGCCGATCTTCACCGAGGCGCACACCGCCTCGACATGGGCGGCAAGGCCCTCCTGCTCGGAATGGGTGAGATAGGGCGGCAGCAAGAGCAGGCCGTCGGCGCCGGCCTTTTCCGCACCAACAGCGATCTCGCGGGCGATCGCGGTGCCGTAGCCGGTGCCGGCGAGCACCGGCACGCGGCCCTTGGTCTCCTCGACGGCAACCTTCACGACTTCAGGAACCTCGGTCGGCGTCAGCGAGAAGAACTCGCCGGTGCCGCCGGCGGCGAACAGTCCGGCGACGTCGTAGCCGCACAGCCAGTCCATGTTGGCGCGGTAGGTCGCTTCGTCGAAAGAGTAGTCGGCCTTAAACGGCGTGACGGGAAAGGACAGGAGGCCGGATCCGATCTGCTTGGCCATCTCCTGCGGGGTCATCTTGCTCACGGGCGCTGTTCCCTTCGTGCGTGTTGTGGAGGACGGGGAGCGCCTTAAAGGCCTGCCTGTCCATGCGCCGTGGTTTAAGAGGCCGTTCGATGCGGGTCCAAGCCAAAGCCTATATCGACCGATGCGGATTGAGCATCAATCCTCCGCCACCTCCGCGGAGGACAGTTCACCGGCGATTTTGACCAGCGCCGAGAGCAGCGGATTCTCGTCGTCGCGGCGCCAGACCATGAACAGCTCGACCGGAACGCGGCCCTTGAGCTTCAGCGGCCGCAGCCGTACGTCGGAGATCTTCAGGCCCGCGGCCGCCGCCGGCACGATGGCAAGGCCGAGGCCGGCGCGGACCATGGCCAGGATCGAGTGGATCTGGCTGAGATGCTGGACATAGCGCGGCAGAACGTCGGCGCGGGTGAATTGCGCCACCAGCAGATCGTGGAAGTAGCGGCTCTCATAGGGCGAATACATCACGAAGGGCTGGTCGTCGAAATCCTTGATGGTGATGCTGTCAGCATTCGCCAGCGGATGCTTCTTCGGGATCGCGGCGAGCAATGGCTCGGCGACGACGCGGCGGCTGGCGAGCTCGGGCCGCGCGATCGGCGGCCGCAGCAGGCCGGCGTCGATCTGGCCCGAGGTCAGCGCCTCGAACTGATCGCCTGACACCATCTCCTTCAGGGAGAAGTCCACCTCGGGCAGCTTGGCGCGGCAGGCGGCGACCAGCTCGGGCAGGAAGCCATAGGCCGCGGCCGCGGTGAAGCCGATCTTCAACGAGCCCATCTTGCCGAGCGCGATGCGACGGGCGACCTGCGAGGCGCTTTCCGCAAGCTTGAGGATGCGCCGCGCCTCGGGCAGGAAGCTGCGGCCGGCAGGGGTGAGGCGGACCGAGCGGCTGGTGCGCTCCAGAAGCGGCGCATCGATGATGTGCTCGAGCACCTGGATCTGCCGGGACAATGGCGGCTGCGTCATGTTCAGCCGCGCGGCGGCGCGGCCGAAATGCAGTTCCTCCGCCACCGTGACGAAACAGCGGAGCTGGTTGAGGTCGAACATCGATACATGCCTTAGATGAATAAGGCGCTTCCCCGGCACTTCTAGCATCGATCACCTCCAAAAACAAAGACGGCGGCTTTCGAGGGCCGCCGTTGAGTTGCCTGGTCGAGCTCCCATGGGAGCCCTCAGGAGGAACGTTCACGAGTCGTAGAGGCGCACGCCGCGGCGTGTCCAAGTTCAAGCGGGTATCGATCGATGCCGTTTTTGGATCGATGGAACGGCAGCTGGGAGACGATGTTGGCGCGAAGAAATCTGCAAGCGACATTGATGCGCGAGACGATGCCGCCCACTCCGCTGTCATTCCCGCGAAGGCGGGAATCCAGTACGCCGCGGCTTGTCCGGTCATCACGATCGTCACGGCGTACTGGTTCGCCCGATCAAGTCGGGCGATGACACCCAGAGTGCGAAGGTACTCGCGAGGCTCGCAATGATGGTGTGGAGCAATCCGTCCTTGCTTCTATTGCTGCGCGCCTGGCAACAATTGCGGCAGCAGCCCCCGCGTCACGCTTGGCGGCACCGCATCGAGGCCGAGCACGGCACTTGCGGCCGGCAGGGCGGCATCCGCCATCGCGGCGTGGCCTTCCGCGCTCGGATGCACCGCGCCGCCATAGACGGCGGAGAGCACGCCCCAGGTCGCATCGTGAATGTCGGTGGGCTGGCTCGCGGCCGGCAAGCCCTGCGGATAGGTCATCGCTGCGAAATAGCTGTCATTGGCGTCGCGGATCCAGCGCGCGCGGGGCAAATAGGCGCGATATTCCGAGGCGCCGCGGCCGCACAGCATCGGCTGGCTCGCTGCGCTCACGATATCGGGATTGAAGCTCTGGCCATTCTCGGCAAAGCAGGTGCGGTCGAATTCTGGATCGTTGCCGGAATGCGCGCAGAAGCCGTGATCGGCGAACGCAGCCTGGTGCGTATCGACGAAGGTCATGCGCTCGGCTTCGGGGTCGCGGCACAGCGCGCCGCTTGTGCAGGTGGCGAGCCCCTTCAGCTGCGGCAGGAATTCGGTGTCGACGAAAGTCGAGACGCGGGCGAGCCGCTGCGGGTCGGCGTTGAAGGACGGATGAATGTCGAATCCGGCGCGGCCACCGCGGCAGGGCACGCCGCCCTCTGCGAGCGCGGGGTTGGCGTAGGAGACATAGACCACGTGCGAGAGGTCGCCGCCGACCAGCGGCTTCAGTGCCTCGCGTAGCTTGACGAAGTCCTGCGGCAGCTCGCGCGTCAGCGCATCGCGGGAATCGTCGACGCTCGCCATCACGCCGGAGCGGCGGAACAGCGCCCGCTCGGTCGCGGTGTCGACGATGACGTCGGCGACGAGGCCGGAGAAATAGACGTCGTTGGCGCCGACCGACAGCAGCACGAGATCGAGCGTGCGGTCGGGCTGGCGCTTCTTCGCCGCGGTGAGGGCCTCGCGCAGCTCGGCGACCTGCGCGTTCACGCTGGTGTTGCAGACGCCGGTCTTGCCGGGCGGGCATTCGCGGGCGCGCTGCGAGCCGAGCAGGCCGTCGCCGATGCTGGCGCCGGTGCAGGCGAGCGGGAGGTAGGTCACGGCGATGTGGGTGTAGCGCACCGCGAGCGCCAACGCGGTGCGCGTCTGGTAGCTGTACAGCGAGCGGTGGCACGGTGCGTTGAACCAGAGCGCGCTGTAGCGTTGCCAGTTCGCGAGCGTATCCGGCGCCTCGCAAGCGCGGCCGCCCTTGAAGCCGTGGCGGCTCGGCCGGTAGTACTGCGCGCCGGCGGTGCCGAGATAGGAGCGGAAGCAGAAGCCTTCGTCGGACAGCGCCAGCGGCCGGTCCGGATTGCCCTCGCCCGAGGCGATGCTGTCCCCGAGGCCGGCGACGAAGATGTCGCGGACCTGGATCTCGGTCTGGACCCGCTGGGTCGGATCGGAGCCGGCGGAGACATCGACCGTCGCAACCGTCTGCTTGCCGTAGCGGACACGCAAGTTGATCGGCTCGGCGCAGTCGAAGGTCGATTGCTGCGGGCCGTCGCCGTCGTCGAACGTCCAGGCGCAGGTGGCGCCGACCGGCACCGCGCCCATGAGACGCACGGTGACGGGATGGTCGATCGGGGTGAGGTAGTTTTCCTTGGTGTTGTCGCGGGTGCAGGGCTGGTTGACGCGGCCCTGAAGGTCGATGCAGAGGCGGTTGACCATGTTGCGGGCCCAGCCGCGGCCTTCGCTCTGGAGCTCCAGCGATTGCTCTGCGGCCAGGATGCTGCGGTTACGCGCATTCTCGACATGGAGCAGGAAGTCGCGCTCCTCGCGGAACAGCCGGAAGCGGTTACGGACCTCCCAAGTGATCTGCAGGGGGCCGGCGTCCTGCGCGGCGGCGCGCTCGGCCGGCAAAACGGTCAAAAGCCCGGCCAGCAGCAGGGCGCTGGCGGAGAGAGTACGGAGCAATACAGGGATCATGGCCCGCGTCTTCAACGGCAAAGTTGAGGCGGAAATAAGAGAGCATTGCGCGCCCGCCCGCAACCCTTGGTCCGGGCTGGCTGCTTCAGCGTCGATTGGCCTGCCGCAGCAACCGCTCGCGTTCCATCGGCGTCACCTCTTTGGGCAGATTGGCCTGGGCACAGGCCTCCGCCAGCCGCCGTCGCTCCTGCCAGGGCTCGACCACGTTCATCCAGAGCTCGCGCGTGCCCATGATGGAGATGGCGAGGCCGAACGGGATCACGAAATAGAGGATGCGGAATACCAAGAGCGTCGCCAGAAGCTGCTCGCGGCCGAACTCGGGCAACGCCACCAGCATGGCGGCATCGAACACGCCGATCGAGCCGGGCGCATGGCTGGCAAAGCCGATCAGGGTCGCCAGGATGAACACCACGGCGAGCGACATGAAGTCGATCGGCGGATTGGCCGGCATCAGCAGGTACATGGCCATGGCGCAGAAGCCGAGATCGACCACACCGATCAGGATCTGCACCAGCGTCAGCGGGGCCGAGGGCAGCACCACCTTCCAGCCCTTCTGGCCAAGCTCGCGCCGCTTCTCGCCCATGCACAGCCAGATGAGATAGGCCCCGATCGAGGCAAGGCCGCCGAGCGCGATCAGCCGGTTGATCGACGGGGGAAGCTGATCCATCGAGGACGCCGCATCGGGGTGGATGGCCAAGCCGATCGAGAGCACGAAGATGTTACCGAGCCAGAAGGTCAGGCCCGACAGGAAGCAGATCTTGGCGACGTCGATCGCGTTCAGTCCGTAGTCCGAATAGATCCGGAAGCGGATCGCGCCGCCGGTGAAGACGGTGGCGCCGATGTTGTGGCCGATCGAATAGGAGGTGAAGCTCGAGAGTGCCGCGATGCGATAGGGCACGTGCTTCTTGCCGATCGTTCGCAGTGCAAAAAAATCGTAAAAGGTCAGCGTGCAGAACGCGAAAAAGACGCACACTGCCGCGAGCCCGATGCTGCCGCGGGGGATCTCGGTCAACGCCGTCAGGATGACTCCGGTATCGATGCCCTTGAGGGTCCGCACCAGCGTGGCGATCGCGAACGCGATGATGAAGATGCTCGCGGCAACGCCAAGCCGTCGCCAGCCGATCCATCTCTTGAAGCCGCGCTTCAACGCGGGCAGCAGTCCGTGCATTCATCCTCCCGGCGGGGGCAAGACCGACCGGGCCAGGCCTGGCCGGTCGGGTGCGATAATGGCCAAAGGCAGGCAACGATCGCTAGGCATGATCCAGCTCATTTAAGGCAAAAACAGCGGCTTGTGCAGCCCTTGACAACAAGAGGTTCTGCGTCGGACCGGCAACTTTGTCATACGCGGTTCACATCGAAGGCGCGTTAAGCATATGAGTCGCGAAACCGGCCGGCTCGTGCGTACGTATTGGAGCCTATGATTTCAGATCCCGGCGCCATCCGCATTGTTCCAGCGCAAAGCCATACGGGTGTTTCTTGCGGGTGTTTCTTGCGGGTGTTTTTTGGAACGTCGATGTCGCGCGTTCGTTGGGCCTCATCAGCAACCGAACATGGCGGAATGAGTGGCTTTTCGTGCAAGCCGCTGCCTTCGTGTTCCAACCGAAAAAAGGACGGAACGATGGGACTGTTCACAAAAGACATCAAGACCATGAACGACCTGTTCGTGCACCAGCTCCAGGACATCTATTACGCCGAGCAGCAGCTGACCAAGGCGCTGCCGAAGATGGCGAGCAAGGCCACTGATCCGCAGCTGAAACAGGGCTTTTTGACGCACCTCGAGGAAACCAAGCAGCACGTCGCGCGGCTCGAGGAAGTCTTCAAGATGCACGGCGTCGCCGTGAAGGCGGTCGACTGTCCGGCGATCGACGGCATCATCGAGGAAGCCGATGAGACCGCCGGCGAAGTCGCCGACAAGGCGGTGCTCGACGCCGCGCTGATCAACGCGGCGCAGGCCGCCGAACATTACGAGATCGTCCGTTACGGCAGCCTGATCGCCTGGGCCAAGCAGCTCGGCCGCAACGATTGCGCCAGCGTTCTAGCCAAGACGCTCGAGGAGGAAAAGGCGACCGACAAGAAACTGACGAGCCTTGCCGAAAGCAAGGTCAACCTGCGCGCGGCGAGCTAGGCCCAACGCTGAACGAGGAAGGCACCGCGCGGTCATCCGCGCGGCGCTTGCATGTCCTGCATCATCATTCGGTCATGATCGAGCGGCGGCGATCGGCTTCGGTGCGCACGCACGCGCGACGTGAGCGGCGGCGACTGCGCGTCCGAGATCAGCCGCGGCGCAGCGCGAAATGGGCGCCGCAAAACGCCATGACGGCGCCGAGGCAGAGCGCTGCGAGCCCGGCCAGCACGCCCGAGACGGTCGGGATCGGGCTCGGCGCGGACGCCACCTGACCCGCCCCCGCGAGCAGGAGCACGCCGACCGCGATCAGGAACTGGCGCATCCGCTGCGGGATCTGCCCGGACACTGCACTCTGCATCAACGTCGCGGTGAAATAGCCGCCGGAAAACCCGACCGAGGCGATCAGCCACCAGGCGATCGCCGCGCCCGCGGGGATGAACTCGGCCGTGTCGGAGCGCCAGAGCCCGCCGAGGTCGAGCCCGTAGCGCGCGCCCAGCATGTGCACCGCGAGTGCCAGCAGCACGCCGGAGATCATTGCGGCGCCGAGAATCAGACGGCGCGGAAAAAAGGTCGTCTCAACCATGCCTCGCTTGTAGGATGGGCGAGGGCGATCGCGCAAGCGGATCGCGGGCGCGATGGCGCGGACGGGATCGATTGTCGGGATGCAGGGTTCGAAAGCCGAGGCCGCGGCAGTCACGAGCTATGCCTACAAGGCGTCGCTGATCGGCTCGGCGCATCGCTTCGCGCTGACGGAGCAGGGGCTGTCCTGGCACATTGGCGGCAGATCCGGCCTGTGGCCTTATGACGAGATCAGCGCGATCCGGCTGTCGTTCCGCCCGGTGTCGATGCAGCAGCACCGCTTTCGCGCCGATATCACACACAGCAGCGGCCGCCGCATCGCGATCCTGTCGACGAGCTGGCAGACCGCCGCGCTGATGGCGCCGCAGGACAACGGCTTTCGCGCCTTCATCGTCGAGCTGCATGCGCGGTTGGCCAAAGCCGGCAGCTGCGCGGTGCTGACGTCGGGACTCGGCCGCACGGCCTATGCGACGGTGCTGGCATCCCTGGCGATGCTGACGGTCGCGATGGCGGGCCTGTTGATCCGCGCGCTGGTGATCGGCGAGTTCGCCGGCGCGCTGTTCGTCCTCGGCTTTGCCGCGCTGTTCGCCTGGCAGGTCGGCGGCTTCGTCCGCCGCAACCAGCCGCGGAGCTATACCCTGGCGCGGCTGCCCGAGGCGCTACTGCCGTAGCTTTGCAACCGGCCGCAATCAAACGTGAGTTCGCAGCCGCGCGCCGCTGCCGCATCGTGCGGCCATGTCAGCCAGGGACAATGGTGCTCGTCTGCCGACCGCCGATGAGATCGCCGAGATCAACCGCACGCATCTGATCGAGACGCCGCTCGTGCCGGCCGATCTGTTGTTCGTGTTCGGCACCCGGGAGGACGACACGCTGCGGGCCGATACCGCGGCACGGCTGTGGCGCGAAGGCTATTTCCGCTGGGCGATTGTCAGCGGTGGGGTGACACCGGGCTCGGAGCAATCAGAGTGCTCGATGATCAAGGCGGCGATGATTGCGGCCGGCATTCCGGCGGAACTTGTCCTCGAAGAGCATCACGCCATGAATACGGGCGAGAACGTGATCTTCTCCCTGCCGATCATCGATGCCGCGCTGGGCCTTGCCAACATTCGCAGCGTGATCTGTCTCGGCAATACCTGGACCGCGCGGCGCTACCCGATGACACTGCATCGGCACTGGCCGGAGGTCGAGAAGATGTTGCTCACCGTCGACAGCTTCGCGACGCCGCGTGCGCTCTGGCATACCGATGCCGAATTTCGCCGCCGCATGCTGCATGAATGGGCCAAGATCGAGCCGTACAAGGCAAAGGGCTTCATCGCGGAATGGCCGGAGGCTTGAGAGCTACTCCGTCGAGTCGAAATCCTCCTCCTTGGTGCCGAGCAGCGACACGATCGTGCGCAGGCCGGAATCGAGCTGCTCGAAGGTAGGCGGGGCGAGGGCGAGGCGCACCGCGTTGGGGGCGTGGCCGTGGGCGATGGCGAAGGTGGAGGACGGCGTCAGGGCGATGCCGCGCCGGGCCGCGGCCGCCACGAAGGTCTGCGAGCGCCAGTGCGGCGGCAGCGTCAGCCACAGATGATAGGAGCGCGGGTCGGCGGCGAGCTGGTAGCCGGCGAGCAACCTTGCCGCGGTCTGCTGACGGCGCGAGGCATCGATGCGTTTCAGACGCGTCAACTCGGCGACGGTGCCGTCGGCCATCAGCCGTTGCCCGGCCGCAAGGGCATGGCCGGAGGCGATCCAGCCGCCGGTGCGGACCGCGCTCATCACGCTCTCGCGCAAGCGCGGCGGCGCCACGAGGATGCCGAGCGCGAGGCCGGGCGCGACCTTCTTGGACAGGCTGTCGATCACGATGCAGCGGTCCGGGCCCAGCGCGGCCAGCGGCGTGTCGTCGGCGAGGAAGCCGTAGACCGCGTCCTCGATGATGGTGAGGTCGAGCTTTTCGGCGACACGCATGATGTCGGCGCGTCGCGTCGCGTTCATGGTGACGCCGAGCGGGTTCTGGATGATGGGCTGCAGATACAGTGCCGACAGATGCGCCTCGCGATGCGCCTTCTGGATCGCATCGGGCCGTGCGCCGAACTCGTCCATCGGAATCGGGACCAGCGTGATGCCGAGCCGCGCCGCGATGCTCTTGACGTAAGGATAAGTCAGCGCCTCGACGCCGCAGCGACCGCCGGTGGGAACGAGCGCGGCGAGCGCGGCCGCGAGCGATTGCTTGCCGTTGGCGGTGAACACGATCTGCTCGGCCTGCGGCGCGAAATCCTTGCGCGCGAGATAGGCCGCGGCCGCATTGCGCGCGCTCTTGGTGCCGGTGCTGGTCGAGACGCGCAGCGCCGATTCGAGCGCATCGACGCGCTCGAGCCCGGCAAGGCTCTTGGCGATCATCGCCCATTGCTGCGGCAGCAGCGGGTAATTGACCTCGAAATTGATGCGCGCCTCGGCCGGCTCTCTCAGCGTCTCGACCTCGCGCCTGATATCGCCGGAGATGAAGGTGCCGCGGCCGACCTCGCCGACCACGAGGCCGCGGCGAAGCAATTCGGTATAGACCCGGCTCGCGGTCGAGACCGCGATGCCGCGGTCATAGGCAAAATTGCGCTGCGGCGGCAGCCGGTCGCCGGGCCTTAACGTGCCGTTAGAGATATCCGAGGCAATGGCATCGGCAAGCTTCACGTACTCGAACTTGGACATTATTGCACCGAGAGCAATGTTTTACTTGCTCCGAGCAGTGTACTGAAGCATTTAAGTTCCATCAAGGTCCGCGATTGAGCCGAGGAGAGCGAGAGCAATCCGACGGCAAATGAGGTGCAGGCGCTCACAAGCGTCCGCGCCAATGGCATTCGCTTCGCCGCGCGGAACGACAGGCCGGAGAAGAAAAATGACCACGATCTCGCAAACTGCCGGGCGGAGCTTTCGCCCATCCTCCTCGGGCGGCTTTTTCAGCACGCTCGCCAACGCCGCCTATGCGCTGTTCGACCGCCTGGAGCGCCGCTCCGCCGTCAAGACGCTGAACGAGCTCGACGACCGCGCCCTGCGCGACATCGGGATCACGCGCAGCCAGATCGAGGACGCGGTCTACGGACAGGTCAGGGCCGAGCTGACGCGGTATCTGTGAGCTGTCGTGTCCCGGACGGCGCTGCAACGCTCTTGGCGTTGCGGTGCAGAGCCAGGACCCAGCAGGCCACCGCACGCGCTGCGACATGGGCCCCGGCTCTGCAGCGCATCGTCGAAGGGACGCTGCGCTGCGTCCGGGGCACGAGAGCGGGGTGTTGCGGTACGAAGGCGGAAGCAAGCCAGAATCTCTCCGCAGAGACAGTATCAATCCCGTCATCCTGAGGTGCGAGGCATGCGATGCGAATGCATCGCACGCGGAGCCTCGAAGGATGCGCGGCCGAGCTGGTGCAGCGGGGCCGTCGCCCTTCGAGGCTTGCTCTGCGACGCTATCGCGCCGCAGCGCGCGCACCTCAGGGTGACGGTGATGCATAGGGTTTGCAACGTACTCGCCTTCATGCAGACACAGCATCGCACCCTCGCGGCTTGTTTCGCCCGAGCTTTGCGTGTCGCCTCACCCTCATTGAAAGAGGGCGCAGGGAAGGCCGGGAGCCGGTTGGCTCTCATGGACCGCCATGCCAAGAGCAGACTGCGTGTGCTTCGTGCATAGCGGAGAACAGGGCAACCGGAGACATCCCGGCCTTCCCTGCGCAGTGGTTTGACGGCTTATGTCGTGCTCTCCCCGGGGAGCGTTGCACTATTGCCCCCGTCACCTTGCGGCTGATCGATGCGCGTGCCCGGTCGGGCCGCCACGTCACCGCAAGACTTGACGCCAGACCCCGGGCGTCAGGACCACACGATTTTGCCGTACGCCGATCGCACCGGTCGTGTGCGCGAGACGTTTCGCTCATGGCTCTCCGCCCTGCAAAACTCATCGCGCCGATGCCATCGGCGTCCACCGCCGCCCCGCCCGCGTTCGTGACGATCGCGATACGCCCCTCTTCCCTGGGCCGGGTTGCGCGACACATACGCCCTTTCCGAATTTCGGTAAAGCGGAATGTTTTTGGCGGCGCGGATTGACCCACCGCTCGGGTGTTTTGCCCGTCGGGCAACGCAAGGGATTGTGGCCTCGGTGCCGGAAGGCGCTTGGGAATCACTTCCGGTTGCGGGGCGGTCCCGGCGAAGGGCTCGCCGCCACAAGCAAAAAGCGCCGCCCGCTTGAAATGAAGCGCAGGCGGCGGCTGATCAGCCCCGGGAGGGTGAGAGTAAAATCCCGATACCAGTTGGTCTCTACGGAGGCGGCGTAGGTTCAGCCTGTTGGAGATGAAGCCCTAGCGTGGCGCCAATAGTCCCGGCGAGGTCAGCCACTTGTTGACCTCTCCGGCAGCATCGATCTGCCTGGCCTTTCGCAAAAGCTCCGTGCGGCGGATACCAGCGGGCATCCCTTTGGCCTGCTGGCGAAGGTTGAGTGCTTCTTGCGCCAGGCGATATTCGAATGTCGATGATGGTTCTGGGGATCGTCGAGCCAAGATTTTCATGCTCCGCTGCGGGGGTAAGCGGGAGCGCAACTCGCGTTCACACCACCGATAGATGCTACGGGCCGCTCGGCGGTGCCGAGACAATGCGACTTTATCTGCTGGATAGCGAGCGCTTTATTTCGTTTCCGCGCAGGAACTATCTGTGGAACTCAGCAGCCGCGGCAAATATTCTTCAGTTTCGCGGCGGTTCGGGCTTCTTCCGCAAGAAATGGATCCTTGTCGTCTGACGATGAGCCGATGCGGGCTTCGGCAGGCCTTGGCATTTTGGGCGGAAATGCCGCATCGTAACAGGAGAGGCGCGCGCTGGTGCTTTCGATCGCACGGCAGTTTGGCTCCGCCGCAAAGGCTGCGGTCGTGGATGTGCCCAGTGCCGCTGCCAGCAAGAGCGCTGTGGTCCAAGTGCTTGTGATCCATGTGCTCGTGATCCAAGTACTCGTTCGAGCCGTCGTCATGCTGAGCACTCCGTATTCACTTGGTTCTGCTCGCCCAGGTCGGACGCTCGCCGGTCCAGGCCGGTAGAGCATCCCATTCGGACCAGCGCATCCTGCGCTCCTCGTCGCCGACCCTCACGAAAACAAAGGGAGCATCGTCCCGACCTGTCTTCGAACCCACGAAAACCGCCGGAACGCCGTAGGCATCTCTGATGATTGCCGTGTTTGCCATTCCCGCCTCCTGTCTCGGCTCGCGTCTCTGCTCGCGTCTTGGCTGAAGCGCCGCGCCCACGTTTTGGCGCAGGTCGATCGAGCGGACCTGCCGCTAGAGAACGGCCACGATCGCGATCAGCAGCACGAGGAAAATAGGCACCAGCAAAGGTGGCACCAGCCACTCACGAATGTCGAATCTGACTATATCGGACATCTGACCGCCTTCTTTCGGGTGGAGGCGGGAGCGCGATGCTCTCAGTCACCGATAACAGCCAGGAAGCGCGCGGTGATGCCGGGCTTGTAGCACCCACCTTGCCAATTAGCGAGGTCAATCTCGTCCGTCTTGCTGCGCGCAATTGACCCGGACCGGCGGCTCACACCAGTTCATCGGTCCACACCTTGAAGCTGATGAGCTCGCCCGGTCCGAAAATATGAACAATCGGAACATCCGCCGCATCGCGGCCCTGCGCGATCAGGACCCGGCCGATGCGCGGCGTGTTGTTGCGTGCATCGAAGGTGTACCAGCGACCGCCGAGGTAGGCATCGAACCAGCCTGCAAAGTCGCCGGGGGCGTGCGGCGGCGGAATGCCGATGTCGCCGAGATAGCCGGTGCAGTAGCGCGCTGGAATGTTCATGCAGCGGCAGAACGCGATGGCGAGATGCGCATAGTCGCGGCAGACGCCCTTCCGCTCGTTGAAGGCCTCCCATGCCGTCATGGTCGCCCGCGCGTGCTCGTATCCGAACGCGATGTGATGGTGAACGAAATCGCAGATCGCCTGGACGCGCGGCCAGCCGGGCGCCGTTTTCTCGAACAGCTTCCAGGCGATGTCGGAAAGCCGATCTGTTTCGCAATACCTGCTGCCGAGCAAATAGAGCAGGGTGTCCGATGGAAGATCCTCGACCGCGTGCTGCGCAGCTGAAGGCACGATCACATCGGGCAAGCCGCTGTCGCGCACCGTTCCGTCGGCAGTAAGGCGCATGCGGCCGGGCGGCGCGACGATCCGGCTGCACCAGTTCCCGAAGCTGTCGCGGTAGGGCGTGATCGGAACAGAAGGCGAGGTAATGAGGTGATCCGGCACGACAACATCGGATGCCCGCGTGAAATGCGTTCCGACCATCGCAATCAATGGCGTGAATTGCGGGAAGTCGTAGACCATGTCGAAGCCGACCCGGATCTGCATGCTTAGGCCTCGGCTCCAACTGCGCTGACCGGAATTGGCCGCCGCATGACTAGTGTTGGCTCGAACTCAGGTCGGCATCGCTGCGACTGGTCCGTCTGCCGCGTCCCTGAAGAGAAGATGGCTATGCAGGCGGCCGGACGCAATGCCAAGTGCCGCAAGGCGAAGCCACGTCCCATCACCGAATTGTGCCGCGTCCGACCAGTCCGGCAGCGGAGGGCGCGGTGCTCGCCAGCATTCGCTGGACCCATTGTCTAGTGCAATGTCGCGGCAGCGGCTTCGTCGATGGCCGCCATCAAATCGGGCGTTGCAGATTGATGGACCATATGGCCCACGCCGGCGATCCGGTGCAGTTTGCTCTGCTTGATCTCTTCGTGGAGCCTGACCGATTGCTTTTCGATGTCGATAAGACGGTCATCCTCACCGCCGATGATGATCGTGGGCATCCTGAGTTCGCTATAGGTCTTCGCAGCGACAAAGGCCGCCGGGACCATCAAGGCCGCTTCTGCGGCACTGGCACGCATCTGTGCTGGTCGTACAGCCATTGCTTTGGGAAAGTCGGCGAATTTCTCGGGGACTGCGCGCGGGCCGAATAGTTTGCGCAACATCATAGGCCACATCAGCCGCCCGAAGATCGGGGATACGGTGTAACTGATGATATCGCCGAGTCCAGGGATTGCAGGTGCCAAAGAGGCCGCGGCGTCGGTGCGGGCGGTCGGGAAATAGTATCCCGACGCCAGCACCAATGCTTCGACCAGCGATGGATGCCTGATCGCCAGCGCCACTGCGAGCGACGCTCCCCATGAATGTCCAAGCACAATTGCGCGCTGAACGCCCAGACGGCCGAGTGCCTCCTTGAACAGATCTGCCTGCGTCTCAGGGGTCCAAACCGCATTGCGGGGCCGCAAGCTGTGTCCGAATCCCGGGCGGTCGAAGACGATAACCCGATAGTTTGCAGCTGCCAGATCAATCAAGCCGCTCGACTCGAAGTCCTGGATCATGCTGCCGTTGCCGTGAAAGAGAACCAGCGGGCGGCCGTTGCCACGCTCCACATAGTGCAGACGTACGCCATTGACCTCGATGAACCGTCCCTGTGGCGGATTATCGCGTTGTGCCTTCCTGGCAAGCTGCCGATTGATGAGGGCGGCCCCCGCCATCACCGTTACGGCCCCAGTAACGGCGGCAAGCGCGGGATATCGCCTCACGGCGCTGAGGCAGCTGGAGACGAGCGAAGGTGAACGAGTTTGCAGCAAGGTCATTGGCAGTACCTCATAAGGGTCTGCACGATGCCTCAGAGCAAAATGAGAAATGTTGCAGGCATTCCAAACGAGGGCGTCGTCGGTTTGGTTCCTGTACGACGCTCGAATCTGATCGGTCTTCTTGTTAAACGCCTTCACTCTTCCGCGCACGCGCCGCACCTGCACGCGTCCACGCCGGATCTTCAGACAACTGCCTTCAAGAAGCTTTGGCGCCAGTCTGTTGCGGGCCAGATGCTAGCCCGGGCCCGATGTCTCGTCCTTCTTCGGAGATCCCAAGCCCGGGGAGGCGAGCCAATCATCCATATGTGCCGCTATCTCGGCCTGCCGGGCCCTTTTCGTTGCAGCTTCCCGCAACGGGCCATGCGGTAGCAGCTTCGCCTCCTCTTTTAGCTTTGTGGCCTCTTCGAGGAGTCGCTCTTTGAGCGATTTTGTGTGTGTAAACCGGCGACGTTGCATGTCGCGTTCCTTTCCGTGAGGGCGGGAGCGCGATCAGGCGTTCTCATCACCGATGATAGCCGAGAGCCGAGCGGCGATGACGGTCAACGTTCCAACCAGGGAACTGTTCCAAGTATGAGCTCTACGAACTTGCCGCTCGCCGAAGCCGCAGCGCGTGTTAATGCATGGGCCCCGGCTCTCCAGCGCACCGCTGAAGAGGCGCTGCGCTGCGTCCGGGGCACGAGACCATCGGCTGCGCACGCGCTGCCTCCATGGTCCGCTGCGCCACCTAGTGCCTCACGACCAGCACCGAGCATTTGGCGTAGCGCACGACGTGGCCGGCGTTGGAGCCGAGGAAATAGGTGCGCATCGCCGGCCGGTGCGAGGTCATCACGATCAAATCGGCCTTCATCTGCGCGGCTTCCTCCAGAATCTCGTGGTAGATGCCGCCCTGGCGCACCACGCTGGAGATCCGCCCCTGCTCGATGCCGGATTCGCGCGCGACGATGGCGAGCGCCTCTTCCGAGGTCTGGCGCTGCTGCTCGTCGAAATCGGCCGGCACGTATTCGGCCAGCATCACCGGCGTCATCGGCAGCACGTTGAGCAGCCGCACCGTGCCGCTCCAGGTCTGCGACAGCGTTGCCGCGGTCGCGATCGCCGGCTTGGCCAGATCGGTGTCGGCGAGGTCGATGGGCACGAGGATGGACTTGAACATCTGCGCCTCCAAATCTTCGGCCCTTGATCGCGTTCGGTCGGTCGGCCGAGACGGCGGGCCACGCATCTCATCCCGATCGAAGCAGCTTGGGGCTGGTGAACAGCACCAGTTTGCCGCGGCGGTAGGCCACGTCAGCCCAATCCTTGACGTCAAAGTCGAAGATCGCAAGTCCCGAAGTGGGCAGATTGTCCGCGAGCGCCTTGGCGCCGGCCGGATCGCCGCCGCCCATCAGCATGAGTGCGGCCTCGTGCATGCCGGGATTATGGGCGACCAGCAGCAATCGCTTCGGGTCGGCCGGGGCCGTTGCAGTGCGAATGCAGTCCAGGATCTGCGCGGGATCGGCGCCATAGAGTTCCGGCAGGATCTCGACCTGCGGCGCCGGGACGCGGTCCTTCATCGCCTCCCAGGCGATGTCCCAGGTCTGCCGCGCCCGGACGGCGTGCGACACCAGCACGGTATCGGGGAAGGGCGGATGGTTGGCGATCCAGTCGCCGATCCGGGCAGCATCCCTGTGGCCGCGCTCGTCGAGCCGGCGGTCCTGGTCACGGCCGCTCGGCGCGTCAGTCTCGGTCTTGGCGTGACGCAGCAACATCAAACGGCGCATGGCATTCTCGAATCGTTCCCCGTCCAGAATAATCTACAGGCGCCGGTTGAGGACAAGGTGACAGGCGCCCGGTGGGTCCTTTAATAAGAAAACGGCATGAGCGAGACTTACACAAGCGTGTCCGAGGACGAAGCCGGCTTTCGCGACCGCACGCGGCTGTCGTTCGACCTTGACGCCGACATCTGCGTCATCGGTGCGGGGCTGGCCGGGCTCACCGTCGCGCTGGAGGCGGCCCGGTTAGGGGCCAGCGTCGCGGTGCTCGAGGGCCGCCACATCGGCTGGAACGCGTCCGGCAACCAGCTCGGCACGGTGATGCCGGGCTTTGCGCTGCCGCTCACCGATTTGATCGAGCGCATCGGCTTCGAGGACGCACGTGAATTGTGGACGCTGTCGAAGCAGGGCGCCGAGTTCGTCCGGGCCAACGCCACGGATGAGACCATGCCGGGAATCGCCAGAAGCGAGGGCGTGCTGGAGGTCTCGAACGTCGATGCCGGCGACCGGCTGATCAGCCGGTTGCAGATGCTGAACGAGGATTTCGACACCGAGGTCGAAGGCTGGCAAGCCGATCGCGTCCGCGAGGTGCTCAAGACCGATCGCTATTTCCACGGCGTGTATTATCCCAGGGCGTTCCAGGTCGACGGCCGCAAATATGTGCACGGCCTCGCGGCGCTGGCGCGGCGGGCCGGCGCCCGCATCTTCGAGGACACGCCGGTCGTCAGCATCGATCATTCCGGCATCCGCAAACGCATCGTCACGCCCTCGGCGCGGCTGCGCGCCACCCACATCGTGCTCGCGGGCAACATCCATCTCGGCGCGCCCTTGAGACGCCTGTCGGAGACGCTGCTGCCGGTCTGGCGCTATGCCGGAATCACCGCGCCGCTCGGCGAGCGCGTGCATGAGATCATCGCCTTCAAGGGATCGGTGATGGACACCGACGGTGTCGATCATTTCCGCATCGTCGACGGCGACCGGCTGATGTGGGAGAGCCCGGAGACCACCTGGGCCGCGCGTCCGCAGCGCTTTGCAGGCGCTGTCAGACGGCGTATCCGCACGATCTTTCCAGCGCTCGGCAATGTCGAGGTCACGGACATGTTCGGCGGCGCCACCGGCCAGACCGTGCACGGCATGCCGCAGATCGGCCAGTTGCGCAAAGGCCTGTGGGTGGCGAGCGGATTCGGCCGCCAGGGCATGAACACCTCGGCCATGGCCGGGCAGATGATCGCGCGCAGCATCCTGCGGGGCGACGAGCGCTGGAAGCTGTTCTCGCCGTTCGAGCTGGTCTGGGCGGGCGGCGCCACCGGACGGGTCGCAGGCCAATTGGTCGGGATCTGGGGCAGGGCGAGTTCCGCCGCCGCGGGCTCGCTTGCCCGCTACCGCGAGCGTGCCAGGGTCAAGGATCGCCAGCGCGAGGCGCGTCTTGCCGAGGCCAACCGGGCCGCCGGCACCGGTCCGCGCCGCCCGCCGCCCGGCGTCAGGCCGCGGCTGGCCCCGGCGCCGAAACCTGCGGTCCAAGCGGAAGACCGGGCGGGGGAACCGGCCCCGCACGAGGCCGACGTTTCGCGCTAGAGCGCGATGCGCGCTTTAGGTTGTTGTTTGAGCATGATCTTTTCGAAGAAAGCGCTGCGCACTTTTCCGGATCATGCTTTAGACCCGCGAAAAATTCCGCCCGAACGTGTAACTTCGGCCGTTCAAGCCCGTATCTCAGGGCGTGGAGCTCCCGCACGGAGAATGAGATGTTTGACCGCCGCATCCTGTTGACGACTGCCGCCGGCCTGTTTGGCCTTGGGGCCTTCCGCTGGCTGAGGGGAACGCCTGCCGAGGCCGGCCAGAAGACTGCGGAAAAGTTCGAGATCACGAAGACGGAGGCCGAATGGCGCGCCCAGCTCACGCCGCAGCAATATGAGATCCTGCGCAATCACGGCACCGAGCGGCCGGGCTCCAGCCCGCTGCTGAAGGAGCATCGCAAGGGCATCTTCGCCTGCGCGGGCTGCGACCTTCCGCTGTTTGCGTCCGAGACCAAATTCGAGAGCGGCACCGGCTGGCCGAGCTTCTACCAGCCGATCGAGGGCAATGTCGGCAAGACCGAAGACCGGGCCTACGGCATGGTTCGCACCGAGGTGCATTGCCGGCGCTGCGGCGGCCATCTCGGCCACGTCTTCGACGACGGTCCGAAGCCGACCGGATTGCGCTATTGCATCGACGGTTTCGGGCTCGTCTTCCACCCGGCCGCCGCGTCCGCGACGTAGGTTTTGCGTTCGTCATTCCGGGGCGCCCGCAGGGCGAACCTCAGGTGCGCAATTGCGCACCGGGGAATCTCGAGATTCCGGATTCGGTCCTGCGGACCGCTCCGGAATGACGTCGCGCCCCGGCAATTGTTGCCGGTCCCGGCAATTGTGCCCCGGTCGTCAGGCCGGGGCTTTTTCATTAAGCCATTGATTTCATGAGGATACCCGCATTGGCATAGCCCTTGCGACGGTCTCTCCCGACTGCGGCCATGGTCGACCGGCCGCCGAGATCGGATTTGGAGACAAAGTTATGGGTATCTTCGATGCAATGAACACCTCGGTGGGTGGCCTGCAGGCGCAGTCCTACGCCCTGCAGAACATTTCCGGCAACATCGCGAACTCATCCACCACCGGTTACAAGGGCATCGGGACCAGCTTCGTCGATCTCATTCCCGACTCCTCGGTTCCGAGCAAGCAGGTCGCGGGCGGCGTGACGGCCAACGCCAAGGCCACCATCACCACGCAGGGCACGATCTCGGGCTCGACCGTCGCCACCAACATGGCGATCACCGGCGACGGCTTCTTCTCGATCCAGAAGGCGAGCGGCGTCGTCGACAACGTGCCGGTGTTCACCGGGGTCACCTATTACACCAGGCGCGGCGACTTCCAGCTCAATGCCAACGGCAACCTCGTCAACGGCGCCGGCTATTACCTGATGGGCGTCACGGTCGACCCGAAGACCGGCAACCCGACCGGTAGCGTCGCGAACGTGCTGCAATTCCAGAACAACTTCATTCCGGCGCAGGCGACCACCTCGATCCAGTACGCTGCGAACCTGCCGACCCAGCCGAACACGGTGGCGAAAACGACCGCCGGGGCCGGCACGCTGCTGGCGGCCGGTGGATTGAACCCGTCCGATTTCGCGGCCAACCCGCTGCCGGTCGGCACGCCGCCCGCGCCCTACACCAATGCGACGGTCTCCGGCGCCGCCGCCACCGGCAACATCCGCTCGGCCTATTCGTCGACGACGGCAACGGGCACGGTCGCGCTCCAGAACAACTCGTCTGCAGTGGCCTCGACCACCACGTCCCTCGACAACACGGTCGGCACGCATCTCGCCTCCAGCATTCTCACCGCGCTGAGCGGCCAGACGCTGACCATCAACGGCAACACCATCACCTTCAACGGCGGCACCACGGTCTCGACCGTCGGCAACAACACCACGATCGGCCTCGGCGCGGGCACGACGGCGACTGTGGCCGACATCCTGAACGGCATCCAGACCGCCGGCGGCGCCGGCGTCACGGCCTCGCTCTCCGCCAGCGGCAACATCGTGATCTCCAGCGGCACCGGCACCGACGTGGCTGTCGGCAGCGGCACGGCAGCCACCGCGCTCGGCATCAGCAGCGTGACGCGCGGCGGCAACGTGCTGTCCTCGCCCGCGATCTCGGGCGCCACGGTTCTGAGCGGCACGGCGACGGCCGGCGGCGCCCAGGTGCTCTCGTCCGGCTTCGCTGCCGGCGATACCATCACGGTCGATGGTCAGACGCTGACCTTCATGGCCTCGGGCGCCTCGGGCAACAACCAGATCAACGTCACCGACAACATCACGACGCTGCTCGGCAAGATCGACGCGCTGGCCGGCGCGTCGGGATCGTCGGTCAGCAGCGGCGGCGTGATCACGCTGAACACCGGCACCGTCTCCAACCTGTCGGTGTCGAGCTCCAACAGCGCTGCCTTCTCCGCACTCGGCTTCACCTCGACCATCACCAAGAACCGCGACGGCGGCGGCACCGCCGGCACCGGCGGCGTGATCGGCAACGACATTTCGACCTTCACCAAGGAATCGATCAGCGGCGGCGCGGTGACCGCCTACAACGCCGCCGGCACGCCGGTGAACCTGCAATTGCGCTGGGCCAAGACCGACAGCGCCTCGCTTGGCGCGGGTCATTCCGACACCTGGAACCTGTTCTACCAGACCGATCCGAATGCGACCGGCACGACGGTCGGCTGGGTCAATACCGGCCAGGCCTTCACCTTTGCCGCAGACGGCTCGCTGACTTCGCCGAGCGGTTCGGGCATCACCATCAACAACGTCAGCGTCAGCGGTCAGTCGCTCGGCTCGGTCGCCTTCAACATCTCGTCGGGCGGGCTGACGCAATATGCCAGCACCAGCGGCGCGGTGACGATCAACACCATCACGCAGAACGGCTATGCCGCCGGCCAGCTCCGCTCGGTCGCCGTCAACAACAACGGCATCGTGGTCGGCACCTTCTCGAACGGCCAGAACCTCAACCTCGCCCAGGTGCAGCTGTCGCACTTCAACGGCACCAACTACCTGAAGGCGATGGACGGCGGCGCCTATGCCGCGACCGAGCAGTCGGGTGACGCCATCGACGGCGCTTCGGGCACCATCAGCGGCTCGTCGCTGGAGGGATCCAACACCGACATCGCCGACGAATTCACCAAGCTGATCGTGACCCAGCAGGCCTATTCGGCCAACACCAAGGTGATCACGACCGCGAATTCGATGGTGCAGGATCTCCTGAACGTGTTGCGCTGATCGGCGCGTAACGTAACCAAAGGCGGCAAGTAACATGGGTTTGAGTTCAGCCCTCGCCAGTGCGATGAGCGGTCTGCGCGCCAACCAGGCCGCGCTCTCGATCGTCTCCTCCAACGTCGCGAATTCGCAGACGCCGGGTTACGTCGTCCAGACGCCGAACCAGATCGAGGTCACCACCGGCGACTTCGGCTCGACGGCGATGACGACCGGCGTCAGCCGGGAGCTCGACACCTATGTGCTGAACCAGCTGCGCACCGAAACCGGCGGCAGCGGCTACGCCGACCAGATGGCCAGCATCCTGAAGCAGCTTCAGGACGTCTATGGTACGCCCGGCAACAGCGGCACGCTCGAAACGGCGCTGAACAAGTTCACCACGGCGCTGCAGGCGCTGTCGACCAGCTCGGGTGCGTCGTCGGCGCAAACAGTTGCCCTGGGCGCGGCGCAGGCGCTGGCGCAGCAGCTCAACGTCACCACCAAGGGCATCCAGTCGCTGCGCTCCAACGTCGAGCAGGATCTCGGCACCTCGGCGCAGGCCGCCAACGCCGCGATGCAGCAGGTCGCCAACATCAACACCAAGCTGCAGGGCCTGTCGGCCAACGACCCCTCGGCCGCGACGCTGATGGACCAGCGCGACCAGGCCATCAACACCTTGTCGAAATATGTCGACGTCCGCGTCACCACCGACGGTTCGAACCAGGCCAACATCTACACGACGACGGGCATCCAGCTGGTCGGCGCCGGGCTCGCCTCGCAATTCTCCTTTGCCTCGGCCGGCACGCTGTCGGCGACCTCGCTCTACAACATCGACCCGGCCAAATCCGGCGTCGGCGCGCTGACGATCAAGCTGCCGAACGGCTCGCAGCTCGATGTCATCGCCAACAACGTGGTCTCGTCCGGCCAGATCGCGGCCGATCTGAAGCTGCGCGACGAGACGCTGGTGCAGGCGCAGAACCAGATCGACCAGCTCGCCGCGACGATGTCGAGCGCGCTGTCCGACAAGACCACGGCCGGCAGCACCGTCTCCGGTCCCCCGGCCGGCTTCGACCTCGATCTTGCCGGTGCGCTGCCCGGCAACACCGCGACCTTCACCTACACGGACACGGCGACCAACACGCAGCGTCAAGTCACGCTGGTCAACGTCACCGATCCGGCGGCGTTGCCGCTGCAAAATGCGGCCAACGCCAATCCGATGCGGATCGGCGTGAACTTCTCCGGCGGCATGGGCGCGATCGCCTCGGCGCTCAACACCGCGCTGTCGAGCTCGCACCTGACGTTCTCCGCAGCCCCGTCGCCGGCCACCGCCACGACGCTGCGGATCAGGGACGACAACAGCGGCCTCGCCAAGGTCAATTCGGCCTCGATCAGCAAGACGATCTCGTCGCTGACCTCGGGCAATCCGCAGCTGCCGCTGTTCACCGACGGCGGACAGGCGCTCTACACCGGCGCGATCACCGCCTCGGGCTCGCAGATGACCGGCCTTGCGGGACGCATCGCCGTGAACACGCAGCTCGCCGCCGACCCGACCAGGATGTCGGTGTACAGCACCTCGCCGGTGACGCCCGCGGGCGACACCACGCGGTCGGACTATCTCTACTCGCAGCTGACCTCGGCGGTGTTCTCCTATTCGCCGCAGAGCGGCCTCGGCTCGGCCGGCCAGCCGTTCATCGGCAGCGTCTCGAACTTTCTACAGCAATTCCTGAGCGTGCAGGCCAACGCCTCGACCCAGGCCACCCAGCTCCAGCAGGGCCAGAGCGTCGTGGTCTCGACGCTGCAGGCCAAGTTCGACTCCACCGCCAAGGTCAACCTCGACTCGGAGATGTCGAACCTGATCCAGCTCCAGAATGCCTATGCCGCCAACGCCCACGTGATGTCGGTGGTGCAAAGCATGATGAACACGTTGCTCCAGGCTCAAGTGTAACAAGTAACAGGGCTCTGAAACATGTCGATCAGCAGCATCAACTACGCCTCGTCGGTTCTCGGCTCGCAGATCCGCAACATCAATCAGCAGCTCACCGACCTGTCGACGCAGCTCTCGACCGGCAAGCTGTCGCAGAACTATGCCGGGATGGGCACCAACGAGGGCTTCGCGATCGCCGGGCGCGCGCAGCTCTCCAACATCGCCGCCTATACCGACACGATCACCAACGTCAATGTCAGCATCAACCTTGCCAATACCGCGTTGCAGTCGCTGACCAAGATCCGCAGCACGGTGCAGACGGGCTCCGCCAACACGGCGCAGGATCTCAACGTCAACGGCCAGACCATCGCGCAGAACACCGCCGCGGCCCAATTCGGCTCGATGGTCGGCGTCCTCAACACGCAGACGGGCAACCGCTATCTGTTCTCGGGAACCGCCGTCAACACGCAGTCGGTTACGGATGCCGGCGACATCATCAACGGCACCACGACGCAGGCCGGCTTCAAGACGGTGATGGCGGAGCGCCAGGCCGCCGACTTAGGGGCCAACGGCATGGGCCGTCTGGTGCAGACGCAGCCGACGCCGAGCTCGATCCAGGTGTCGGAAGACGTCGCGGGCTCGCCGTTTGGCCTGAAGATCAAGGCGGTCTCCTCGACGCTGACGGGCGCGACCGTCATCGGCCCGAGCGGCTCGCCGGTGTCGTTCTCGGTCGATCTCAACGGCGTCAACCCGAACAACGGCGACAAGCTCAGCATCCAGTTCACGCTGCCGGACGGCACGACCGAGCAGATCGACCTGACCGCATCCTCGGCGACGCCGACGCCGCTCGGCAGCTTCGCGATCGATGCGAGCACCCCCGTCAACCCGACCAATACCGCGACAAATCTCAATACCGCGCTGAACACCGCGATCACGAAGCTCGCCAACACCTCGCTGGTCGCGGCATCCGCGATCGTCGCCGGCGACAATTTCTTCAACACCGCCAGCTCCGCGATCGGCACGCCGGTCAACAACCAGGCGGCGACGCCGGCACCCGTCACCGGCGCTACGGCGCTGTCCGGGGCGAGCCCCTCGGATTCGATCTCGCCGGGCTTCGTTGCCGGCGACACCATCACCGTCAACGGCACCACGCTGACCTTCGTGGCCTCGGGCGCGACCGGCAACCAGCTCAACGTCACCGACAGCATCCAGACCCTGCTCGGCAAGATCGACGCCATCACGGGGACGTCGAAGCCCTCGACGGTCCACGGCGGCTCGATCACGATCAACACCGACGATGCGGCGAGCCTGAACATCACCAGCTCCAATACCGGCGCGCTGGGTTCGCTCGGTTTCGGCGCGACGCCCGTGACCGCCGCGCAGCCGCCGCTGCGGGTCGGCTCCTCGCCGGCGAGCTCGGCGACGACGCTGGTCAACGGTTCGGCCAGCACCGTGAAATGGTACTTGGGCAATGACGGGCCCGGCTCGGCGCGCTCGACCGCGATGGCGCGGGTCGACGATTCCGTCACGGTGCAGTATGGCGCCCAGGCCAACGAGGACGCGATCCGCCGGCAATTGCAGGCGATCGCGGTGTTCGGGACGTTCTCGACCTCGCCGACCGGGCAGTATTCGGGAGGGCAGGTCTCTGCGCTGAGCCTGCGGGTGACGCAGGCGCTGACGCAGCAGCCAGGTCAGCAGCGCATCGAGGACATCCAGACCGACATCGCGATGGCCCAGAACACGATGAAGGATGCCTCCACGCGCCAGACCCAGGCCAAGGCGCAGCTCCAGACCATCATCGACCAGGCCGAATCGGCCTCGCCCGACCAGGTCGCGAGCGAGATCCTGGCGCTGCAGAACGCGCTGCAGGCGTCCTACCAGGTGACCTCGAACCTCGCGCAGCTCTCGCTCGTCAAGTTCCTGTGAGGGCGCGTTAAGGCGCCGTTAACCATGCCTCTTTACCTCTTGGTGAGGATTGGAGCGGGGCGGAGCTGCCGATGTCGGACAAGATGCAATTGGTGGTGGCAACGCCATGCTTCGGCGGGCAGGTGTCGAGCATCTATGCGAGCTCGATCTTCGCGCTCCAGCGCGCCGTTCACGGCATGTCCAATCTCGAGCTCAAGGTGCTGCTGCGGGACGGCGACGCGCTGATCACCCGCGCGCGGGCCAATCTGGTCGCGATGTTCCTGGACGATCCCAACGCGACGCATTTCCTGTTCATCGACGCCGATATCGGCTTCAGGCCGGAGCAGGTGTTCCGGCTGATCGAATGCGGCGCGGACGTCGTTGCCGGCTGCTATCCGATCAAGCGGGTCAATTGGGACAAGGCCGCGCGGGCGATCCAGTCGGGCCGCACCGACGTGCCGGCGGCTTCGCTGGACTACGTGCTCGAGATCGAGAATCCCGACCGCATCGTCGTCGTCAACGGTTTCACCCGCGTGCGCTATGCCGGCACCGGCTTCCTGATGATCCGGCGCCACGCGCTGGAGGCGATGTGCCGTCACCCGCACTATGCAAGCCTGCAGTTCTTCCGCGAGCATTCGCACGACACGCTGGTCGCGAGCCAAAACCGCTTCGCGCTGTTCGAATGCATGATCGATCCGGCGACCGGCACTTATCTCTCCGAGGACTTCGCCTTCTGCAAGCGCTGGACCGACATCGGCGGCGAGATCTGGGCGGACATCCAGAGCTCGCTCGATCACGTCGGACCGTCGGTGTTCCATGGCGACATCGCCTCGCAATTCGCACCGGCGCCCGCAGGGGCGGCGGCCGATGCCGCCTGAGCCTTTCGGGATGAGCGCCGGCGCATCCCGCCTGTCAGGACCGGAACGCGCATCCGACAGCGGTTCGCGTTACCGCCTGCGCGATCTCTTCACGCCACTCGACACGCTGCTCGTCTCCGGCGGAGATCCGCGGCTCGCGCTCGACGCCGGGCATCGCCTCAACGTGTATGGCTGCGCGGCCGCGCCGGAGCCGGAGATATGGAATTTCGCCTCCTCGACGGCGTCGACGATCTCGCAGGCTGCCTATGACCGCGTCGCGCTGGCGCGCGAAGAGCTGATGCACAAATGCCTGTTCGACGAAGTCGAGGTCGCCTTCGACTCGCGTTGCGAGGACATGCGGAACGAGCTGCGTGGCCACCTCCAGCTTCCACCGCGCGTCGAAATCGTGTTCTCGCCCTCCGGCACGGACTCCCAGCTTCACGCCCTGTTCCTGGCGCGCGCGGTGCTCGGGGCGCCGCCGGTGACGATCGTGGTCGGCGCCGAGCAGACCGGAAGCGGGACGATCCATACCGCGCGCGGGCACCATTTCAGCTCCATGACGGCGAGCGGCCTTGCGGTTCGCAAGGACGGCGCGGTTGTGGGGCTCGCCGGCGCCAGTCTCGCGTTGCCGCTGCTGGGGCCAGGCCCCGCGATTGCGATGCGCGGAGATGCCGATGCCGCGGTGCTGCGTGCGGTCGAAGCCACGATCGCGCAAGGCGCGCCCGTGCTGCTCCAGATCATGGATGCATCGAAGCTCGGCTGGCGCGCACCGAGCGCGGCCTGCCTCGATGAGATCGCGCGGCGCTGGCCGCGCAAGGTCCAAATCGTCGTCGACGCCTGTCAGGCGCGGCTCGGTCGCCGCCGGCTGCGCTCCTACCTCGACCGCGGCTACATGGTGCTGATCTCAGGCTCGAAATTCTTCGGTGGGCCTGCGTTCAGCGGTGCGTTGCTGGTGCCCAAGGGCCTGTCGCGGCCGCTCGACCGGATCGAGGGGATCGCGCCGGGCATCTTCGACTATGCCGGTCGTTGCGATTGGCCGATGGCCTGGACGATGCTGCGTTCGCGCTTCGAGCGCCGTCCGAACTTCGGTCAATGGCTGCGCTGGGAGGCGGCGCTCGCGGAGATCGGCGGCTATTACGCCGTGCCCGGCGCATTCCGCGCCAAGATGCTCGCCGAGCTCGCCGCCGGCATCGACAGCATGATCGCGTTGTCGCCGTCGCTTTGCTCCGTCCCGACCGCGACCAACAGCGTCGACGCGGATGACGAGGAATTTGCACAAACGACGATCTTTCCGTTCATGCTGCTGCGCGGCGGCAAGCCGGTTTCGGCCGCCGAGACCAACGCCATTCATCAGGCGTTGGCGCGCGACATGAGCGAGGCGTTCAGCGGCACCGCGGCGGACCGGCAGGTCGCCGCGCAGCGCTGCCTGATCGGCCAGCCGGTTCGTCTGGCGCGGCAGGACGCAGCACCGCAGGCTGTGCTGCGCCTTTGCGTCGGCGCCCGGCTCGTGACCGAGGCCTGGTCGCCGGACGCGGCAGAGGCGCAACGCAATGTGCAGCAGGTGCTCGATCGCATCGCCCATGTGCTGGTAAAGATCGAGCTGCTGCTCGACCGTGGGGCAGTCGCCGCTGCGCCGGCAAACTCCGCGTTCGAGGTGTGAGATGCAGCATCCGCTTTCCGCGCCGATCGGCATGATTGCGCCGAATTATGCCGATCGCATCGGCTTTGCGCAGCTGACGCGCCAGGCCTTCGAAGGTGTCGACCTGCATCCGCTGCGCGACCAATTGGTGGCGCGGATCGCGGCGGGGACGGCGCTGGCGGGCGAAGGACTGGATCTGTCGTTGATCACCCAGCTTCTCGGCGACAAGGATCAGGGGCTTGCGATCCAGTCGGAGGTGCTGGCCTTCCATCAATTGTTTCGCACGCCGAGTGACGCTCCGAAGCCCGGCCTGCGCGTGCTCGCGCTTGCGGCCGACATCGATATGGGCGGCAACACGCCGATCGATTTTCTGCTCGAAGGCTCCGACATCGAGCTCTTGACGCTCTACGTGGTCAAGGGCGTCGGCCTGCCGGAGAATTTGCCGGAGCACGACGTCGCCATCGTGGTCGCCTCGGATTCCGAGGAATGCCGCGAGGCGCTCGCCTTGATCGGGAAGGCCGCGCCGCATTGGCCGCGGCCGCTGCTCAATCGTCCCGATCGTATCGGCAATCTCGATCGCGACAAGCTGCATCGGCTGTTGGCCGGCGTGCCGGGTCTCGATATTCCCGCGACCATCCACGCGACGCGCGCGCAATTGTCGGACCTCTCGATCGGGCAGATCGCTTGCCGGGACATCGCGGGTGAACTGCGCTTTCCGATGATCGCGCGGCCGCGCGGCTCGCATGCCGGCGTGGGCCTCGCGAAGCTCGACGATACGGCGGCGCTCGCATCTTATCTTGCCGAACGTAAGGAGGAGGATTTCTTCGTCGCGCGTTTCGTCGATTATGTGAATCCCGACGGGCTCTATCGCAAATATCGTCTCGCAATGGTCGACGGCAAACCTTACGCCTGCCACATGGCGATCGCCGACCGCTGGGATATCTGGTACCTCAACGCCAACATGGCCTTCAGCGAAGAGAAGCGTGCGGAGGAGGCGATCTTCATGCGTGACTTCGACCACGCCTTCGCGGCGCGCCACAGGAACGCGCTCGACGAGATGAGCAGGCGCGTCGGCCTCGATTATTTCATCGTCGATTGCGCGGAGAACCAGGACAACGAGCTCCTGGTCTTCGAAGCCGACAACACCGCCGTCGTGCACAACATGGATTCGCCGGTCGTATTTCCTTACAAGCCGCCGCAGATGCGCAAGATCTTCGCGGCGTTCGCGGCGATGCTGTCGCGGCATGCAGCAGGCGCGGGGAGCGCAACATGAACGAGATCGTCCGCAACGCGCAGAGCTCCGTGGCGCACACCTCGCTCGATCCGCAGGACTGGAGCGCATTTCGCGCGCTCGCCCATCGCATGCTGGACGAGACGATCGACGGCATCGCCAACGTCCGGACGCGTCCGGTCTGGCAGCCGATCCCCGACGACGTCCGCGCGGCATTCCGGGCCGACGTGCCGCGCGAGGCGAGCGACCTCGCCGAGGTCTATCGCGAATTCGCCGAGCATGTCGCGCCCTATGCGACCGGCAACGTCCATCCCGGCTTCATGGGCTGGGTGCATGGCGGCGGCACCGCGGTCGGCATGCTCGCGGACATGCTCGCGGCCGGCCTCAACGCCAATCTCGGCGGACGGGACCATATGCCGATCGAGGTCGAGCGCCAGATCGTCGACTGGATGCGCCGCCTGTTCGCCTTTCCGGACAGCGCGAGCGGCATCTTCGTCACGGGCACGTCGACGGCCAATCTGATGGCGGTGCTGGTGGCGCGCACGGCTGCGCTCGGTGCGCTGGCGCGGCAATACGGCATCGGCAATGACGGTGCGCTGCTCACGGCCTATACCTCGCAGGCCGCCCATGGCTGCGTCTCCAGAGCGATGGACATTGCCGGGCTCGGCACCGATGCGCTGCGCAGGATCGGCGTCGATGCCGATCATCGCATCGACGTTGCCGCGCTGCGCGCGCAGATCGCTGTCGATCGCGAGGTCGGCTTCAAGCCGTTCCTGGTCGTCGCCTCTGCCGGCACGGTGGACATTGGCGCGATCGACGATCTCAAGGCCGTCGCGGAGCTGTGCCGCGAGGAGGGAATCTGGTTTCACGTCGACGGTGCTTTCGGTGCGCTTGCGATCTTCTCGCCCGAGCTCGCGCCGCTGCTCGGCGGCATCGAGCTCGCCGATTCCATTGCGCTCGACTTCCACAAATGGGGACAGGTGCCGTACGATGCCGGCTTCCTGCTGGTGCGCGATGGCGAGCAGCATCGGCAGGCCTTTGCGCAGCCCGCGGCCTATCTGCGCCGCGAGGCGAGGGGCCTTGCGGCGGGGGCGGTCTGGCCCTGCGATCTCGGCCCCGATCTGTCGCGCGGCTTCCGTGCGCTGAAGACGTGGTTCACCCTGAAGACGTTCGGCATCGAACGGCTGGGTGCGACGATCGCGCGAAGCTGTGCGCTGGCGAAGTATCTCGAAGCGCGCGTGCTGGCCGAACCGCGGCTGGAATTGCTGGCTCCGGTCAACCTCAACATCGTCTGTTTCCGCTACCTTGCCGACGACGCGGTCAACCGCGAGATCGTCGCCGATATCCAGGAGTCGGGAGTAGCGGCGCCGTCGAGCACGACGCTGGACGGCAGGTTTGCGATCCGTGCCGCGATCGTCAATCACCGCACCGAGGAGGCGGACATCGATGTGCTGGTCGCGGCGGTGCTGGAGTTTGGCGGACGGCGGTGCGGCGACGGCGTGATCGAGGTCGAGGCGCCGCCGCTCGCGGCGCAATAGCACGCGCATGGTTCAAGCGAGAACGGCCCCGGAGATGATCCGGGGCCGTTGTCGTTTGCGGGACGGCGTCGTTCGCGTGGCGTGGCCGCGCGGAAGCCCAATGGTCAGGCGGCGGAGCTCACGTCGTCCTTGGCCGCTTCAGCCTTGGGATGGGTGGCCTCGAACTGGCTCCTCAGCTTCTCTTCATAGGCGATCAGCTTGCGGGCATCCTTCAGCGCCCGGTAGAGGTCGCCGTTCAGGATGTTGTTGTTGATGGCTTCGATGATCGGCCAGGAGCTCGGGACCGCGGTGACGATATCGCGCACCAGGTTGAAATAGGTGCCGTGCTGGGTCTGCGGATCCGGCGAGATGTACATGAGCTGCACCGCCAGATAGACGAGCTTGGCCGGCGTATCGGCGGTCTCTGGCGTGAGGATGTCGCGCTCGCGCAGGATCGGCACGTTGTCGCCGTCGATCAGAAGACGTGCGCGCTGGTCCGTATTGGTAATCACGCAGTTGCCGACGATGATGCGTTCGTGCGGTCTGAGCTCGACCTTGAGGGCCATGCCTGTTCTCCATCAACGCTTTCGTAACCGAGCGTTCGTTGCGGCCTACCAAGACGTGATTCTTGCTCGCAACTAGTTAACGAGTTGTAAATTCCCGCCATTCGCGCCGAAAAGCTCAATGCTTTCAAAGGTGCCTCCCGTGTGGCGGCGCTGCGATATGCGCGGCATCCCGGATCGAATCACGCGCGGCCGGGCAAAAGCACGGGTTTCATTTCATGTTTCGTTAGAGGTCTCGGCGGCACCGTCCGCCGTCGCTTGGTCAATCGCGATCCAAGCAGACGTGTAACAGTAGCGTCGTTTACCAGAAAGGTAACAGAGTCATGTCCGGTATCGTCCTCTCCGCATCGGTTCGTCAGAACCTGCTCTCCCTCCAGTCCACCGCTGACCTCCTCGCCACCACGCAGAACCGTCTGTCGACCGGCAAGAGCGTCAACTCGGCTCTCGACAATCCCACCAACTTCTTCACCGCACAGTCGCTCGACAACCGCGCCAGCGACATCAACAACCTGCTCGACGGCATCGCCAACGGCGTGCAGGTGCTGCAGGCCGCGAACACCGGCATCACCTCGCTGCAGAAGCTGATCGACAGCGCGAAGTCGATCGCCAACCAGGCGCTGCAGACCACCGTCGGCTACTCCACCAAGTCCAACGTCTCGACCACAATCGCCGGTGCGACGGCGTCCGATTTGCGTGGCACGACAAGCTTCACCAGCGCGGATGCGCTGAGCAACGTACTCTATAGCGGCGCGGCCGGCGGTACGACCGCTGCAGGGTCCGGCACCAAGCTTGGTGGCGTTCAGGGGGTGAACACGGGCACGGTGATCAACGCCGCGACGACCGGCGCGAGCCTGCTGAACGGCACGGCGAGCGCTGGCGATGCCAACGCCGGCGTTGTTGCGGGCGACACGCTCACCGTCAACGGCAAGACCGTCACCTTTGCGGCCGGCGACGCCCCCACGACGGCTCCGACCGGTCAGACCCGGGTTGCCGCTACCGGTATCACCACCGGTAATGTCTTCACCGACAACTCCACCGGTAACGTGACCGTCTATCTCGGCTCGGCGACCAAGGCTGCAGTGGGCGACGTCCTGACCGCCATCGACCTTGCCAGCGGCGTGCAGAGCAACGTTGCCGGCACTCTGACGGTCAACAGCAGCCAGACCATCTCGTCGGTCAACGGCAGCGGTGCGCTCGTGCTGCAGAGCACGATCGGTGCTGACTTGAGCGTGACCGGCAAGGCCGACATCCTCAACAAGCTCGGCCTGACCACCGCGACCGGCGCCGGCAGCGTGACCGCCACGGCAACTCGCACCACGAGTTCGGCGACGGTGTCTTCGCTGGTAACGTCGGGCTCGACCCTGAACGTCGATGGTCACGTCATCACCTTCAAGGACGCGCCGACGCCTTCGGCCGCTTCGCTCGGATCCACCCAGGGTGTGTCCGGTAACGTCGTTACCGACGGTAACGGCAACTCGACGGTCTATCTGCAGAGCTCAACGATTGCCGACGTGCTCAAGGCCATTGACTTCGCCACGGGCGTGCAGACGTTTACGCTCAACGGCAGCGGCGGTGGTACGCTTGCGACCGCTTCGGGCCAGACCAACTCGACGATCAACGCCTCCGGCCAGCTCAAGATCTCGACCGGCGTCAACGCCGACCTGTCGATCACGGGCACCGGCAATGCGTTGTCCGCGCTCGGTCTCGCCGGCAACACAGGTACGTCCTCGGCGTTCACCGCGTCCCGCACGTCCGGCACTGGCGGTATCAACGGCAAGACTTTGACCTTCACCTCCTTCAATGGCGGTACGGCGGTCAACGTCACGTTCGGCGACGGCACCAACGGCACGGTCAAGACGCTCGATCAGCTCAACACGCAGCTCCAAGCCAACAACCTGTCTGCGACGATCGATGCCAACGGCCTGCTCACCATCACTGCGACCAACGATTACGCATCCTCGACGCTCGGTTCGACGGCGGCGGGTGGTGCGATCGGAGGGACGTTGACGACCGCGCTGACCTTCTCGACCGCTTCCACCCCGGTCGCCGACAGCGTTGCCCAGACGGCGCGGGCCAACCTGGTCAACCAGTACAACAACATCCTGAACCAGATCGACACGACCTCACAGGACTCCTCGTTCAACGGCGTCAACCTGTTGAACGGCGACCAGCTCAAGTTGGTGTTCGACGAGACCGGCAAGTCGAGCCTGAACATCACGGGTGTGACGTACAACTCGAAGGGTCTGGGCCTTGCCGCGCTGACCAACGGTGTTGACTTCATCGACAACGCTGCCACCAACAAGGTGCTGACCAACCTGAACGCCGCGTCGAGCACGCTGCGCTCGGAAGCGTCAGCCCTCGGTTCAAACCTCTCGGTGGTGCAGGTGCGTCAGGACTTCAACAAGAGCCTGATCAACGTGCTGCAGACTGGTTCGTCCAATCTGACGCTGGCCGACACCAACACTGAAGCTGCGAACAGCCAGGCGCTGTCGACCCGCCAGTCGATCGCAGTCTCCGCGCTGTCGCTGGCCAATCAGTCGCAGCAAAGCGTGCTGCAGCTACTCCGCTAATCAGCGGACAACATCGCAAGCAGGATAGAGCGGCGGGGCTTCGGCCCCGCCGCTTTCTTTTTCTGCTCCACGACCTTGTAGGACTCCTATTGAGATGCAAGCGATGTAACCTGAATCAGCCACTTGCTCACTCTGTGTTATGGTTGACAAGTGGCAAACGCTTCGTTGCTGCCTGAAAAACATCATTGTATCATGACGATACGCTTGGGCGCGATCCGGTGCGATCGCTCGCATGGTGAATCCGGCAAGGATAGGCGCGACACGCTTCACGCTTTGTTAGCCCTCAAAGTTCATCGTCCCGGACATCGATTAATCCTAATCGAGGTTTGTTGCGTTGCGTACCAGAAGGGTAACAGCTTATGTCCGGTATCGTCCTCTCTGCATCGGTTCGTCAGAACCTGCTCTCTCTCCAGTCCACCGCTGATCTTCTCGCCACCACCCAAAGCCGTCTGTCGACCGGCAAGAGCGTCAACTCGGCTCTCGACAATCCCACCAACTTCTTCACGGCACAGTCGCTCGACAATCGCGCCAGCGACATCAACAACCTGCTCGACGGCATCGCCAACGGCGTGCAGGTGCTGCAGGCCGCGAACACCGGCATCACCTCGCTGCAGAAGCTGATCGACAGCGCGAAGTCGATCGCCAACCAGGCGCTGCAGACCACCGTCGGCTACTCCACCAAGTCCAACGTCTCGACCACAATCGCCGGTGCGACGGCGTCCGATTTGCGTGGCACGACAAGCTTCACCAGCGCGGATGCGCTGAGCAACGTACTCTATAGCGGCGCGGCCGGCGGTACGACCGCTGCAGGGTCCGGCACCAAGCTTGGTGGCGTTCAGGGGGTGAACACGGGCACGGTGATCAACGCCGCGACGACCGGCGCGAGCCTGCTGAACGGCACGGCGAGCGCTGGCGATGCCAACGCCGGCGTTGTTGCGGGCGACACGCTCACCGTCAACGGCAAGACCGTCACCTTTGCGGCCGGCGACGCCCCCACGACGGCTCCGACCGGTCAGACCCGGGTTGCCGCTACCGGTATCACCACCGGTAATGTCTTCACCGACAACTCCACCGGTAACGTGACCGTCTATCTCGGCTCGGCGACCAAGGCTGCAGTGGGCGACGTCCTGACCGCCATCGACCTTGCCAGCGGCGTGCAGAGCAACGTTGCCGGCACTCTGACGGTCAACAGCAGCCAGACCATCTCGTCGGTCAACGGCAGCGGTGCGCTCGTGCTGCAGAGCACGATCGGTGCTGACTTGAGCGTGACCGGCAAGGCCGACATCCTCAACAAGCTCGGCCTGACCACCGCGACCGGCGCCGGCAGCGTGACCGCCACGGCAACTCGCACCACGAGTTCGGCGACGGTGTCTTCGCTGGTAACGTCGGGCTCGACCCTGAACGTCGATGGTCACGTCATCACCTTCAAGGACGCGCCGACGCCTTCGGCCGCTTCGCTCGGATCCACCCAGGGTGTGTCCGGTAACGTCGTTACCGACGGTAACGGCAACTCGACGGTCTATCTGCAGAGCTCAACGATTGCCGACGTGCTCAAGGCCATTGACTTCGCCACGGGCGTGCAGACGTTTACGCTCAACGGCAGCGGCGGTGGTACGCTTGCGACCGCTTCGGGCCAGACCAACTCGACGATCAACGCCTCCGGCCAGCTCAAGATCTCGACCGGCGTCAACGCCGACCTGTCGATCACGGGCACCGGCAATGCGTTGTCCGCGCTCGGTCTCGCCGGCAACACAGGTACGTCCTCGGCGTTCACCGCGTCCCGCACGTCCGGCACTGGCGGTATCAACGGCAAGACTTTGACCTTCACCTCCTTCAATGGCGGTACGGCGGTCAACGTCACGTTCGGCGACGGCACCAACGGCACGGTCAAGACGCTCGATCAGCTCAACACGCAGCTCCAAGCCAACAACCTGTCTGCGACGATCGATGCCAACGGCCTGCTCACCATCACTGCGACCAACGATTACGCATCCTCGACGCTCGGTTCGACGGCGGCGGGTGGTGCGATCGGAGGGACGTTGACGACCGCGCTGACCTTCTCGACCGCTTCCACCCCGGTCGCCGACAGCGTTGCCCAGACGGCGCGGGCCAACCTGGTCAACCAGTACAACAACATCCTGAACCAGATCGACTCGACCTCACAGGACTCCTCGTTCAACGGCGTCAACCTGTTGAACGGCGACCAACTCAAGCTGGTGTTCGACGAGACCGGCAAGTCGAGCCTGAACATCACGGGTGTGACGTACAACTCGAAGGGTCTGGGCCTTGCCGCGCTGACCAGCGGTGTTGACTTCATCGACAACGCTGCCACCAACAAGGTGCTGACCAACCTGAACGCCGCGTCGAGCACGCTGCGCTCGGAAGCATCGGCTCTCGGTTCGAACCTGACCATCGTGCAAGTGCGTCAGGACTTCAACAAGAACCTGATCAACGTGCTGCAGACTGGTTCGTCCAATCTGACGCTGGCCGACACCAACGTCGAAGCTGCGAACAGCCAGGCGCTGTCGACCCGCCAGTCGATCGCAGTCTCCGCGCTGTCGCTGGCCAATCAGTCGCAGCAGAGCGTGCTGCAGCTACTCCGCTAATCAGCGGACAACATCGCAAGCAGGATAGAGCGGCGGGGCTTCGGCCCCGCCGCTTGTTCTTGGCCGCGTGAATCTCAAAGGGCCTTTGACGGTGGTGCGGAACAAGTAACCGCCGGTTATGGTTAATGGAGCGTAACTACGTCGAAACGCTAACGATTTCAGCTCGATTTAGACGCATCCGGACGTCTCTGGCGGTTTATGGTGAACGGGCGCTTACACTAACAAGGCTCGTTTCAACCCTTTGTTAGCCATGTCAGTGCAGGCTGCGCACGTCACTCGATCCGAAGCGATCGAACGAAGACGCGTAAACCAGAAGGGTAAGAGTTATGTCCGGTATCGTTCTGTCTGCATCGGTTCGTCAGAACCTGCTCTCTCTCCAGTCCACCGCTGATCTTCTCGCCACCACACAGAACCGTCTGTCGACCGGCAAGAGCGTCAACTCAGCCCTGGACAATCCCACCAACTTCTTCACCGCCCAGTCGCTCGACAATCGTGCCAGCGACATCAACAATCTGCTCGATGGTATCGCCAACGGCGTGCAGGTGCTGCAGGCCGCCAACACCGGCCTGACCTCGCTGCAGAAGCTGATCGACAGCGCGAAGTCGATCGCCAACCAGGCGCTGCAGACCACCGTCGGTTACTCCTCCAAGTCCAGCGTCTCGACCACAATCGCCGGTGCAACCGCCGCCGACCTGCGCGGCACCACGAGCTTCGCGAGCGCCATTGCGAACAGCAACGTGCTCTATAGCGGTGCTGCCGGTGGCGTGACTGCTGCAACGTCAGGTGCCACGCTAGGCGGCATTCAGGGTACTAACACGGGCACGGTGATCAACGCCGCGACGACCGGCGCGAGCCTGCTGAACGGCACGGCGAGCGCTGGCGATGCCAACGCCGGCGTTCTTGCGGGCGACACGCTCACCGTCAACGGCAAAACCGTCACCTTTGCGGCCGGCGACGCCCCCACGACGGCTCCGACCGGTCTGACCCGTGTTGCTGCCACGGGTATCACGACCGGCAATGTCTATACTGACGCCAGCGGAAACGTAACGGTCTATCTCGGCTCGGCCACGAAGGCTGCGGTGGGCGACGTTCTGACCGCGATCGACCTTGCCAGTGGCGTGCAGAGCAACGTTGCCGGCACCCTGACGGTCAACAGTGGCCAGACCATCTCGTCGGTCAGCGGCGGCGGCGCACTCGTTCTGAAGAGCACGAACGGTTCCGACCTGAGCGTGACGGGCAAAGCCGACATTCTCAACAAGCTCGGCCTGACCACTGCGACCGGTGCCGGGAACGTCACGGCGACGGCGACCCGCACCACGAGCTCAGCGACCGTGTCGTCACTGGTCACGTCGGGGTCGACGCTGAACGTTGATGGCCATGTCATCACCTTCAAGGATGCGCCGACGCCTTCTGCCGCTTCGCTCGGAGCAACCCTCGGCGTGTCCGGAAACGTCGTCACCGACGGCAACGGCAACTCGACGATCTATCTGCAGAGCGGCACGATTGCCGACGTGCTCAAGGCCATTGACTTCGCCACGGGCGTGCAGACCTTCACGCTCAACGGCAGTGGCAGCGGTACGCTTGCGACCGCCTCGGGACAGACCGCTTCGACGATCAACACTTCGGGTCAGCTCAAAATCTCGACCGGCATCAATGCCGATCTGTCGATCACCGGCACCGGCAATGCCCTGTCGGTGTTCGGTCTCGCCGGCAACACCGGAACGGCATCGGCGTTCACCGCAGCCCGAACCTCCGGCGTCGGCGGCATCGCCGGCAAGACCCTGACCTTCACTGCCTTCAATGGAGGGGCGGCGGTCAACGTCACCTTCGGCGACGGCACTAACGGCACCGTCAAGACACTCGACCAGCTTAATTCGCAGCTGCAAGCCAACAACATGGCTGCGACCATCGATGCGAACGGTCAACTCACCATCACCGCATCCAACGACTACGCGTCTTCGACAATTGGCTCGGCGACAGCTGGCGGCGCGATCGGTGGTACGATCGCCGCCACGTTGACGTTCACGACCGCCTCCACACCGATCCAGGACGTGGTCGCTCAGTCGACCCGTGCGAACCTAGTCTCGCAGTACAACAACATCTTGAACCAGATCGACACCACTTCGGTCGACTCCTCGTTCAATGGTGTGAACCTGCTGAACGGCGACCAGCTCAAGCTGGTGTTCGACGAGACCGGCAAGTCGAGCCTGAACATCACCGGCGTGACCTACAACTCCAAGGGTCTAGGCCTGGCGTCACTCACCGTGGGTGTCGACTTCATCGATAACGCCGCGACCAATCGGGTGCTGACCAACCTAAACGCCGCATCCAGCACGCTGCGCTCGGAAGCCTCGGCGCTCGGTTCGAACCTCTCGGTCGTGCAGATCCGTCAGGACTTCAACAAGAACCTGATCAACGTGCTGCAGACGGGCTCGTCCAACCTGACCTTGGCCGACACCAACGTCGAGGCGGCCAACAGCCAGGCGCTGTCGACCCGCCAGTCGATCGCGGTCTCGGCGCTGTCGCTGGCCAACACTTCGCAGCAGAGCGTGCTGCAGCTGCTCCGCTAATAAGCGGCTGAAATTCCTGGATAAAGTCGAGCGGCGGGGTCCTGTGCCCCGTCGCTCTTTTTTGCGTCCGGAGGCGGGCAGGGGCGTTCATCGGCCATTAACCGTATCCCTTAAACCGGCGTTAACCATACTTTAAAGGACACCTCCTAAAACTGGACAAAAGCCCGCTTCCCAGACGGCGCGGCCGATTCGTATCCGGTTCAAGAGGAAGACTAGCCAATGTCCAACATCGTTCTCTCGGCGTCCGTTCGCCAGAACCTGTTGTCGCTGCAGTCGACGGCCGACTTGCTGGCCACGACGCAGGAGCGGCTTTCGACCGGCAAGAAGGTCAATACGGCGCTCGACAATCCCACCAACTTCTTCACCGCGCAGGGGCTGGACAACCGGGCGAGCGACATCAGCAACCTGCTCGACGGCATCAACAACGGCGTCCAGGTGCTGCAGGCCGCCAATACCGGCATCACCTCGCTGCAGAAGCTGATCGACAGCGCGAAATCGATCGCCAACCAGGCGCTGCAGACCACGGTCGGTTATTCCACCAAGTCGAACGTCTCCACCACCATTCCCGGTGCAACGCCGGCCGATTTGCGCGGGACGACCTCCTATGCCAGCGCCACCGCCAACAGCAACGTGCTCTACACCGGTGCGCCCGGTGGTGTGACCCCCGTAACGTCGGGCGCCGCACTCGGCGCGTCGCTAGGTTCGAGCGCAGGTACTTTGACTGGCACGGCAGCGAAAGCTGCGGACACAACCACAAATCTTGCCGGTACGGCCACCCTGATTGGCTCGACGCCAGCCAGCACGCTCGGCTCGTCGCCCGCAGATGGTGACTCGATCACCGTCAACGGCAAGACTGTTACCTTCCGCACCGGTGCGGCTCCGACCACCCAGCCGACCGGTTGGGGACTCGATGCCAGCGGCCACATTTCCACCGACGGCAACGGCAATTCCATCGTTTACATGGGGACGACCGGCGCGCCGACCAGCACCGTCAACGACCTTCTCACCGCGATTGATCTTGCCAGCGGCGTTCAGACCGCGACGATAAGTGCAGGCGCAGCGACCATCGCCGTCAGCGGTTCGGCCGGTCCGGTCGGCACGCTTCAGGTGGCATCGTCCATCTCGGCCGGCGGCATCGTCACGCTGAAGAGCTCGACCGGCGCTGACCTGAACGTGACGGGCAAGGCTGATTTCCTCAAGGCGCTCGGTCTGACATCTGCGACCGGCGCGGGCAACGCCAACGTGACCGCGAACCGATCGACGACCGCAGGCTCGCTCGGAACTCTCGTTCAGGATGGCTCGACGCTGAACATCGACGGCCACACCATCACGTTCAAGAACGCGCAGACGCCGCAATCGGCGGCGAGCGTGGCCAACGGTTATGGCGTGAGCGGCAACATCGTCACCGATGGTAAAGGCAACTCGACGGTCTACATCCAGAGCGCGACTCTCACGGACCTGCTCAACTCGATCGACCTCGCCACCGGCGTGAAGACCGCCAGCATCTTCAATGGTGGGGCGTCCCTCTCGACCACGTCGGGGCAGATCCCGTCGTCGGTGAACTCAAGCGGCCAACTGGCGATCTCCACCGGCATCAACGCCGATCTCTCCATCACCGGGACCGGCAATGCACTCAGCGCATTCGGCCTCAGCGGCAACACGGGAACGGCGACCGCCTTCACCGCGGCGCGCACCGCTGGTGTCGGCGGCATCAGCGGCAAGACGCTGACCTTCACCTCCTTCAACGGCGGCACGCCTGTCAACGTCACCTTCGGCGACGGCACCAACGGCACGGTCAAGACGCTCGACCAGCTCAACGCACAGCTTCAGGCCAACCACCTCACCGCGACGATCGACGCCAACGGCGTGCTGACGGTCACCACCGTCAACGAATACGCCTCCTCGACGCTCGGTTCGAGCACTGCGGGCGGCGTCGTTGGCGGCACGATCACCGGTGTTCTGTCCTTCACCACCGCGCAGCCGCCGGTGCAGGATCCCGTGGCGCAGACCGCGCGCTCGAACCTGGTCAATCAGTTCAATAACATCCTGGCCCAGATCGACACCACCTCGCAGGACTCCTCCTTCAACGGCGTCAACCTGCTCAACGGCGACACGTTGAAGCTGGTGTTCAACGAGACGGGCAGCTCGACCCTCAGCATCAACGGCGTGGTGTTCAACGCCGCCGGTCTCGGCCTCAGCAATCTCGTCAACGGCGTCGACTTCATCGACAACGGCGCGACCAACAGGGTGCTGGCGAGCCTGAATGCGGCCTCGAGCACGCTGCGCTCGGAAGGATCCTCGCTCGGCTCGAACCTCTCGATCGTGCAGGTGCGTCAGGACTTCTCCAAGAACCTGATCAACGTGCTTCAGACCGGATCGTCCAACCTGACGCTCGCCGACACCAACGAGGAAGCAGCCAACAGCCAGGCGCTGTCGACCCGCCAGTCGATCGCGGTCTCCGCGCTGTCGCTGGCGAACCAGTCGCAGCAGAGCGTGCTGCAGCTGCTCCGCTAATTTCGCGGCGCAAGCTCGCTCTTTGAGATTTCGCGGCGGGGCTAAGGCTCCGCCGTTCTTTTGAGGGAGATCGCTAAGACAGGATTAGCTGAGATCGGCGCGCATCACGCGAAGCGAGTTTACATCGTGCGTGCGTGGATCTAGCGTTGCGCTGACGAAGAGCTCCGTAGGCCCGTAATTATCCGGAGTGCTTCCAAGCACACACGTAAGCAAATCTTAAGCGGTGCTGCCTAGGGTTGGGAAAGAAATCCTTAAGCGCTTACAACGCGCTAGGTAACCTCCAGGGTGTGATTGATGTCGAATTCCGCTGCCTCGGCTTATGCGCGTGTTGCAACGACCACCGCATCTCCTCGGGACATCGAGGCGCAGACTCTGCTCAAGGCCGCGAACAAGCTCCAGGACGCCGTGAACAACGCCGATCCGCTCAGCGAGCAGACCATGCAGGCCCTGATGTTCAACCGCAAGCTCTGGACCATCTTCCTGAGCGAAGCGATGCGCGACAACAATCCGCAGCCGATCGACGTCCGGCAGAAGATCGCCAACATCAGCGTGTTCGTGCTGAGCCAGACCGCCGCGCTCCAGATGAGCCCGCAATTCGATCACTTCCGTCCGCTGATCGAGATCAACCGCAATATCGCTGCGGGTCTGTCCGGGCGGCCGTGACGGGAGCTCGTGATGGCCGACATCGCGGGCATTCTTGCGCCCACTATCGGGGCGGGTGACGATCAAGACCCGCAGTTGTGCTTCGACACTACGAATTTCACGCTGACCGGTGCCGGTCAGACGCGGAGCAGAGCATCGTCACCGATCCCGCGATCCCGACGCGCGATCGTCAGGCGCTGACGTCCGTGCTGAGCGGACGCGAGGGCTCGGACTTCATATCCAATGCATGGAAATAGGCCCGCCGGCGCAGCATCGCTTCGTCGGGGAACTGGTTGACCACCGCGTCGGTCCTGTCGTTGACGACCTGGAAGACGAAGGATGCGGCCGCCTGGTCGAAGACGACCTGGCGCGAGATGTTCTCGTGGTTCGGCAGATCGTTGCGCACGGGGGCGCTCGTATCCGCCGCGGCGACCGTCTGGCTCACCGGAAGATCGGTTTGCACAGCCTCGTTCGCCGCCACGCTGGACGCCGCTACGATCTGCACGGGGGCCGGGATCCCCACCGGCCTGATGCTGAAATCTGTACTCATGGCAGCCTCCTGGTTGCCTTGATTGAGTCAAATCCCAACCCCTCTCGTAACGCAACCATGGAACGTCAGGACTGAAGACCCAGTCAACAAACGTGCCTAACCGCGCGACGAAATCGCCGCGCGGTTTTTCGTAAAAATGTCGGTTGTTTTCGTGCGCGCTCAGAGCGAGCGGCTGACCGCGAGCGGGGTGATGTGGCGCGGGCCCGGAGCTGCACGCCGCCCGGCGGCCGTATAGGTGTTCGGCACGTTGCGCTTCTGGATCTCGGCATTGACGCCGCGCAGGACGCTTTCGGAAACGGCGTGCGCGGTCGCGAGCACGGTGAGATTGACCTGGAGCATGGCGCGGAATGCATCGTGGTGGCGGTGCAGCGTCGAGAGCAGCTCCGGGGCGGATTTCGCGAGCTGCGCCTGGTTCGCCTTCAACTGGCTGACGGCACCGACATAGTTTCGCGACAGCTCCTGCTTCTTGCTCTCGAGCGTCATCGCCTCGCGGACCTTGCCGGCGCGAACGAGCTCGGTTTCGCGCTCGATCAGTCCGAGCAGGGCGCTCATCGCGTCCATAAGATCCTCGGCGAGCTTGCGCGCCTCGGCGCTGCCCGGCGCAATGTTCGGGCGTTGGGTCTGCATCGGCTGACGTGAGGCGTTGAAGTGGTTCATCTCGTTTGACCTTATGCCGTGCGGATCGTTTTCGCCTGCTGCATGATGAGGGTGCGGTAGACCTCGCTGGCGACGCCGACGCCGCCGGCTTTGGCGAAGTTCTTGGAATATTGCTCGGTCAGCATCGAGCGCCACACGCCGGTGCCGGGCGTGTCGCCGAACGGGCCTTCGCCCTTCAGGCCCGAGGTCATCTGCGAGAACATGCTGTTGAGGAACATCGCCTCGAAATCGGTGGCGGTCTTCTGCGCCCTGGCCTGCTGCTTCGGCGAGACCTTCTGCAGGGCGCTGGCGAGGTCGAAATCGGGCCGGCCGTTGCGGCTCTCGACCGAAAAGGCCGAGGAGGTGGCGAGGCGCGGCGTGTTGATCGTGCTGGTCTGCATCACATCACCTCGATGTCGGCTTCGATCGCGCCGGCGGCCTTGATCGCCTGCAGGATGCTGATCATGTCGCGCGGGCCGATGCCGAGGCCGTTGAGGCCGTCGACCAGTTGTTGGAGCGAGACGCCGTCCTTGACGACGGCCAGCTTCTTGCCGTCCTCGGTGACGGTGACGGCGCTGCGCGGTGCGACCACGGTGCGGCCGCGCGAGAGCGGGTTGGGCTGGCTCACCTGTGGGCTCTCGGAGATGGTGACCGTGAGGTTGCCCTGCGCCACCGCGACGGTGGCGACGCGAACGTCGCGGCCCATCACGATGATGCCGCTGCGCTCGTCAATGACGATCTTGGCGGCCAGATCGGGGTCGACCTGCAGCTGCTCGATCTCGGTGAGGAATGCAACGACGTTGCCCTTGAACTCCGGCGGGATCGAGAGTTGCACTGTCGAGGGATCGATCGGCTCGGCGGTCTTGACGCCGAGATAGTCGTTGACGGCGGCTGCGATGCGCTTGGCGGTGGTGAAGTCGGCGTTGCGCAGCGCCAGGCGCACGTTCGGCAGGCGATTGAGCGCGAACTCGATCTCGCGCTCGATGATGGCGCCGTTGGCGATGCGTCCCACGGTCGGAACGCCGCGCACGATCTTGGCCGCCTCGCCCTCGGCCTGGAAGCCGGAGATCGCGAGCGAGCCCTGCGCCACCGCGTAGACGTTGCCGTCGGCGCCGAGCAGGGGGGTGACGAGCAGGGTGCCGCCCTGCAGGTTCTTGGCGTCGCCGAGCGCGGAGACGGTGACGTCCATGCGCGTGCCCTGGGTGGCGAAGGCCGGCAGATTGCCTGTCACCATCACGGCGGCGACGTTGCCGGTGCGGATGGTGGCGCCGCGAATGTTGACGCCCATGCGCTCGAGCATCGCCTGCAGCGATTGCTTGGTGAAGGGGATGTTGTTGAGCGTGTCGCCGGTGCCGTTGAGGCCGACGACGAGGCCATAGCCGATCAGCTGGTTCTGCCGCACGCCTTCGATGTTGGCGAGATCCTTGATGCGCGAGGTCGCAGCCGCCGGCGCGACCGACAGCGCCAGCGCCGCGCAGGCCACCCCGACAATCCTCACCCAACGAACGCCTGGCATCCTCTGCTCCCCGAGGCCCCTCAAATCGGAAAGACCTGCACGACACTCCCATGACGAGCTGGTCCGACGCTGTCCTTGCGAGGGCTGTGCCAGCCGGGGCAGTAAGGTTAGGTGGCTGAATAGGTTGAATAAATCTGTTTCGACCGGTGTCAGCCGGTGTTGTCCCTGAGGAGCGAAACTGCCGCCCGTCGGCAGATTTTGCCGGGCTGTTTACGCCCCGTTAACCATAAGACGGCGAAGGTGACGGCATCGATCACCCGGATTCCCTCCGATGCGCATCTACGGACCGAACGGCACCACGCTTGGAACGGCGGCCAGCCAGGCCAGGCGGACCGGCTCCGGCACCTTCGTGCTGCCCGACACCTCGTCGGCGCAGGAGACCCGCAGCGCTGCCGCGCCGAAGGCCGCCGCCAACATCGATGGGCTGCTGGCCTTGCAAGGTGTCGCGGAGGATCCGGTCGAGCGCCGCAAGCGCTCGGTCGCGCGCGGCAGGACTGCGCTCGACGTGCTCGACGATCTCAAGATGGGCCTCTTGTCCGGCAATCTCGACGCCTCGACCGTGATGCGGCTGCGGGATGCCGCAGCGAACCTGAAATCGTCCTCGGGCGAAGCCGGTCTCGATGCGGTGCTGGCCGAGATCGAGCTCCGCGTCGAGGTCGAGCTGGCGAAGGCCGGGCAGGCGTAGACGTTATCCGTCACCCTTGAGGTGGCCGCTTCTTCAGCGGCCCTCGAAGGGCAACGGCCCCGCTGCATCTCGGCCGTCCGTCCGTCGAGGCTCACGGCGCGATGCTTTTGCATCGCGCCACTCGCACTCAGGATGACGGGACTCCCATAGCGTTTTCTTCGTGGCCCTACGCCGCTTCCTCGTTCTGCCGCGCGTCGTAACGGCGCTGGGCGGCGAGAACGTCTTTCAGATTTTGCTCGGCCCAATCGCGCAGCGGATCGACCGCGCCGGCGAGCGTCAGCCCGAGCTGCGTGATCGAATACTCGACCGTCACGGGTACGGTCGCGACGGCATGGCGCCTGAGCAGGCCGTCGCGTTCGAGCGATTTGAGAACCTGGCTCAGCATCTTCTGCGAAATGCCTTCGATGGTGCGGCGCAGCTGATTGAAGCGCATCGGCTGCTCGCGCAGCAGCAACAGGATCAGCACTGCCCATTTGTCGCCGACGCGGTCGAGGATTTGGCGGGTGGGGCAGTTCGCCGCGTAGACGTCGGGTTTCATCGTCGGTCCTCGGAGTTGGTTCGGTCGTCGGTTGCGGTCCGGGTGTCGGTCGGGGGACTGGGTTACGCCCTCCGGGTTACCCTCGCGTAATCAGGTAAGCACAAAGTGCTCTCTTAACACCAGCGTTCTTTGCGATATCTAGTCTCCATTAGTTACCACAGTAGCAAAGGAGCCTTCCAATGAAAATCGCAGTCGCCGGCGCCTCGGGCCGGGCCGGGTCGGAGATCACCAAGGAACTGTCCCGCCGCGGCCACGCGGTCACCGCCATCGCCCGGAACCCGGAGAAGATCGCGGCCCTGCCGAATGTCACGCCCACCAAGGGGGACGTGCTCGACCAGGCCGGCCTTGCCAGGCTGTGGGCCGGCCACGACGTCGCCGTGAGTTCCGTGCACTTTCTGGCCAGCGACGCGCACAAGCTGATCGGCGCGGCAAAGGACGCCAAGGTTGGCCGTTACCTCGTGGTCGGCGGCGCCGGCAGCCTCGAGGTCGCGCCGGGCGTGAAGCTGGTCACGACTCCCAATTTTCCGGCCCAGTACAAGGCGGAAGCCGAGGCAGGCGCGGCCTTCCTCGACCTGTTGCGGCAGGAGAAGGAGCTGAACTGGACCTTCATTTCGCCGTCCGCGCTGTTCGTGGAGGGGGAGCGCACGGGCAAGTTCCGGCTCGGGACCGACCAGCTTCTCGCAGATGCGAACGGCAAGAGCTGGATCACCTTCGCTGACTATGCCATTGCGCTTGCCGACGAGATCGAGCGCCCGGCCCATCCGAGGCAGCGCTTCACGGTCGGCTACTAGGCCTTCGGCCGCCCCCGAGCCCTCCAGGATAAACCTTCCTGTGCAAGGACTTGGGGGAGCCGGCCAGACTCTCAGGGAAATATTGTCTGTCACATGAGGCCACTATATAAGGCGCGGTTCAACGGACCCTGTTTCCGTTGCGAGTCGTTGCTTAGACAGATAGGCCGCCCTTGGAAAAGTTGAAAAACTACCGACCGACCGAAAAAGAGCCTTTCATGAACGACCGGCAGAAGGAGTACTTCCGTTTGAAGCTCCTCGCCTGGAAGGATGAGATCCTCAAAGAGTCCAAGCTCACCCTGCAAGCCCTGCAGGAGGAGAACGTGAACCACCCCGATCTCGCCGATCGGGCATCGTCCGAAACCGACCGCGCCATCGAACTCCGCGCCCGCGACCGCCAGCGCAAGTTGATCGCCAAGATCGACGCCGCGCTCCAGCGTATCGAGGACAACACCTACGGCTATTGCGAGGACACCGGCGAGCCGATCTCGTTGAAGCGGCTCGAGGCCCGGCCCATCGCGACGCTCTCGGTGGAGGCGCAGGAGCGCCACGAGAAACGCGAGAAGGTCTATCGCGACGAATAGAGTCCGAGCCGCAGAGATGCGGCTCTTTGTTTTTGCACGCATGGCGCCGCTTGGCGCCGTGATCGGCATTTGTCTGCCGCCTGCAGCTGCGCATCATCGGCGCACGACCGTGATCGCGAAAAGTGAATCGCGATCAACGGGCTAGACTCAATTCCTCCGACCTCACGTGAGTTCGGATGAGAATCGACGTTAACTTCAGGTGCGGGCGGTTTTGCGAGTCGCATCAACGAGATCGGCTCGGATGCTGAGACACTGATCCAGCTGCATCAAGCATCGCTGCAATCAGGCCTTTTGCGACGCCACGAGGCGTGCATCTCCATAAAGCCTGGACCAACTCAATATTTCCTTAAACGCGGGCAACAGGCCGTAGGCCGCATCCGTCAGCTCGTATTCCACACGCAGCGGCTTCTCCGCGAAGGCGGTCCGCGACACCAGGCCGTCCTGCTCGAGCTCGCGCAGCTGCGTGGTCAGCATGTGCTGGGTGATGCCGCCGATCGACCGTCGCAGGGCGCCGAACCGAACCGCGCCGTTCATCAGCGCGAACAGGATCTCCAGTTTCCACTTGCCGCCAACGGCATGGATGGCCCGCTTGAAATCCGCGAGCAGGGCGGGGTCGGGGCTGCAATCGCAGTCGTCGTCGCAAGGGCTGGTCAGGTTTTCCATACCGGTCTCGAAATCCATTCTACTTGTCCGCAAGCAGATAGTGACCAGATGCGGCCCTGAGCAGGGTGGCGGAACCAATTCGCCGGCCCGCACATCGAGGGGAATTTGGCAATGAGCACTGTTCTGGTCACCGGCGGGTCCGGCTTCGTCGGCGTCCATGTCGTCCTGCAGCTTCTGGCCGCCGGCCACACCGTGCGGACGACGGTGCGCCGGCCGGACCGGCAAGCCGATGTGCTGGCGATGCTGCGCGAGGGGGGCGGGGCCTCGCCCGAAAGTGTCTCCTTCTTTACGGCGGACCTCACGGGAGACGAAGGGTGGCACGAAGCCGTTGCGGGTTGCGACTACGTCCTTCACGTCGCTTCGCCGCTGTCGACCAGCGTTCCCAAGGACGAGAACGAGATGATCATCCCGGCCCGCGACGGCACGCTGCGGGTGCTGCGCGCCGCGCGGGAGGCCAGCGTCGGGCGCGTCGTCGTCACCTCGTCGCTGGGTGCGATCGGCTACGGCCATCCGCCGCGCGCAAAGCCGTTCGACGAGGCCGACTGGACCAATCTCGATGGTGTCGACGTGCAGCCCTACATCAAGTCCAAGACGCTGGCCGAGCGGGCGGCCTGGGATTTCATCGCGCGCGAGGGAGGCGGGCTGGAATTGTCCGTCGTCAATCCCGCCGGCATTTTCGGTCCCGTGCTGGGGCCGGATTTCTCCGGCTCGATCGAAATCGTCAAATCGTTGCTCGACGGCGCCATGCCGGCAGTGCCGCGGGTCTATTTCGGCGTGGTCGACGTGCGCGACGTGGCAGAGCTGCATCTGCGGGCGATGACGGCGCCCGAGGCCAAAGGCGAGCGCTTCATCGCGGTCTCGGGCGAGACGATGTCGATCCTCGATATTGCCAGGGTGCTGCGGCGGGAACTCGGGCCGGCCGCGCGCCGGGTTCCGCGGCTCCAGGCGCCGGACTGGCTGGTGCGGTTGGCCGCAAATCGGATTTCGTTGCTGCGTGCGGTCGTGCCGATGCTCGGCAAGGTCCGGCATTCCACCAGTGCCAAGGCGAGGTCGCTGCTCGGCTGGCAGGCCCGTTCCAACGAGGAAGCCATCCTCGCGACCGCCGAAAGCCTGATCCGCCTCGGTCTCGTCAAGGGCTGAGGGCCGGCTTGAACGGTCCTTTGGCCCGCGCTTGTCAGGCCCGGGTGGGAATGCTGAAGTGCCGTCCACGATTGCGTAGCGTGGGAGGCGGCGCCGATGGACAAGATTCTCGAAGCCGCCAAGGCGATCGCTCTGGCGCGCCGTAACCATGCGCCGCTCGCGGCGCTGGAACGTCCGCCCGTTGATGAAGCCGAGGGCTATCAGGTCCAGCGCGCGCTGCATGACCTGCTGCTGGCGCATGCCGGGCCGCTGGTCGGCTACAAGATCGGCTGCACCAGCCAGGTGATGCAGGACTATATCGGCATCCCGCACCCCTGCGGCGGCGGCGTGTTCCAGAAGGGCGTGCACGACAGCGGCGTGAAGCTGGCGGCCTCCAACTATGTCCGGGTCGGCGTCGAATGCGAGATCGCCGTGCGGCTGAAGCGCGACCTCGCCCCCGGCGAGGCGCCGTTCACGGCCGAATGGGTCGGCGAGGCGGTCGATGCCTATCATCCCGCGATCGAGATCGTCGACGACCGCTACGTGAAGTGGGAGACCATGGGCGCCCCGACCTTGATCGCCGACGATTTCTTCGCGGCCGGCTGCGTGCTGGCCCCGTCGGTTCCGCGCTCGTCGGTGCCGGACCTGAAGGCGGTCAAGGGCCGCGCGATTCTCAACGGCGAAGAAGTCAGCCACGGCACCGGCGCCGACGTGCTCGGCCATCCCCACAACGCGCTCGCCTGGCTCGCCAACCATCTCGCCGCCGAGGGCAAGGGTCTTCACGCCGGGCAGCTCGTGCTGACCGGCAGCCTGGTCAAGACGCTGTGGCTGAAGGCCGGCGACAAGGTGCGGATGGAACTGGACGGGCTGGGCGTGGTCGAGGCGGAGTTTACGTAAGGGGTGCAGAGGTCGCTCTGATGGGGCCATCTGACTCGCAGGCCCCACTTGCTTGCCAAAATACATGCGGCCCTCGCCAGGGGAGCTAGCGAGGGCCGCGTAGTACATCGTCGTTCGCGCCTAGGTTCGCGAACACGATGTGGGAGCTCGGGAGAAGCTTAGAAGGGCAGCAGCACGTCCATGACTTGCTGGCCGTAGCGCGGCTGCTGCACGTCCATGATCTGGCCGCGGCCGCCATAGGCGATGCGGGCCTGCGCGATCTTGGTGGAATCGATGGTGTTGTCGCTCTGGATGTCCTCGGGGCGGACGATGCCGGCGACCACGAGCTCGCGGATCTCGTAATTGACGCGGATCTCCTGCTTGCCCTCGACCACGAGATTGCCGTTCGGCAGTACCTGCGTCACCACCGCGGCGACGTTGGTCTGCAGGGCTTCGGTACGGTTGACCGAGCCCTTGCCGTCGCTGGAGGCGGAGGAGTCGGCGGTCAGGATGCGACCGGGCAGCACCTTCTGCGCCTGCGCGCCGAGGGTCTTGGCGCCGATGAAGTCGGTGATCCCCGAATCTTCCGAATTGGTGCGGCTGCGCTGGGTCTCGTTGGCGATGTTGGCCTTGTCCGTGATGTTGACGGTCACGGTCAGGAGGTCGCCGACCTGGCGGGCGCGCTGGTCCTTGAAGAAGGCGCGGCTGCCGTTGCGCCACAGCGAATTCGGATTGTAGGAGGCGACCTCGGGCTTCGGCATCGGCATCTGCACCGGCTTGTAGCCGGGCTGCGTCGTCGGATTGTCGATCGCCGACAGCTTCGGCTGCTCGCCGATCTGGGACAGGCGGTCGATCGAGGAGCAGCCGCCCAGCGCACAGGAAGCCAGCAGCAGGGCGGAGATCGCGATGCGACGAAGACGGGAAGCCGAACTAAAAGCGGACATGACGAACTCTTACTTGGCTTGAGCTTGCGAGACGCGAGCTTGCGGGATCTGGGCTTCTGCGATCTGGGCGGGCGAGGCGGGAGCCTGCACCAGGTTCCGCAGGAGTGCTGCGGTATCGACGGGGGCAGGCGCCTCGTCGCGCTTGAGCGAGGAGGTTTGGTCGACCGCGGGCGCCATCGGTGCGGATTGGCTCGCGCCCTGGATCGTCACCTGGCCGCGGCCCGTGACCGTTCCGGTCAGCGTGCGCTTGGATTGCAGATTGAGGACGCTGACGGTGTCGCCCTCGGCGCCGCTCTCGATCGCCTTGCCGCGTGTGGTGAGGTAGAGGCCGGGCGCCTGGAAGATGACGGTCACGGCCTGGTCACGCACCACGAATTCGGGCTTGACGATGTCGGCGGAACGAAGCGGCGTGCCTGCGCGCATCGCGCGGCGCAACTGCATGCCGACGCTGCGCTCGCGCGAGGCCGGCTCGCCGGTGACCTCGGCCTTCGGCCGGCGCTCAAGCGCGACGTCGGAGGCCTTCAGCGTATCGGTCCGGTCGATGTCGCGCGTCAGCACGGCCACTTCCACCGTCTCGATCGCGGTGCCGGAGAAGCGCAGCTTGGTCGGGGCCGGATTGGCGTCGTTGGCGATCTCGAAAGCGACGTCGAAACGGCCGCTGCGCGCGTCGTAGCGGGTCGCGACCGGCTGCAGCGCGCCCGTGTTGGAGGCATCCAGCCGCATCTCGGCGACGCCGCGGTCGAAGGTGACGGTGATGTTGGCGGCGTCCCCGAGGCCGAAGCGGCGCTCGAGCGCGGAGGCGACCGCGGTTTCCAGGTCCTTGCTCGCGAGCGTGCGGGCGAGGCGGGTGACCTGGACCTCCTTGATGTCGCCGGTCATCACGCCGATCACCTGCTTGGCGCGGAGCACCGACAGCACCTGTCCGACCGTCAGCGTCCCGGTGGTGCCGAGATCGGGCGAGCGGTAGACCGGGACCAGCGCGGCCGATCCGGCATTGTCGATGAGATCGCCGACCCGCACCACGTCCGAGGTCACGGTGATGTTCGCACGCAGCGTCGGCGAGGCGATGAAATCGTCCGCGGCCGCGGCCGGCAAGGCCAGCGCGACAAGGGCGGAGAGGGTGGCGAGGGCGGTGCGGATCATCGTCATTGCTTCAGTGTCATTGCTTCAGGCTTGGCCTCAGCGGAACAGCGCCGTGGTCGATTGCATCATCTGGTCGGCGGCGCTGATCACCTTGGCGTTCATCTCGTAGGCGCGCTGGGCGGCGATCAGGTCGCTCATCTCCGAGACGACGTCGACATTGGCCTGCTCGAGGCTGCCTTGCGTGATCTTGCCGTAGCCCTCGCCGTTCGCGGTGCCGTCCTGCGGCGGGCCGGACGAGGGGGTCTCGGTGAACTGGTTGCTGCCGACGGGCTGCAGGCCCGCTTTGTTGATGAAGCGGGTCACGCCGATCTGGCCGACGATCGAGGAGGTCGAGGAGCCCGGCAGCGTCACCGAGACCTGGCCCTGCTCGCTCACACTGATGCCGGAGGCGTTGTTCGGGATCGTGATGGTCGGCTGCACCGGGTTGCCCTGGGCGGTGACGACGCGGCCCTGATTGTCCATCTGGAAGGTGCCGTCGCGGGTGTACTGGTAGGTGCCGTCGGGCATCAGGATCTTGAAGAAGCCTTCGCCGGAGATCGCGAGGTCGAGGTCGTTGCCGGTCTGCGACAGCGTGCCCTGCGTCATGCTGCGCGGCGTGCCGACGGTCTTGACGCCGCCGCCGATGTCGACGCCGACGGGCAGGATGGTGCCCTGGTCCGAGGCTTGCGCGCCGACGCGGCGCACGTGCTCGTAGATCAGATCCTGGAACGCCGCGGTCTGCTTCTTGAAGCCGGTGGTGCGCAGGTTGGCGATGTTGTTGGAGATCACCTGAACGTTGAGTTCCTGTGCCGCCATTCCGGTCGCTGCGGTGTGAAGTGCCTGCATCTCAGTTCTCCCTCAATCAGGCCGGAACGTCGGCGAGCTTCTCGATCGCCGATTTGTGAAGGTCGCTCTGCTGCTGGAGCAGGTTGGCGATGGCGGTGTAGCTGCGCATGACCTCGACCATGCGGGTCATCTCGCCGACCGAATTCACGTTCGACTTCTCGATGTAGCCCTGCTCCACGGTGGACTTGGTGGCGGGCAGCTGGGTCGCGGAGCCGGTGTCATAGAGATTGGCGCCGAGCTTGGTCAGCTTGGCCGGATCGTCGAACGAGACCATGCGGATCTTGCCGCGGATCGAATCGGTCTTGGCGGTGCCCTCGAGCACCGTGATGGTGCCGTCCGGCGCGATGTTGATGTCGTGGTCGGTCGGCTGGAAGGTGATCGGGCCGCCGGTGCCGAGCACGAGGTTGCCGTCGGAGGTGACGAGCTGGCCGGTAGAGTTGAGCGAGAACTTGCCGTCGCGGGTGTAGCGCTCGCCGCCATTGACCTGCACGGCGAAATAGGCGTCGCCGCTGATCGCCATGTCGAGCGGGTTCTTGGTCATCTCCATCGGCCCCGGGCCGACATCGCGGAAGGTGCCGCGGTCCTGCACATAGGAGACACGGCGGTCGGCGCCGATGAAATTGTCCTCACGCGCGTTCGAGTTGAGGAACTCCTCGAACAGCGAATGGTCGGCCTTGAAGCCGTTGGTGTTGGCATTGGCGACGTTGTTGGCGATGACATCCATCTGCCGTTCCAACGTCATCTGCCGTGACAGGCCGATCAGAAGCGCGTTCTGCATCGGAAATCTCCCCTGAGGGGGATCTGCCATTTCGCTCTCCCAAGCGCCTTGGCGGACCCCGTGAACGAGACCTTCAGGTTCTCCCAAACCGATGGGTCTCGGCCCTCTCTCAGCGAAAGCCGTGCCAACCCGGAAAGATTCGCAATTTCAATGTGTTGGCGATTTTCGAGCGGCGCGGGAGGGCGGCAGAAAGGTTCTGTTAGCCATGTCTGCCCGGCAGATTTTTCCTAGCGGAAGCCCGATCGAAAGATTCCGTTAACCATTATTACCGTAGCGTTTGCCATGAAAAGGAGCGCATTGCGCCGGGGCATTTGTATCGCGTCACTGTCTTGAGCCTTCGCTCTTTCGACCCCTTTGAGAGATCCGGGCGCGGCGACCATGGCAGAGAATGAAGCGGAAGGCGGCGCAGCCACCGAGGGCGCGGAAGGCGCTCCGCCGAAGAACAAGCTGAAGCTCATCATCATGGCCGTCGGCCTGCTCGCCATCCTCGGCGGCGGCGCTGCGACCTGGTTCTTCTTCTTCCGTCACGGCGACGACGAGCATCATGCCGAGGTCGCGCCGCCGCCGAAGCCGCCGGCCTTCGTCGACGTCCCCGACATGATGGTCAACCTCGCCGGCGCGCCGGGCGAGCGCGTGCAATATCTGCGGCTGAAGATCGTGCTGGAGCTGAAGGAAGAGAAGCAGATCGAGGCGATCAAGCCGACGATGCCGCGCGTCACCGACATCTTCCAGACCTATGTGCGCGAGCTGCGCCCCTCCGACCTCAACGGGTCCGCCGGCATCTTCCGCCTCAAGGAGGAGCTGACCAAGCGCGTCAACGCCGCGGTCGCCCCGATCCAGGTCAGCGCGGTGCTGTTCAAGGAAGTCGTGGTCCAGTGATGGCGCTGCGGAAGGCAACGGGCTAGCGCCATGGCCGGCAACGAGCAAATGGACCAGGATGCGATTGCCGCCCAATGGGAGGCGTCGCTCGATTCCGAGGATCCCGCGGAGGCCGCAAAGGCTGCCGCCGAAAACGAGCTGTCGGAGACCATGGCCCTGCAATGGGCGGCCATGGTCGAGGACGGCAGCCGCGATCTCGGAAGCGGCAAGAACTCCGGCGAGCGGGTGCTGTCGCAGGAGGAGATCGACAATCTCCTCGGCTTCACCGTCGGCGACGTCACGCTCGACGACCATTCCGGCATTCGCGCCATCATCGATTCGGCGATGGTCTCCTACGAGCGTCTCCCGATGCTCGAAATCGTCTTCGACCGCCTGGTGCGGTTGATGACGACGTCCTTGCGCAATTTCACCTCCGACAACGTCGAAGTCTCGCTCGACCGCATCACCTCGGTGCGCTTCGGCGACTACATGAACTCGATCCCGCTGCCCGCCGTCCTCACCGTCTTCAAGGCCGAGGAGTGGGAAAACTTCGGCATGGCGACGGTCGATTCCAACTTGATCTATTCGATGATCGACGTGCTGCTCGGCGGCCGCCGCGGCACCAGCCAGCTCCGCATCGAGGGCCGGCCCTACACCACGATCGAGACCGAGCTGGTCAAGCGGCTGGTCGAGGTGGTGCTGGCCGACGCCGAGCAGGCGTTCCGGCCGCTGTCGCCGGTGACCTTCACGATCGACCGGCTCGAGACCAACCCGCGTTTCGCCGCGATCAGCCGTCCCGCCAATGCCGCGATCCTGGTGCGCCTGCGCATCGACATGGAAGACCGCGGCGGCAACATCGAGCTGCTGCTGCCTTATGCGACCATCGAGCCGATCCGGGGCGTCCTGCTCCAGATGTTCATGGGCGAAAAATTCGGCCGCGACCCGGTCTGGGAAGGCCATTTCGCCACCGAGATCGTGCAGGCCGAGATCGCCGTCGATGCCGTGCTCTACGAGGCCGAGATCCCGCTCAAGCAGCTGATGCGGCTCAAGGTCGGCGACACGCTGCCGCTGGACATGCGCGCCGACGCCAACGTCACCGTGCGCTGCGGCGACGTCACGCTGACCGAGGGCCGAATGGGCCGGGTCGGCGACCGCGTCGCGATCCGCGTGACGAAACCTTTGCGCAAGCCAAGTACGACACTTGCGATGTTCGAGAAGGTGGACGAGCAGAACAAGATGATGGAGGCCCCATGAACCACTCCCTGGGAATGGCGATCGAGACGCTGGTGGCTATCCTGCTGATGCTGACGATCGTCTACTGCGTCATGCTCAACAAGCGGCTGACGCGGCTGAAGGCGGACGAGCATTCGCTGAAGGCGGTGATCGGCGAGCTGATCACCGCGACCGAGATAGCCGAGCGTGCGATCGGCGGGCTGAAGCTCGCCGTGCGCGACGTCAACGAGAATCTCGGCAGCCAGCTCGCCGCGGCGACGCAGATGTCGGACCAGCTCTACAAGCAGCTCGGCGAAGCCGACAACGTGGTGCGGCGGCTGTCCAAGATCGCGATCGCCGCGCGCCCCGTCACCAATCCGGAAGCGGTTGCCGCGCCCATCGCCAAGCCCTCGACCGCGAAGGCGGTGGCGGCGGCGGCCGAAGCCTTCTCCGAGCGCCGACGGTCCAACGGTCTTGCCGCATGAAGTCAGGGTATGAAATCCTTTCGTAACATCCGCGTCATCCCGGTCGTCCTGGTTGCCGTCGCGGGCCTCGCCGCGCTGAAGGTGGTGGGCCTCGCGATCAATGGCGGCTATGTGTTCGACTACAAGCCGAACCAGACCAAGAAATCCTGGGCGCAGGAGAATCTGAACTTCCCGACCGGCCGCGAGGAGCCGGAGATCATCACCGGCTCGACCCATGGCGCGCCGAAGGAGGCGCCCAAGCCGGCTGCGCCCGAGACCAAGCCGGAAGGCACCGTGGTGAAGGTCGACGAAGCCCAGCCGCAGGTCTCTGCCTCCGAGCGCGCGATCCTCGAGCGGTTGCAGGCGCGCCGCCAGGAGATCGAGGCTCGCCAGCGCGAGATCGACATCCGCGAAAGCCTGCTCAAATCGGCCGAGAAGCGCATCGAAGGCAAGGTCGAGGAGATGAAGGCGGTGGAAACCCGCATCTCAGCGACGCAGGCCGAGCAGAAGGCCGCCGAAGCCCAGCGCATGAAGGGCCTCGTCACCATGTACGAGGGCATGAAGCCGAAGGACGCCGCACGGGTGTTCGACCGGCTGGAAATGGGCGTGCTGATCGAGATCGCCTCGGCCATCGCGCCGCGGAAGATGTCGGACATCCTCGGACTGATGTCGTCGGAGGCCGCCGAGAAGCTGACGGTCGAGATGGCGCGCCGCGCCAATGGCGGCGGCGATCAATCGGCCTCGGCGGCGGAACTGCCCAAGATCGACGGCAAGCCGACGCAAAAGCCGAATTGAGGGCGCGAGGCGAACAGTGCTATCGCGGTGGTCGCTCGACTTAATCCCAGCGAGACGGCCTGCGTGCCTAATTCACGAAGACCTGTTGCACCTTCCGAGCAGGCGGGCGCCACTGCTTCTCCACCCGAGGAAGAATATCCACCTGCTGCTTGATCGGCGGCGCCTCCGTGACGCGAGTCACGAGCTGCAGCGTGCTATGGCAACAGGAGCACTCAAATGTTTTCAGGGCATATCCTCTGGCAATCGGAACGATCGCGACGACGGTTCTTGCCCTGCTACACACAATGCAACCGGCTTCTCCGTTCATTGATTACCCCCAAAAGCTAACCAATGCGATTCGCATCGCCGAGATCACATCTGATTCAGAGTCGCGCGCGGACCGCAACGTCCCGTAGGTTGTGAGAGCGTGCGCCCGGCAACTCATCAGCCGACAGATCGAACTCCCGCGGCGGATGCAGTCGAACCAGGGGGCACCCTCTGAGACTGCGATGAGTTGCCGCGCGCAGGTGTGAAGTGGCGTACAGTGGCGCTCAAGGCGCGGTCCTACGCTTCGGCCATTCGCAATCGGCAGCGCAGGAGAAGGCCATGAACTACTCGTCCGCAGCAGAACGCGTCATTGAGGCCGTCAACCGGCTGCTCATAGCGGCGATGACATCCGCGTGGACATCCGCCCTGAGCCATCGGCATTCAGCTCCGCCAGAAGTTGACGACGGCTACGATGAAGACTCGTCTCTCGACGAACAGAGCTCCTCGGCGCCGGAAGGCGCCGACAAGCAACACTGAAGACGCAATCGACTTGAGCGTCATAGGATTAGATCGTGCAACACATGGCCGTGAACTGTTCCTGCCCCGTGAGGTGGGTCAGCATCGGATGGCGACGTTTCAGCCATGAACGCCAGCTCGGACCCATGGAATCCCTCAGCCTGCCCGTGCTGACCGATGAAGTCCGAGGGATGCTCCAACACTGCGCTGTGCAGCGAGCCCGGCGAAGCGTCATCTGTAAACTGGAACGAGCCGCCGGGCTGCGGCGGATTGGCGGGCTTGGATCCGGACGCTCCCTGGGACGGGTTGTGCTGCCCCGCCTCGCTTGACGGCAAATGGTTGGCGCCGCCGCTCGCTGACTTCAGGAGGCCTGGGTTGGGCGTCGTGTCTGCCGTTTCATCGCTGGTATGATCACGGGCATGAGCCGCCTTGGCGGCGCTTCCCGGTGGCAAGGTGTGGTCGTCAGCATCGCTCCCCTGTGCAAGCCTGCCCCCGGCGTGGTGTTCGGCAGCGTCATGGACGGAATTCAGCATGGCGACCGGAATGTCGGGCACCGCGGCAATCGCGCCGCTTTTACCGGCCATTGAGGCCGCGTCGAGTCCGGTCAGGTTGTCGAAGATAAAGCTGGTCTCCGTGTGTGTGACGATGTGCTGCACGATCACCGCCAGTGTGCCGGCTGAGGGAGGTGCCGCGTCGCTGCGCAGCGGCTCGATCGCGAGCGTTTGCACTTCGTCTGAACCGGAGAAGCTGGAATATTCGGTCCGTCCGATCTGGTCCCAGCTCGAATCGAGGCTGTAGACCGCCTCGGTCGATTGGATCGTCGAACTCTCCACCGCGAGAAGCGTGCCGTCGATGCTGCCGAAATCGGACGAGACTCCGGAAGCGGTCGTCGCCTCAGCGCTTGCGTCACTCTGCGCGGTTGCGGTGAGGTCGAGCAGTTCGCCGGAAACCGCCATCACAGGTGCCGCCGCTGGCGCCATGATGAAGTCCGACGCGTCGATCGTTGCAATCCCCTGCAAATGAATTTCAAGCAGAGCGGAATCGCCAACGTGCAGGGTCTCGTCGGTTGGATTGACGTACACGATCGTTTCATTCGCCGCGCTGTCATAGAGCCAGGCGATCGTATGTGGCGGCACGGCCGTGCTGGTTGAGCTCAAGGCCAATATGACAAACCCAAGCGCGCCAAGAGCAGTCAAGTCGATCTTGTCGGCCCCCGAGGCGAAGTCGGTGATGGTGTCGAACTGGCTTGCGTTGGAATCGGCTACGAACAAATAAGCGAAGCGGTCGTTCCCATTGCTGCCGGTGAGTTGATCCGCACCAAATCCACCGGTTATGGTGTCGCCGCCGTTATTGCCGTTGATTGTATCGCTGCCCGAGCCGCCGTAGATGGTGTCATCCCCGTCATTGCCTTTGATCGTGTCATTTCCCGAGCCGCCATAGAGAACGTCGGCTTTGCCGGTCCCGTTGACGGTGTCGCTGCCGGCCCCCGCGTAGATGATCTGACCTTCATCGCCGCCGCCGGCAATGGTTTCGCTCCCGGGCGTTCCATACACGTTGGGTGGATCGGAGATCACTGCAGATCCGGTGGCCAAATTATCAAAATCGTTGGGGTCAGCGTCGCTGGCGCCATGAATGGCGACGGTGACCGTCTGCGTCGTACCGTCGATCGCAGTTACCGTGAATGTGTCGGTCACCATGTCGCCGACGTCGAGCGCCTGAACCACGCTGTTGTTATTATCAAGAGTGTAGGTCCATACGCCGGCCGCGGTCATCGTGAAGGTACCGTATCCGCCGTCACTTGCTGTCGAAGAGACTGCGGTGAACGTGTTCGGCGCGTTGTCGACGTCTATATCGGTGAGCGTGCCCGTCGCGATCGGAGCGCCAGATGAGAAAGTTCCTGCCTCGGTCACTGAGCCGGTCGTGGTGCCAAGAATGAGGGCCGCGTCGTTGCTGCCCTGAATGGTGATCGTCACCACCTGCGGCGTGCCGTCGAGGGTCGTGACCGTGAAACTGTCGGTGAGCGTGCCGCCGACATTGAGCGCCTGCACCGCGCCATTGGCGTTGTCGAGCGTGTAGGTCCACACGCCGGCGGCGGTTAACGTAAAAGTGCCATAGCCATTCGTGCTCGCCCTGGGTGAACTCACCGCGGTGAAGGTATTAGGCGCATTGTCGACGTCGGCGGCAGAGAGCGTGCCAGTTGCGCTCGGGCTGCCGGGTGACGCATTGGAAATGCCGCCCGCCTCAGTCACCGAGCCGGCCGTGGTTCCTGAAACGATGGCAGCATCGTTGGTGCCATGGATGGTGACCGTCACGACTTGGGCAGTTCCGTCCAGAGTGGTGACTGTGAACGTATCGGTCAGTGTTTCGCCGGTATTGAGCGCCTGCACCGCGGCGTTGGCATTGTCGATCGTGTAGGTCCAAGCGCCGGCGGCCGTCATGGTGAAGGTGCCATAGCCGGCGGTGCTCGCCGTTGGCGAGGTGACTGCCGTGAAAGCATTTGCGGTCGTGTCGACGTCTGTGTCGGTGAGGATGCCGGTCGCGGTGGGCGTGCCAGGCTTTGCATTGGCGAGACCGCCAGCCTCGATCACTGCACCGGTCGTCGCGCCGGAGATGATCGCGGCGTCACTGGCTCCGTGGATCGTGATCGTCACCACTTGGGCGGTGCCGCCGATCGTGGTCACCGTAAAGGTGTCGGTGAGCGTGTCGCCCGCGTTGAGCCGCTGCACTGTGAGATCGGCATTGTCCAAAGTGTATGTCCACACGCCGGACGTTGTCATCGTGAAGGTGCCATAGCCACCGGTGCTCGTGGTTGGCGAACTCACTGCCGTGAACGTATTGGGCGGATCGTCGACGTCGGTATCAGAAAGGGTGCCGGTCGCAATCGGCGTGCCGGGCGCTGCATTGTCTATGCCGCCGGCCTCGACGATCGAACCGGTCGTATTGCCGGAGATGATTGCAGCGTCGTTGACACCGTTGACGGTGATTGTGAACGTCTTGCTCGCGGAGGTGAGGCCGTCGGAAACCGTGATAACGAAACCGTCGGTCGAGGGCGCTTTCAGCGCGTTGATCGCGACGCTGTTCGGCACGAACGTGTAGGCGCCGCTCGCACTGTTGACGTAGAGCGTCCCGTACGGACCTGGCTTTGACAGATCGTATGTCACTCCTTCGAGGATCGTCTCGTTGGCGGCCGCCCCAATGACACCAAAGGTCAGCTTGGCGCCGCTGCTGGTGCTGCTGGCGGCGAAAACTCCGCTCGTCGGGGTGAATGTATCAAACACCACCGTATCGAGCTCGGTTGGCCCCGCTCCGGTGCTGAGCGTCGGCGGCACAGGGTCGAGAAGGGGAATAACGAATGGTGACACTGGGGCCAGCAGGTTCTGCGGCGCGGGCGCATCGGATGGAATGAAATTGATTGGCTGCAGCGACAGAGATTTGACAAAGGGTGGTGTGCTCGATCCGCGTGGACCTTGCCCGTCTGTGAGATTGGCGAGCACGTCCTGCTGAGCGGCACGCAACTCGTCCATGCGAGCGGCCGTGTTCGCGACTTGGTTGACACTGATGGTGGAGCCCACCTTCTTGAGGACGATCGTCTCGCCGGGATCTTCGACGATGATGTGTCGCGGGATCCGCTCCTTGGTCACGAGCTCGAATGCGCCGTGCGCAAGGTCCTTGTAGGTAATGGAATCGTCATCCAGGAAAGTGACATCCGGATCCGCGGCTTCGGCATCTTGCGCGGTCGAGAAAGTCAATGCTGCCAGCGTCAGCATCCCGAAACCGCCCGCGTGGCTCCGGGCGCGAATGCCTGCGATGGGCGTATTCACCTGGAGCGACCCGCCTTTTGCCAGCCGGCCCGGTACGAAACTGAAGCTCCCTCGGGTCACGTCGAACAGGGCTGCAAGTGGCATGCCTTCGGCGTCGAAGACGAACTCGCTCAGCTCAACGTGAGCACCGGAGTCGATGCTGAAAACAGTACCGTCGATGAAGCGAATTCTGATCTGTCCGTCGGCATCGCTCTCCAGCACGTCGCCCCTGTAGATCGGCGCACCAGCTACCGCTTGTGTGGCGACGCCGCTCGCTCGCGTAAGCGTACAGCGACCGATCACCGTATGAATATGGCCGATGAATTCGGCGGGCAGGGCCATGGCGGCCCCGTTGTCAACCTGGATGCCGGAAGCAACTAACATGGCTCGCCCTCGCCTGGGTGATCGTTTCAGGCTCGGCGTGCCGCCTTGCTCGGGGTCCTCGCCAAGGCACAAAATTTCCTACGGCAGCCCCGAAGGCTTGCCCGCCGAAAAATCAAGTCTGAGAGGGAGACGCATTGCGCCGGGGACAACGAAGCGTACCGTCATCCCCCGCCGTGCCCCTCCCGCCAATGTGATTAAATTGACAAACGAGATGTATTTAATTTGTGGCGCTCGCTTGGCGCTGGATATAAGGTAGTCCAGTTAATCAGGTTAAACAATAATTATATTTATTGTGGCGGCGTTGCGCGGTTCAAAAAATGGACCGGCGATATCCGCAAGATCTTCTCAGAAAGGGGGGATCATGTGCAGACCTGCGATAGCCGCTCTGTCGACCGTCCTTGTTGTGGCGCTTGCCTGTTTCTTGCCGAGTGCGGCTCGAGCGCAAATCGATTCCGCCAAGCCCGCCGTCGCTACCGGGTCACCGAAACCGATTGGGAAGGTGGCAGCGGCTACAGGCTCGGTCACCATCGAACATGCGGGTGCAGTGATCGTTCAGGCGAATGCGGCGAGCGACCCCGGCCGGGCCAACACCGGTGACCCCGTATACCTTGGTGATGTGGTGCAGACCGGGGCCGACGGCCGAGTCGGCATCAATTTTACCGACGGCAGCTCGTTCAATCTATCGAGCAACGCCCGTATGGTGCTGGATCATTATGTATATGAGCCAGCCGGCAAGTCCAATGCGAGCCTATTCAATCTCGCCAAGGGAACGTTCACTTTTGTTGCAGGCAGCGTCGCAAAGACAGGCGACATGAAGGTCGATACCCCCGTCGCCACGCTCGGGATCCGGGGCACGACGCCGCATATCGAGATTTCGGATGATGGGTCGGTCAGATTCTCTACCTTGATCGAAGAGGGCAAGAGCAAGCTCCTGAAGAAGCCGCCGACATCCGCGGCGCCGGAGCCCGATCGAAGCAGCAATCGCAGGCTCAACATCTGTCGGGGATGCTGAGAAACTGGCTTGGTCCGAAGCCGTCTTGATGCCGCAGCGCCGGCCGGGCAGAAATCAAGATTGGTGCTTCGCTCGCTTTCGGAGTGGGACGTTTGGTGTGGCAATGACCGCAAGAGCCGGTTTCATCAACGCGGTGATGCTCGTTCTTATCATTGTGCTGTCCATTTCGTCTGGCTGGGCGCAGAAGCCGAAGAAGGGCAACTCCCTCAAGAACGTCGAACTGTGTAATAGCTCAGACCGCGTGTCGCCCGAAGCTCGGATCGATGGCTGCACGGCGTTCATCGAAGCGGGCGAGGGAGCGGTGAACGGCTTCGTTATCGCCTACAACAACAGGGGGAATGCCTATAGCGCTAAAGCCGACTACGAACGCGCGATCAAGGATTTCCTCGAAGCGACCCGGCTTGACCCGAACTATGCGAAAGCCTTCAACAACCTCGGCGTGGCCTATCTGAGAACTGGCGCGAACGATCTAGCGATCGGCGCCCTTGAGGAGGCGCTCAAGCTCAACCCGAACTATGGCGCTGCCTATGCCAACCGCGCGGCAGCCTACTTGAAGACGAACGCGTTCGACCGTGCAGCGCGGGACTATGACGAGGCAATTCGCCTTGATCCGAAGCTGGAGGCGGCGCGGAGCGGCCGCTGTTGGACCCGCGCCGTCCTTGGCGCTTTACAGGCTGCGCTGGAAGACTGCGATATTGTGCTTCGATCGGAAACAAACAACGCGGCAGCATACGACTCGCGAGCTCTTATAAATCTGAAAATGGGGCAATTCTCCGCGGCTATAGATGACTACAACTCAGCTCTGCGGCTCGTGCCCAAGCTTGCCAGCGCGCTGTACGGCCGAGGGCTTGCCCGATTCAAGCTCGGCGACACAGACGGTGGCCATAGCGACATCTCGGCGGCTAAGAGGATCGACGCTGCCATTGACGAAGCCTTTGTCCGCTATGGGGTGCCGTGAAGGGACTGACCATCCGCGACAGCACCGTTGTGCAGGCGTTAACAAGTCCTTAACCATCGGCGACTCAAATTCAGATCCAGCGGATCGTCGACGCTCGATGCGGCACGGCGTGCAGCCCCCAGAGCAAATCCAGATATAGCATTAACAAGTCCTTAATTGGCGAGACCTACAGTCGAGGGCAGGGGCCGGCGCCAGGACCGGCGTCGACCGTCGAAACGGAAGAAATGCCGCCAATGGCGCGAGAGGCTGCCGCTGGATTTGTGTCGCGAGCCCGCGCTTTCGCGCCGGGCCTGTCGCGTCGTGTCCGCGCGGCGGGCATGCTGGCGGTCTGTCTGCTGATCGGCCTCGGTGCGCCGGTCCGGGCGGCCGATCCCGTGAGGGGCGAGGCGACTTTTTCGGCCGGCGGCGGCTTTGCCCGCCTCGTCATCAAGCTCGGCGAGGACGTTCCCTCCGAGGTGGCGACCGCGGGCTCCATCCTCATCATCCGCTTCGACCGGCCCGTCGACGTTCCCGTCGACCGCGTGCCGGAAGGCGCCCCCGACTACATCAATTCCGCGCGCCGCGATCCCGATGGCACCGCCATCCGCCTGTCGCTGGCGCGGCGCGTCACGGTCAACACCATGAACGCCGGCGAGCGCACCTTCATCGACCTCTTGCCCGAGGGCTGGAAGGGGCCGCCGCCGAGCCTGCCGATGGACGTCGTCAAGGAACTCGCCGAGCGTGCGCGCATCGCCGAGCGCGCGCTGCGCGCCCAGCGCGCCGCGGCCGAGACCAAGAAGCGTCCGCCAATCCGCGTGCGTGCCTCGGTGCAGCCGACCTTCGTGCGCTTCGTGTTCGAGATGCCCGACGGTGTCGGCGTCTCCTCCGTGCTCAACGAGCAGAAGCTCACGCTGGCTTTCAATGCCAACCTCAATTTCGACCTGGCGGACGCGGTCGTCGCGGCGCCGCCAAACGTTGCCTCGATCAAGCAGAAGGCCGACATCGACCAGACCAATGTCGAGATCGCGCTGATCGGCGATTCCGACGTGCATTCGTTCCGCGACGAGAAGAACTACATCGTCGACGTGTCTTTCCAGCCCGACAAGGGCAAGGTTGCCGCGACGCCCGAGGCGGCGCTCACACAGATGAAGCCTGGAGGTCACGGACCTCAGCCGTCGCCCGACAAGCCGGCGACCGAGAAGCCGAGGGACGCCCATCGCGAGATCGTGCCGCCGACCTCCGAGACGATCGCGCGCGAAGCCAAGATCGACGTGAAGCCCGAGGTGAAGCCGGAAGCGCCGGCGGCGATGCCGCCAGCTGAAGCGCCGAAACCGGCGCCGGCTCCCGCGACTGAGGCGGCGCGCGCTCCGGAGGCGGCCAAGGAGGTCGCGAAGGAAGTTGCGAAGCCGGCGCCCCCCGCTGCCGAAGCTGCGACCGTGCCGGCCAGGCCCGCGCCGGCCGAAGAGGCCGCAAAGGAGCCGGTCAAAGAAACCGTCAAAGAAACCGCCAAGGAAACTGTCAAGCCTGCGCCGCAGCCCACGGTCGCCGGCGTCGATGCGCGTCGCGACAGTGACGGCTTGCGCGTGACGTTCCCGATTCAGGTCGCAACGGCCGCGGCCGCGTTCCGCCGCGGCGATACCGTCTGGCTGGTGTTCGATACGCCGAAGCCGATCGACGTCGAGGCGATCCGCACCAAGGGCGGCGCGATGATCGGCGAGGTCGGCCGCATCCCCCTCGACAAGGGGCAGGCGGTGCGCATCCGTCTCACTCGCCCGCTGGTCTACTCGCTGGCGAGCGAGGAGGTCGGCAAGGAAACCAACTGGCTTCTGACTCTGGCCGACAAGATCCAGTCGACGCCGCTGCCGCTGATGATATCGCGCAACATCACCGACCCCGCGCTTGCCAACATCGCGATCCCCTTCGCCAACCCGGGCCAGTTGCACAAGCTCACCGACCCCGACGCCGGCGATACGCTCTATATCGTCACCGCGCAGCGGCCGGTGCGCGGCTTCATCAAGCGGCAGGACCTCGTCGATCTCTCGCTGCTGGAATCCGCGCACGGCATCGCGATCCGGCCGAACTCCGACGAGATCGGCGTCGAGGTCGGCGCCGACAAGGTGATCCTCGGCAAGAAGGGCGGATTGACGCTGTCGCCGGTCGACATCTCGGCCGAGCGGGCGCCGACCGCGGTGCGCTCGGTCTTCAGCCCCGAAGGCTGGCGCAAGGGCCAGTCGGAAAACTTCATGGCGCGCCAGAGCGAGTTGATGACGGCGATCTCGGCGGTCGAGCCGGCGCTGCGCTCGCTGCCACGGCTCGATCTCGCGCAGTTCTACATGTCGCGTGCGATGTATTACGAGGCCAAGGCCGTCACCGACGTCATGCTGACCGATCCCCTCAACAAGGAGGAGAGCGGCGCGCTGATCATGCATGCGATCGCCAGCATCCTGATCGGCCGGCCGGCGCAGGGCCTGAAGGACCTCGCCAATCCCGTGATCGGCAACAGCCACGATTCCCAGCTCTGGAAGGCGCTCGCCTTCGCGCGCCAGGGCAAATGGGCGGACGCGCGCGAGAAATTCAAGAACGTCGAATTCGCCATCGCCTCGCTGCCGCTCGACATCCAGCGCATCGTGACGATGGACGCGATGCGCGCGTCCCTCGAGGTGAAGGATTATGCCGGCGCCTCCAAGCGCCGCAGCGAGCTCGAAGTGGTCGGCGTCTCGCCCGAGGCCGCGCCCGGCTTCGCCGTGCTGCGCGGCCGGCTCGCCGAGGCGCTCGGCCACGACAAGGACGCGCTCGACGACTACAAGTTCGCGGCAGCCTCGGCCGACCGGCCGGCGGCGGCGGAAGCCAAGCAGCTCGAGATCGCGCTGCGGCAGAAGCGCGACGAGATCGGCAAGGAAGACGCGCTGCGCGAGCTCGAGACCCTGTCCACGACCTGGCGCGGCGACTCGATCGAGGTCAAGACGCTCCAGATGCTGTCGCGGATGTATGCCGAGAGCGGTCGCTACCGCGACGCGCTCACCGCGGCGCGCACCGCGACGAGGCTTCAGCCGAACGCGGAAGCCTCCCGCCAGGCGCAGGACCTCGCCTCCGAGCTGTTCACGCAGATCTTCCTGGGACCGAAAGGTGACGAACTGCCCCCGGTCGAAGCGCTCGGCATGTTCTACGAGTTCCGCGAGCTGACGCCGATCGGCCGCCGCGGCGACGAGCTGATCCGCCGGCTCGCCGACCGTCTTGCCTCGATCGATCTGCTCGACCAGGCCGCCGAGCTCCTGCAATACCAGGTCGATCACCGCCTCGAAGGCGCCGCGCGTGCCCAGGTCGCCGCGCGTCTTGCCATGATCTATCTCGCCAACCGCAAGCCCGACATGGCGATCACCGCACTGCGTGCAAGCCGCATCAGCGATCTCTCCGGCGAGCTCAGGCAGCAGCGCCTGCTGCTGGAAGCGCGCGCGCAGAGCGACGTCGGCCGTCACGATCTGGCACTCGACATCGTCTCCAACGTCGCCGGGCGCGAAGTGCTCCGCCTGCGCTCCGACATCTTCTGGGCGGCACGGCGCTGGCGCGAGGCCGCCGAGCAGATCGAGCTCTATTACGGCGAGCGCTTCCGCGACTTCAAGCCGCTCAACGCGGTGGAGAAGAGCGACATCATCCGCGCCGCCGTCGGCTATGCGCTCGCCGACGACTCGATCGGCCTGTCGCGCTTCCGCGAGAAATACGCGCCGCTGATGAGCGAGAGCGCCGACCGTCTCGCCTTCGACATCGCGAGCAAGCCGGCCGCGGCCTCCAGCGCCGAATTCGCCGAGATCGCCAAGCTGGCAGCCAGCGTCGACACGCTCGACGGCTTCCTGCGCGAGATGAAGCAGCGCTTCCCCGACGCCACCGCCCGCGCCCCCGGCTCGCCGCAGGCCAAGGACGAGAGCGACCACACCGGCTCGCTGCCGACGATCCCGGTGGTGCGGCAGATCAAGATGACGCGGTAGAAACTCTCGTTCCGCGCGAAGCCCTCACCCCCCGTAACTCTGCACCAAGCTCCCCGCTACCAGCGACCAGCCGTCGACCAGCACGAAGAAGATCAGCTTGAACGGCAGCGAGATCGTCGCCGGCGGCAGCATCATCATGCCCATCGACATCAGCACCGAGGCGACGACGAGGTCGATGATCAGGAAGGGCAGGAAGAGCAGGAAGCCGATCTCGAAAGCGCGCTTCAGCTCGGAGATCATGAAGGCGGGGACGAGGATGCGCAGTGCCAGCTCGTCGGGAGTGGCCGGCGGCGGCTCGCCCGAGAGATCGAGGAACAGCTTGAGGTCCTTTTCGCGCACGTTCTTCTGCATGAAGCCGCGCAAGGGCACGGAGGCGCGCTGCAGCGCGTCCTCGACGCCGATCTGGTTGGCGACGAGCGGGCGGATGCCGTCGTCGTAGGATTTCTGCAGCACCGGCCCCATCACGAAGAAGGTGAGGAACATCGCGAGCGCGATGATCACCGAGTTCGGCGGCGCGGTCGCCGTGCCCATCGCGGTGCGCAGCAGCGACAGCACGACCACGATGCGCGTGAACGACGTCATCATGATCAGGATCGACGGCGCGATCGACAGCACGGTGAGCAGCGCGATCAGCTGGATCGCGCGCTCGGTGACGCCGCCCCCGCCGGCACCGCCGCCGCCGAGGTTGATGCTGATGTCCTGCGCATGCGCAAGGCTTGCGAGCGAAGCCGCGCCGAACAGGACAGAAAGGAAAAGAACTCTACGCGGGAGGGACGGCAGCCTCACGAAGACGGCTTCGGACGGCCGAGCAGGGAGGCCATCTCGTCTTCGAGATTTTCAAAGCTGGTCTTTTCCGCGGCCGGTTTTGCGGGGGGAGCCGGTGGTGCCGGCGGCTCGCTGCGCGCAGCGCGAGGCGGCGCCGCCGGCGGTTCGGGCGCAACCGGAGGCGCGACCGTCTCGCCGGCCGGGCGACGCAGGGCGGCCTCGAGCCGCTGCGCCATTTCGGCAAGATTCTGCTCGGCGCTGGAGGGGGCTGCGGCAGGCGCCGGCGGGGGAACGGGGGGAGCCTGCGGCACCGGCGGAGGAGGCGGCGGCGCGGCGGCACGCTCGGCGCGCACGGGCGGCATCTTCATCGGCTCGCTCTGGCGCGGCGGACGCGGCATCAGCGGCGGTTCGCTGCGCGGGGCGCGCGGCGGCAGGGGCTCGGACCGCGGCTCGCGCTCCGGACGGGGCGCGATCGGCTCGGGCGGAAAGCCGCCCATGGGCGGTTCGCTGCGGCGCTCGGCCAGCGCGGGAGCGGGCCGGCGCACCTCGTCGGCGAAGGACGGGCGCGCGGGCCGCGGCGGCGGCTCGGGCATTTGCGGCTCGGGATGATCGAGCAGTTCGGGCCGCGGCGCTTCGTCGGCCCAGCCGCCGGCATCGGGCATCGGGGCAAGGCGCGGCGGCTCGGCGGCGTTGGGACGCTGGGGGAGTTGGTCGCGGCCATGCGCGGCGCGAACGATGTTGGGCTCGACGACGATGTCGGTGGGGCCGCCGATCATCAGCAGGTGCTCGACATTGTCGCGCCGGACCAGCACCAGGCGACGCCTTCCGTCGACCGCGGCGGCATCGATCACGGCGAGCCGGGGCATCCTGCCGCGCTGGGTGTTGGCACCGAGCCGGCTGCCGGCGAATCGGCGAACCAGCCAAGCAGCGACACCGATCAACGCCAGAACGACGATGAACGCGACGATGAAGGTGATAGGGCTGCCTTGCATACTTGTCCCCGACAAATGGCGCTTTTCTCGTGCCCATGGTCGGATCTGCCAACCACCGGCTTAACGATGCCCCAAACTGCGATTTCTTAACGTCCCACGGCAAGTTTTGCCGTCCCCAACTCTTAATAACCTATGAATCGCTCGATCCAAAACGACTTCTTGGCCTGTGCATGCGCCGCCAAATGGTTGGGTTAATGCCACTTTTGGAGACGTAGAATCACGGGGCGCAAAATCCTGTCCCACGGAGAGACAGGAGCCGGGAGCGTCCTTAACCAGCTGTTAACCATACACACGGCAAATTCTGCCTAGCTTCGGACCTCAGAGGTCCGCAAGAGGCGGAAGGAGCCGCGACGATGTCCATCAACGACCTCCCGGTGCTGTCGGCGCTTCGCACCAAGATGCAGTGGCATCAGGAACGCCAGCGCGTCCTGTCCGAGAACGTCTCCAATTCCGACACGCCCAAATTCCGGCCGCGCGACCTGGTCGAGCCGAAACTCGACAAGGCCGGGGCGGTCACGGGCTCGATGGGGCCCTTGGCGCTCACCCGCACCAGCGGATCGCACATGACGCCCTCGGGGGCGGCTTCCGGTTTCGACCAGAACAGGAACGCGGGTTTCGAGACCCGCCCCGCGGGCAATGCCGTCAATCTCGAAGAGGAGATGATGAAGGCCGCCAGCAACCAGATGGACTACGCGGCGGCGACCTCGCTCTATTCGAAGAGCCTGCATCTGCTCAAGACCGCGATCGGCAAGGGCTAGCCGCATGATCTTCGGAACAGAACGGCTCGAGGAGGCGCATCATGGCCAATGACAGCAGCGACTTCGCCCGCTCGATGGCGATCGCGACCTCCGGTCTGCGGGCGCAAGCCGGCCGCATGCGGGTGATCTCGGAAAACATCGCGAACGCGGATTCGACCGCGCAGACATCGGGCGGCGATCCCTACCGCCGCAAGGTTCCGACCTTCTCCTCCGCGCTCGACCGCACGCTCGACGCGCAGGTCGTGACCCTCGGCAAGATCAAGCCCGACCAGTCCAACTTCCGCGTCAAATACGAGCCGAACAATCCGGTCGCCGACGCCAGCGGCAACGTCAAATATCCGAACGTGAACTCGGTGGTCGAGATGACCGACATGCGCGACGCGCAGCGGTCCTACGAGGCCAATCTCAACATCATCAGTGCGACGCGCCGGATGATCCAGCGCACGCTCGACATCCTCAAGAGCTGAACAGGACAATTGAGCCATGGCATCACCGTCAGTCGCCGCCAACGCCTATGCCAACCTCGCCCGCGTGCTGGAAAACACCGGCGCCGGTGCCGGCAAAGGCACCGAGGCCAGCGGGCAATCCTTCGCCTCGATGCTGAAGGACGCCGTCGGCAGCGTCATGGAGTCCGGCCGCAAGTCGGACGCGCAGACGGTGGCGATGGCCGCCGGCAAGGCCAACGTGATGGACGTGGTGACCGCGGTCGCCGACACCGACGTCGCGGTGTCCACGCTGGTCTCGGTCCGCGACCGCGTGATCGCGGCCTATGAAGACATCATGAAGATGCCGATCTGATTTTCGGCACTGGCGCTCGCCTCGATCGTCATTGCGAGCGCCGCGAAGCAATCCAGAGTCTTTCTGCAGCGGCAGTCTGGATTGCTTCGTCGCTAACGGCTCCTCGCAATGACGGGGAGGGGCCGGGTGTTCCTCGCCAGATTGGTTGGGGATGAAAGTGAACAAGGAATTCTGCACATGACCGGCCCCGAAACCCTCGACGTCGCGCGCGATGCGATCTGGACCATCGTGATCGTGTCCTCGCCCCTGATGGTGGTGGGTCTGGTCGTCGGCGTCATCGTGTCGCTGTTCCAGGCGCTGACGCAGATCCAGGAACAGACGCTGATCTACGTGCCGAAGATCCTCGCCATCTTTGCCACGATGCTGCTGGCGCTGCCGTTCATGGCCGACGCGCTGCATTCCCACATGCTGCGGATCTCGTCGCGAATCATCGGCGGCTGAGGCAAGATGCGGCAATTATGCGCATCGACGTCTCGCTGCTGCCGGCGCTCGCCGCTTCCTTCATGCTCGCCTTCGCCCGGGTCGGCGCGATGGTAATGCTGTTGCCCGGTCTCGGCGAAACCAATATTCCGACGCGGATCAAGCTGTCGATCGCGCTGCTGCTGACGCTGATTATCCTGCCGCTGCACCGCAACGCCTACCAGGTCGACATGGGCTCGCTGGCGCCGCTCCTGGTCCTCATGCTGCATGAGATCGCGATCGGCATCGTGCTGGGCGCGACCGCGCGCGTGACGCTGTCGGCGCTGCAGGTCGCGGGCTCGGTGATCGCGCAGCAAATGGGGCTCGGCTTCGTCACCTCGGTCGATCCGACGCAGGGGCAGCAGGGCGTGCTGGTCGGCAACTTCCTGACCATGCTGGGCGTGACGCTGCTGTTCGCCACCGACAGCCATCATCTGGTGATCGCGGCGCTGAACGACAGCTATACGATCTTCTCGCCGGGCGAGACCGTGTCGAGCGGCGACGTCGCTTCGCTCGCAACGCGCGCCTTTGCCGCCGCGTTTCGCTTGGGGCTGCAGCTCTCGGGGCCGTTCCTGGTATTCGGCCTGGTCTTCAACATCGGGCTCGGCGTGCTGGCGCGCCTGATGCCGCAGATGCAGGTCTATTTCGTCGGCGTGCCGCTCTCGATCTTCGCGGGCTTCCTGGTCCTCGCCGTGGTGCTGACGGCGATGATGGGCACCTATCTGGATTATTTCATCGGTGTCATGCACCAGATGATGCCGTTGAAATAAGAGGGGTCGATGGCGGAAGACAACGATCCAGAGAGTCAAACAGAAGACCCGACACAAAAGCGTCTGGACGATGCGCTCGAACGCGGCGACGTCGCCAAGAGCCAGGAGATCAACACCTGGTTCATGATGGCGGGCGGCACGCTCGTGGTCTCGACCTTCTCGGGGTCGGTGGGCAGCGGCCTCTTGACGCCGATGCGCAACCTGCTCGCCAATTCCTGGATGATCAAGACCGACGGCAAGGCGCTGCTGGCGCTGATGCAGCACATCGAATTCGCCATTCTCGCGGCGATCGGCGTGCCGCTGTTGATGCTGATGCTGGCGGCGATCGCCGGCAACATGCTCCAGCATCGCCTGGTCTGGTCGGCCGAATCCCTGACACCGAAATTCAGCAAGATCTCGCCCGGCGCCGGCTTCAAGCGCATCTTCGGCAAGCAGGCGGCGGCGAATTTTCTCAAAGGCATCGGCAAGCTGGTGCTGCTCGGCGTGGTCATGACCATGATCCTGTGGCCGGAGCACCATCGCATGGAGGCGATGGTTCGGCTCGATCCGGCCGCCATGCTCGGCGCCAGCACCAGCATGACCGTTCACCTGCTCGGCGCGGTGGTCGCGGCGCTCGCGATCGTCGCCATCGCCGATTACTTCTTCCAGTACCGCAGCTGGTTCCAGCGGCAGAAGATGTCGCTCCAGGAGATCAAGGAAGAGTTCAAGCAGTCCGAAGGCGATCCGCACATCAAGGGCAAGCTCAGGCAGTTGCGCCAGCAGCGCTCCAAGAAGCGCATGATGGCGGCGGTTCCCAAGGCCTCGGTGATCATCACCAACCCGACCCACTATTCGGTGGCGCTGTCCTACGAGCGCGGCATGACGGCTCCGATCTGCGTCGCCAAGGGCGTCGACAACCTCGCCTTCAAGATCCGGGAGATCGCCCGCGAGCACGACATCCCGATCGTGGAGAACGTGCCGCTGGCCCGCGCGCTCTACGCCACCGTCGAGATCGATCAGGAAATCCCGGCCGAGCACTATCATGCGGTCGCCGAGGTGATCGGCTACGTCATGCGACTGAAACAGGGATTCCGCGCCGGACGCGGCTAAAACCCCCGAAAAGGTCCGGAAATGGCTGTAATCTGGGAATCAGCGTACCTTTCAACATGGCTGCCCTTGCACCTCGGGGTCCTGATGAGGCAGGGATGGCCCGTGCGCGCGGCAGCGCGTTGATTCTCTGCCAACAGGCTGCGCCAGCTCGATATGACTGCTGAGACCGACCACGACCTCACACGCGAGCCCGTTGCGGCGCACGAGCCGTCGCCGCGCTCGGGCAGCATTGCGCTGGTGCTGCTGGTGGCCGCCGGCCTCGTCGCCGTGGCCGTCGGGCTGATGACGCTCGGGCGCGCGCAGGCGCAGCCCTATATTCTCGGCATCCTCGCCGTGCTGGCGATGGTTGGCCTGTTCAACCTGTTCGCCTTCGCCGCCGGCATCATCCGCTTCGCCGACCGCAACCTCGATGATCCCATCATTCGCCGCATTTCCGATCACGCCTTCGACGGGCTCGCGGTCACCGATAGCCGCGGTCACGTGGTCTATTCCAATGCCGCCTATCTGACGCTGACCGGCGCCAGCGGTGCGCAGGACGTGCGCCCGGTGGAACGCGTCTTCATCGGCAATCCCGACGTTTCCGAAGCCGTGTTCCGGCTGCTGAAGGCTGCCCGCGAAGGCAAGCGCCAGCAGGAAGAGGTGCGCATCTCCGGCCATGACGGCAGCCAGGGCCGCTGGCTGCGCATGCGCGTGCGTCCGCTCGGCACGGAAAAGCGCGAGGCGAAATACGCGGTGTGGTCGATCGCCGACATCACCCGCGACCGCGAGCGCCAGGAGGACGTATTCCAGGAGCTCCAGCACGCGATCGAATATCTCGATCACGCTCCCTGCGGCTTCTTCTCGGTCAATCCGGCCGGCGAGCTCGCTTATGTCAACGCGACGCTGGCGAACTGGCTCGACTACGACCTCGCCGAGATCGGCTCGGGCGGGTTGAAGCTGACCGACATCGTCTCCGGCGACGGCGCCTCGCTGCTGACCTCGATCGTGGCGGTGCCGGGCGAGGTGAAGACGGAAGTCTTCGACATCGACCTGCGCATGCGCACCGGCAAGACCATGCCGGTGCGGCTCTATCACAAGCTCGCCTTCGGCGCCGACGGCGCGCCGGGGCCGTCGCGCACGCTCGTCATCAGCCGCGCCCGCGACGAGCGCAGCGATCCCGACCGCGCCGCCGAAGTGCGCTTCATGCGCTTCTTCGACCATACGCCGATGGCGATCGCGACCGTCGACCGCGCCGGCAACGTCGTGCGCGCCAATGCCCGCTACGCCAAGCTCGGTCAGGCGCTGGGGCTCGACAGCGCCTCCAAGTCGATCTTCCGCGCGGTCAATGCGCGCGACCGCCACCTCCTGATCGCGGCCATCAACCAGGCGGCCGAAGGCCAGGCCGACATCGCGCCGGTCGAGGTGGCGCTGGAAGGGACCAAGGAACGCTGGGGCCAGTTCTTCGTCACGCCGGTCGATTCGGCCGAGAACGACGCGGAAACCGCCATCGTGCACATGCTCGAGACCACCGAGCGCCGCGCGCTGGAGAACCAGATCAACCAATCGCAGAAGATGGAGACGGTCGGCCAGCTCGCCGGCGGCATCGCCCACGACTTCAACAACGTGCTGTCAGCCATCATGATGGCGAACGACTTCCTGCTGAACGCGCACAAGCCGACCGACCCGTCGTTCCAGGACATCATGCAGATCAAGCAGAACGCGACGCGGGCCGCGACCCTGGTGCGGCAGCTGCTCGCGTTCTCGCGGCGCCAGACGCTGCGGCCACAGGTGCTTGATCTCGGCGATGCCTTGAGCGATCTCACCATGCTGCTGCGCCGGCTGATCGGCGAGAAGGTCAAGCTCGACCTCGTCCACGGCCGCGATCTCTGGCCGGTGAAGGTCGACGTTTCCCAGTTCGAGCAGGTGATCGTGAACCTCGCGGTGAACGCGCGCGACGCCATGCCCGACGGCGGCAAGCTGATCATCCGTACCGCCAACGTCACCACCGAGGACGCGGGCAAGCTTGCTTACAAGGGGATGCCGGCGGCGGATTATGTCCGGATCGAGGTCGCCGACACCGGCACCGGCATTCCCGCCGACATCCGCGACAAGATCTTCGAGCCGTTCTTCTCGACCAAGGAAGTGGGCAAAGGCACCGGCCTCGGCCTTTCGACGGTCTACGGCATCGTCAAGCAGACCGGCGGTTTCATCTACGTGGACTCCGAGCCGGGGCAGGGCACCTCGTTCCACATCTTCCTGCCGCGCCATCACGCCGAGCCGGAGGTGCAGGTCGAGCAGCCGGCTGTTGCCAGCGCGACCAATGGTGCCGCGAAGGAAGCCGCGGCCGTTGAGGCCAAGCCGCGCACCGATCTTACGGGACAGGGCACCATCCTGCTGGTCGAGGACGAAGAGGGCCTGCGCGCGCTGAACGCCCGTGGCTTGCGCTCGCGCGGCTATACCGTGGTCGAGGCCGAGAACGGCGTCGAAGCCATGGAGATGCTGGAGGAGCAGAGCGGGGCCATCGATCTCGTCGTCTCCGACGTCGTCATGCCCGAGATGGACGGCCCGACGCTGCTGAAGGCGATGCGGGAGAAGAACCCCGACATCAAGTTCATCTTCGTCTCCGGCTACGCCGAGGACGCCTTCGAGAAGAGCCTGCCCGAAGGCCAGCAGTTCGACTTCCTGCCGAAACCGTTCACGCTCAGCCAGCTCGTGGCGGCGGTCAAGGAGACCATGACGAAGCAGGGGTGAGGGCACGCTCTCGGCGCGCATCCCCACCCCCGCCGGTAACTGGTGACCACGGTTCCCATCCACGGCCAAATCCCCGTCCAATATGGGCTTTTGCCACATCCCCGCGACTGAGGGCCGCAGCCACAAGTTCCGAAACCGGCTTCACTTTTCGGCAAGTCTGCCCATCTTAAGCGCACGTCCCCATGCCGGGGATTTGGGAAACGAACATGAATTTCTCGCTACGCTCCCGCAGTCTCTTCAAGACGATCGCCGTCGTGCTGGCGCTTGCGCTGCCGACTGCACTGGCGATCTCGTCCGCCGACGCGCGCGTCGGCGGCGGCTCCTCGTCGGGGTCACGCGGCTCGCGCACCTATTCCGCTCCGCCCCCGACCACGACGGCGCCGGGCTCGGCCTCGCAGTTCAACCGGACCTACACCCAGCCGGGCGCAGGCATGAACTCGGCTGCTGCCGCGCCCGCGCGCGGCGGCCTGTTCGGCCGCGCCGGCGGCTTCATGGGCGGCCTTGCGGCCGGCTTCCTCGGCGCCGGCCTGCTCGGCATGCTGTTCGGCGGCGGCCTGTTCGGCGGTCTCGGCGGTCTGTCCTCGATCCTGGGCCTGATCATCCAGATCGTGCTCGTGGTGCTGGTGGTGCGGCTGGCGATGTCCTGGTGGCAGCGCCGTCACTCGCCGCAGGCGGCCTATGCCAATGCCGATGCGGGCGCAGCTCCCGGACCGCAGGCGAACCAGCGCAGCGGTCTTGGCGGTGGTCTTGGCGGCTTCGGTTTCGGCGCCAATGCCAACAACGCGCCGCTGGAGATCAAGCCGGACGATTACGAGTCGTTCGAGCGCTTGCTCGGCGAGGTTCAGACGGCTTGGTCGAACGAGGACGTGGCCAAGCTGCACACGCTCGCGACGCCTGAGATGGTCTCCTATTTCGAGCAGGACCTCGCCCAGAACCGTGCACGCAACGTCGTCAACAAGGTCACCAACGTCAAGCTGCTGCAGGGCGACCTCGCCGAAGCCTGGCGCGAAGGCGAGACCGACTACGCCACGGTGGCACTGCGCTTCGCGCTCACCGACAAGACGCTGGACCGCAACAGCGGCACGCTCGTCGCCGGCAGCGAGCAGCCGGGCGAAGTCACCGAGGTCTGGACGTTCGCCCGCCGGCCCGGCAGCGGCTGGGAATTGTCGGCGATCCAGCAGACCAACTGAACGCAATGCGATTGAAGACAAGGGCGTCGTGCTTCGGCACGGCGCCTTTTCTTTTGCGCCCCCCGCATCGCGGCATCGGAATAAGTGGGGGCGCACCGGGTTGAAATCTGGCGACCAACGACAAACAGAACGGGAGGACAAGATGATCCGTATCAAGAGATCCCTGGCGATTTCCGCGCTCGCCGCGGTCCCGCTCGCATGGCTTGCGGCACCGTCGGCGCAGGCGCAGTCGGCCGACATGACGTTCTTCGTGACCTCCAGCGGCCTGGGCAAGGGCGCCGATCTCGGCGGCCTGGAGGGAGCCGATGCGCAGTGCCAGAAGCTTGCTCAAGCCTCCGGCGCCGGCGCCAAGACCTGGCGCGCCTATCTCTCGACGCAGGCCGCCGAGGGCAAGCCGGCCGTCAACGCGCGCGACCGCATCGGCAAGGGACCGTGGCAGAATGCCAAGGGTGCCGTGATTGCCAAGGACGTCGCCGAGTTGCACGGTCCCGCCAACAACCTCACCAAGCAGACGGCCCTCAGCGAGAAGGGGGAAGTCATCAACGGCAGCGGCGACACGCCGAACCGGCACGACATCCTGACGGGGACGCAACCCGACGGCACCGCGTTCGCCGCCGGCGACGACAAGACCTGCAAGAACTGGACGTCGAGCACGCAAGGTGCGGCGGTGGTCGGTCACGCCGATCGCAAGGGCCTGCGCGACGACGAACCGTCAAAGTCCTGGAACAGCTCGCACCCCTCGCGCGGTCCCGATGGCGGCTGCTCGCAGGCCGATCTGAAGAGCACCGGCGGCGACGGGCTGCTGTATTGTTTCGCTGCGAATTGAACTGACGGGCGGAGCTCTTTCCTCCGTCATTGCGAGGCGCTCGCGACAAAATTGCGTAACAATTTTGCGCTGATACGACGAGGGAATCCAGAGTCTTTCCGCAGAGACAATCTGGATTGCTTCCGCCTTCGCCAAGGCTTCGGCGGACAAGTCGCTGCGCTCGCAATGACCGAGAATTTGGTACCGCCGTTTCGTCTCACCCTGACGGAACCTCCGGCTGCATGTTACATTGGTCCGCACGTGTTCACGCTCACGGACCCCTCCCATGAAATACGAGCTCTATTACTGGCCCGAGATCCAGGGCCGCGGCGAATATGTGCGGCTGGCGCTGGAGGAGGCAGGCGCGGCTTACGTCGATGTCGCGCGCGGAGCGCGCGGGACGGCGACGATGATGAAGATGATGGACGCGCAGAAGGGCACGCCGCCGTTTGCGCCGCCGTTCCTGAAAGCGGGCAAGCTCGTCATCGGCCAGACCGCCAACATCCTGCTCTATCTCGGCAGCCGCCATGGACTTGCGCCGAAGACGGAGGCCGGCAAGCTCTGGGTGCACCAGCTTCAGCTCACGATCACGGACTTCGTGGTCGAGATCCACGATACCCATCATCCGCTCGGGCCCTCGCTGTACTACGAGGACCAGAAGCCGCCGGCGAAGAAGCGCACGGCCGACTTCTGGGAAGAGCGGGTACCGAAATATCTCGGCTATTTCGAGCGTCTTCTCGACGGGAGCGGCGGCACCTATGTCACGGGCCGCCGGCTCACCTATGTCGATCTCTCGCTGTTCCAGCTCGTCGCGGGGCTGCGCTATGCCTTTCCCAAGCGCATGAAGGCGTTCGAGACGGACATTCCGGGCCTCGCCGGCCTGCACGATCGGGTCGCTGCGCGGCCGAACATCAAGGCCTATCTCGCGAGCCCGCGCCGCATTCCCTTCAACGAGCAGGGCATCTTCCGCCGCTACAAGGAGCTCGATGGCTGAAGCGTCTTTAGGGGAGGTGGATACCCGTTCGCGTCAAGAAAGCGAGAGGATCGATCAGGCCAGCTGATCGATCCGCGTGCCCTGACCCGGCGGCAGCGGCACGGGCGGCTGCGGCTTGTAGGTCGGGTCGGCGTCCTTGGTCTTGGTCTGATCGTCCTGCTGCTTGGTCGTGTCGTAGCTGGGAACCACGATCGCGATCGGCGGCGGTGCTACGGTAGAAACCTTCATCCGCAAATCCTCACACATGGAAACAATTGAGCCTGCCCTGCGAGGCGCGAAAATTCCTTCAAGGCAATCGTTAAAATGCGAGGGATTGCGTGGGGATGGGCTGTTCTCGCGCTTCATCTAGTTGGATGAGGGCGATGACAAATCTCTCCTCGTCATTGCGAGGAGCTCGCGACAAAATTGCGTAGCAATTTTGCGCTGATGCGACGAAGCAATCCAGAGTCTTTCCACGGAGAGATTTCTGGATTGCTTCGCTTCGCTCGCAATGACGGAGTCCGTGACGGGCGGCGTCGCGTCACATGTGCACCGTGTCTGCAGCAAGTGCCGGAAGAGAGCCGCCGCCTATTCGTCCTTGCCGCGCGTGATCGCGATGGAAGCCTCCGTCTTGGTGCGGGTGCATTCCATGTTGAGCCGGCGATAGCGCATGCTGACCTTGTCGCCGCGGAGCAGGCCCATGCGCTTCAGGCAGCGTGTCGCGCCGGTCGTGGTGTCGTCCTTGGTCACGGTGAAGACGATCGCCGCCATCGACCCCACCAGCCCATAGAATTCCGGCTTGGGTTTGCGATCGCCCTTGGCATAGAGCTCGATCGAATATTTGTCGCCGCGGCAGGCGACCGACAGTTCCTTGGCCGCCGGGTGCGAGAGGTAAACGACGTTGCGTGCCCGGAAATTCACCTTCAGGCGGTCGACCTGGTTGGCCAGTTCCTTGGCGCTGTCATCGCAGCGGTCGGCCCGGGCCGGCGAGGTGAGGGTCACAAGGCCGGTGATGGCGGCGGCGACCAGGATCGCGCCGCGGATGTTTAGTTTCAATGTCATGATGAAAAGCCCCTTAGGGCGCGCATTCAAGCGTCGGCGGACGCGAAGCGCAAGGGTGGGGTCCGGCCTTTCCACGTGCTGCGCCACGCCTTCCCAAATGCCCGCGCCGCCCCCTCTCATGCGTCCCGGTCCCTTCCTTTTCCGTCCAAAATGGGCTTAGAACGCTTCTATGCGAGGGCCCGCGCGTGGCCCCAAACCCCGGATTCGCCCATGAACGCCCCGACCGCCTTCCCCGATCAGTCCAAGCCCGTTCCCCCCTACAAGCACACCCCCCTGTTCCCGCTGGGCAAGGACGAAACCCCCTACAAGAAGATTTCGTCCGAGGGCGTCCGGGTGGAGAAGGTCCTGGGGAAAGACATGCTGGTGGTGTCGCGCGAGGCGCTGCGGGCGCTGTCGGAGGCGGCTTTCGGCGACATCAACCATTATCTGCGCCCCGGCCATCTGAAGCAGCTCCGTGCCATCCTGGAGGACAATGAGGCCAGCCCCAACGACAAGTTCGTCGCGCTGGACTTCCTGAAGAATGCCAACATCGCGGCCGGCGGCGTGCTGCCGATGTGCCAGGACACCGGCACCGCGATCATCATGGGCAAGAAGGGCTGCAACGTCATCACCGACGGCGACGACGAGGCGGCGCTGTCCGAAGGCGCGCGCGATGCGTACCTGCGCCGCAATCTGCGCTACTCGCAGGTCGCGCCGCTCTCGATGTACGAGGAGAAGAACACCGCCAACAACATGCCGGCGCAGTGCGAGATCTACGCCGAGGGTGACGATGCCTACAAGTTCATGTTCATGGCGAAGGGCGGCGGCTCCGCCAACAAGAGCTTTTTGTTCCAGGCAACGCCCTCGGTGCTGACCAAGGACCGGCTGCTCGCGTTCCTGAAGGAGAAGATCCTGACCCTCGGCACCGCCGCATGCCCGCCCTATCACCTCGCCATCGTGATCGGCGGCACCTCGGCCGAGCTCTGCATGAAGACGGTGAAGCTCGCCTCGGCGCGCTATCTCGATGCGCTGCCGACCCACGGCTCGCCTGACGGCAACGCCTTCCGCGACGTCGAGATGGAGAAGGAAATCCACAAGATGACGCAGTCGCTCGGCGTCGGCGCGCAGTTCGGCGGGAAATATTTCTGCCACGATGTGCGCGTGATCCGCATGCCGCGTCACGGCGCATCGCTTCCCATCGGGCTCGGCGTGTCCTGCTCGGCCGACCGCCAGGTGCTCGGCAAGATCACCAAGGACGGCATCTATCTCGAGGAGCTCGAGCACAACCCGGCGCAATATCTGCCGCAGGTCGAGCAGTCGCTCGGCGGCGAGGTCGTCAAGATCGACCTCAACCAGCCGATGAAGGACATTCTGGCGACGTTCTCGAAATATCCGATCAAGACCCGCGTCTCGATGACCGGCACCATGATCGTCGCGCGCGATAGCGCCCATGCCAAGCTGCGTGAGCGGCTGGAGAAGGGCGAGCCGCTGCCGGATTACTTCAAGAACCATCCGGTCTACTACGCCGGCCCCGCCAAGACGCCCGAAGGCTACGCCTCCGGCGCGTTCGGTCCGACCACCGCCGGCCGCATGGATTCCTTCGTCGACCAGTTCCAGGCCGCCGGCGGCTCGATGGTGATGGTGGCCAAGGGCAACCGCGCCCCCGCCGTGCGCGAGGCCTGCAAGAAGTATGGCGGCTTCTATCTCGGCTCGATCGGCGGCGCCGCGGCCAATCTCGCCGAACATTGCATCAAGAAGGTCGAGGTGCTCGAATATCCCGAGCTCGGCATGGAAGCGATCTGGCGCATCGAGGTCGTCGACTTTCCCGCCTTTATCATCATCGACGACAAGGGCAACGACTTCTTCAAGGAACTGAATTTGGGCTAGCTCTTCACCTCGCTCGGCGCTGGCGATCGTGCAAGTGCCCTCATGGAACGCCGTCATGCCCGGGCTTGTCCCGGGCATCCACGTTCTTGGGATCGAAAGAAGCGCGTGGATGGCCGGGACAAGCCCGGCCATGACGGCTTCAGCCTTCTAACTGCAATTCGTGACCTGGTTGGAGCACAGCGCGCGCCACCAGCCGCGCACGCCGTCGTGACTCTCGACCAGAGCCCAGAAGCCGCTGCAGGCCAAGAGCCGCTTCGGCCCGCCGTCGCCGTCGATCGGGCCGCCGAGCTCGCGCTGCGCCGGCATCCATTTGGCGTCGACGAAGGGCGCCTGGAACAGTCCGCCCGCGCGCGTGCCGCCATTGGCGTAGTTGGCGCCGACCTTGTTGGAGGCGACCCAGCCACGCCCGGCATAGGGCTTTGGCGCGCTACGCGGATATCGCTTCTCGTCCTCGTAGTCCTTGCCCGGCGGCTTGGCCCCTTCGATCAGGAACCAGCCGTTCTTGAAGCCGATGATGCGGAATTCGGTGAGCCAGCCGCCGTCGGGCGTGTTCTCGGCGCCGCCGAGCTTGAGCCGGTAAGGCGGCGGCAGCGTGCCGAGCACGCGCCCTTGCACCGACGGCTCGGCGCGCACGTTGAGGCCTTTGGGATCCTGGTCGATGGACCAGGCGCCGAGAGCGCAGGGCTCGGTGCCCTCGGGCAGCGATGAGCGCTTTTCGGCGAGCTCGTCGTGCAGTTTTGCGAAATCGCTGTCGTCGTCATCGCGATCGTTGCGCGGCTTCAATTCGGCTGAGACCGCGCGCGTCGCGTCCGGCGTCAGCGTGACCACGAGGCTCTGACGCGCGGCAAACACGCTGGCCGGCGTCTTCGCATCGTTCGATGTCGCGGGATAGACGGCGAGATATCCGGTCGCACCTTCCGTGCGATAGGCGAGGCCGGCGACGTAGCCTGCCGACACCATGGCGAGCGCGCTTGCGCGCCACGCCGGTTCGGTGTCGTCCGCGCGCGCCGCTTGGATCGCGACGCACAGCGTCGTTGCCGCGATGAGACGGAGCATGCGCATGATCGCTGCGCGGCCTTACGCGCGCGCGCCCGTGAACGGGAAGCTGCCCATCGGGCCGATGCCCATCTCGCCGCTCATGCCGTCGCCGGAGACGGTGCCGGTGAATTCCAGCGTGAGCGGCATCGGTTTGTCGATCGAGACCTTCCAGGAAACATTGTCGCCGGAGACGGTGCCGTCGAAAATCTCGGCGGTATTGCCTTCCGCGCCCTGCGTGCCTGTGAGCGTGCCGCCCGCGGCCTTCAGGCTCAGCGTCGCCTGGCGCTCGCCCATCGGCGTCGTCATGGTCAGATTCCAGTTGCCGTCTACGGCCATTCCCGTCTCCCGAACAAATCCCGGCGGACCGCGACGATCCGCGGTCAGTCCCGAGCGAGCCTATAACCCAACTCGCAGCTCCTGCCTAACGCCCGAATAGGGCATTTAGGCGCGGGCGGCGGCGCGCCGGCGGCTGGTGACGATGAGCCTGAGAACGACGTATTGCAGGGCAAAGGCCAGGATCTTGGCGCCGCCGGCGACGACCGTGAGGTAGAACGCCCACAGCTTCAGATCGCCGGTGGAGGCGACGACGATCATGCCGGCGCCGAGCACGAACATCAGCGCGGCCCAGGCATAGCCCGCGGCCGTCACATATTCCGGAACGGTCTCGACGACCATCGGCGGCATGTAGCGCAGCATCCAGCCGCGCTTGAGCATGATGAGGCCGATCGCGAAATGCGCGATCGAAGGCTTGGCCATCATGAAGCGGGGATCGTTGGTCAGCAGCGTGATCGTGCCGAGGCCGACGACGAGCGCGAGGCTCGCATACGTCATGTAATTGAGTTGCTGCCCCTTGATGCGCGCGTGGATCACCTGCGCGACCGCGCCGGCGATCGCCACCGACGTCGCCAGGATGACGTTGTCGGTGACGAGATAGATGACCAGGAAGAGGATGGCGGAGAAGAGATCGGAGGCGAGGCGGGCGAATACGTCCTTCATCGTCAATCCTGTTCAGCGGGCGTTCGGCGCCGCGCGGGCTGGCGTACCGTACTTGATCTGGCGATACCCGGGATACCATTTTGTGAAGTAAACCGCGCTGTTCCGAGCGGCGAAGGCGACTGCAAGGCTCGACCAGAGCGGCAGGCCGGGGACGTAGATCAGCACGAGATTGGCGGCCGCCATCAACAGCGCGGCCGCGGTCCAGGCGCCGGTGATGACGTAATTGGCATGGAGAAAGCCGGGCATCGCCGCGGTCTCGGCCGGCACCGCTTCCAGCGCATATTGCAGCGTGAAGGGACGGCGGAGCAGCATCGAGCCGAGCGAGATGACGAAGATGCCGATGTCGACCGACAGCTTGACGCCGAGCGTGCCGAACTGCGGATCGACCAGCGCGAGGTAGAGCCCGATGGCGGCGAACACGACCGCCGAGCCTGCGGCCAGGGTCTTCACCGAGCGGCCACGCACGACATCGATCGCGACGGTTGCGAGGCAAATCGCGGAGGCCGCGAACACGCTCGAAGCGGCTGACGTCACCATCATCAGAAAGGTGAAAACGCCGTAGGGCGCGAGGATCAGGAAGATCGCCATGGGCCGCCTCGGTCAGGTGAATCTTTACGATGTAAAGATCGATAGTTCAGGAGCGCCGCCGGGTCAAGTGAAATCTTTACAGTGTCAAAATAACGTAGGCGGCGTATAAAAGCTGAATGGCCGCAGTCGTTTGGTCGGACACCTCTGCGGCGATTTCGGCCCAGGGCAGGTGCGACAAAACGGGGAGCGCGCAGGCGATCGCGAGGCCGAGGGCGAGCAGGATGCCGCCGTCGAAGATGACCTGGCCGCTCCGCCGCAGCCGGATCATGTGGAGGACAGCCACGGCGCAGATCAGGGCGATCACGGCCAGGAAGTGGGCGGCGATTGCGGGCATCTGCATGCTTCCTTGGTGACACGTCCGTGCTGTGGCTTTGGGACGCCCCGGAGTGACGGGCGCTACTGCGCGCCCACCCAATTGCCGTGAAACCCATCGGGCACGCGGTGGCCGAGCCGCACCAGCGCCACGGGACCCGCCTCGACATCGGTGGCGTTGAACACCGCGAGGTCGCTGCGGTTCTCTCGCGCCCGCCAGATCACCGCGAGCAGCCAGCCATCGCCCTCAGTCGCATCCTTCGATCGCTCGACGAACACAGGCTCGGAAATGGTGTCGCCGGCGGGCAGCAGATAATGGCCGAGCCGCCTTCCGTTGCCGTCGACATGGACGACGCCGGAGAGCGCGCCGAACATCGGCAGTTTCGGATTGGCGCAGGCGTACCAGCCGTGACGGTTCTTCAGCCCGGCGCGGCGGTCGTCGATGCGGGGGAATTCGCCGGTGAGATCGTCAAGGTAGGTCTGCTGGAAGCGGTCGGTATTGCCTGAGAGGTCGAACGTCCAGCGGCAGTGCCGGGCGCGCGACTTCTCCGGATCGGTCGGCCGACCGTCGGGATGCGGAAACAGCGGCGCTTCCTCGAACTGCATGACGTCCGCGACGATGCGATTGTCGTCCTCCCAAGCGTTCATGACGTGGAAGACGTAGCAGGCCTCGGCACGGAACCAGACGATGTCCTTTGCCGCGCCGCTGCGCTTCATCACGCCGACATAGGCGCCCTTGTCCGGCTCCCAGGCGTAGGGCGGCCGCCCGTGCATTGCGCGCTCCATGCTGCCGGTAATGGGGAGGATCGGAAACAGCACATGGTTCGCGGTGACGATGAAGTCGTGCACCATGCTGGCATAGGGCGCCTCGAACCGCTCGAAGCGAGTCGCCTTGCCGGAGGCATCGATCGAGCCGTAGGAGAGGGCAGAGGTCAACGGACCGGCGGCGTTGTAGCCGAAGAACACGAGCTCGCCGGTGATGGGATCGATCTTCGGATGCGCGGTGAAACTGCCGGCGACGCGGCCCTGATAGTTGTGATAGCCGCGCGTCGCCAGCGTGCCCGGCTCGATCTCGGTCGGCAGATGCGCCTCTTCCAGCGCGAGCAGCTTGCCGGCATGGAAGATGATGTTGGTGTTGGCGACGCCGCCGTCGGTGAGATCAGCCGGGGCATCCGGCAGCTTGCGGCCGAAGCCGCCGAACAAGGCGCGGCCGGCGTCGTGCTCGGCAAGCCATTTCGGCGTGCGAACCCAGCGGTTGCGGTAGCTGGCCCGGCCGTTCTCGAGGTGGAAGGCGTGCAGCATGCCGTCGCCGACGAACCAATGCGCGCCGGGCGAAGAGAACTGCGGATTGGGACCGTTGCGATAGAGCGTGCCGTTCAGATCCCGCGGCAATTCGCCGATGATCGTCAGGAATGGCGCGTCCGCCTCGAACGGGATCGGCGCGATATTGTTCCGGCGCTCGGCGATGGCGTCGTGCTGCACGGGCATATCCTCCGCATCTTTACATCGTAAAGATCAAATAGCGCCAATCGTCGTTTCGGTCAAGCGAAATCTTTACACTGTCAATATTGCGTCATATAGCTTGCAAATGATCAAGACCGACACCAAGAGCGAAACCGCACGAAGCCCGCGTGCCTCCAAAAGAGCGACGTCGACCGCGGCATCGCGTCCGGCACGCCGCACCACGAGCGCAAAGGCCGCGACGCCATACCATCACGGCGCCTTGCGCGAGGCGCTGCTCCAGGCCGCCGAACGGGTGCTGGAACGCGACGGGCTCGCGGGCCTCACACTACGCGCGGTGGCACGCGAGGCGGGCGTTTCGCACGCCGCGCCCACCCATCATTTCGGCGATCTCACCGGCCTCCTCAGCGAGCTCGCGGCCGTGGGCTTCCGGCAGTTCAACGCGGCGATGACCGCGTCCTGCGATGCCGCCGCCACGCCGCTCGAAGCCGCGCTGGCGCGGCCGAAGGCTTATGTCGCCTATGCGCAGGCTCATCCCGGCATGTACGGCATCATGTTCCGCTCCGAGCGGCTGGATTATTCCAGGCCCTCGCTGCACGAGGCCGCCGAAGCCTCCTTTGCCGGGCTCGCGAATGCCATCGGCGCGCTGCGGCAGGAGCAGATCAGCGGCGACGCATTGACGCTGAACCAGGGCGCCGCCATCGCACGCGCCTGGTCGCTGGTGCACGGTTTCACCATGCTGCTGCTCGACGGGCGGCTCGAGGATATCCTCGAGCGGTTGCCCGAGGGGACCACGGCGGAGCGGCTGCTCGAGGCGATGCTGACGGCGCCCTTGGCGCCGAACCTTCCCGTGTAGCGGCTGTTTGCGCCTGCCAAGTCTTACCGCAGCCATTCTTGGCGCAGCCAAGGCTTACCGCATCGTCGCAAGCTCGACCGCGCGGCCGCGCGTGCCGATGATCTTCACCTCGTCCTTGCCGCAAGCGAAGCCACGGGCGAAATCGTCCGCGGCCTTGCGCGCAAGCTCATTGGCGGTGGGATTGGCGATCGCATCGACGTAGGCGACGTGGCAGACCGGGCCGGGCGGCAGCCGGGTCACGACCAGCATGGCTTTGGTATTCGGCCGTCCCTGCTTGTCGGGATCGCTGTTGTCGGCAATGTGCCAACGCTGGATGATCGCAAACGGCTTTGCGCCCACCGCGCGCCATTCGATCGTGGTCTCCGACGAATTGAACGGCGCGAACCAGGCCTTGGCGGCCGGTTCCTCGGCGGCTTGCTTGCGATTGCGGCCGACCGAGACGATTTCGCGAAGATCGTCCTCGGCAACCAGCACCAGGAGGCCGTTCTTGCCCGGACATGCCCGCGCGGTGCTGCCGTCGAGCTCGCTGGCTCTACCGATCTGGCGGCAATCTTTTGGCGCCGTCGAGGTGTAGATGCTGCCCACGGATTGGGCGTCGGCGCTGTTCAGGCCGATGCAGGTCATCAAGACGGCAAGACCTATGCTGGCGTGGTTCATCATGAGGCCTCGAGGGCGTGGGAACTTCGTCCCATCAGACGTCTTGATTGTGGGCAAGGTTCAAACTGCGACGGGATATACCTGACAGCGCCGCGGAATCGTTCTAGAAGAGCGGCTTCGCTTGGGCTTCTCCCGCCTCGTTCGCGTCCTCATTCTCTCGATCATGCCAGCCATCTCGAACAAACCTTATCGTGTCGGCCGCTCCAAGACCGGACTCGGCCTCTTCGCCACCAAGCCGATCAAGAAGGGCACAAGGATCATCCGCTATTTCGGACCGATCCTGGATTCGCGGATTCCAGCGCACGACGAGATCGAGAACAAGTACCTGTTCGAGCTCAACGGCCGCTGGACCATCGACGGGTCGGTGCGCAAGAATCTCGCCCGCTACATCAATCATTCCTGCCGGCCCAACGCCGAGTCCGACGTCCGGCCGCGCGAGCGCAAGGTGTTCATCCGTGCCATCAAGAACATCGAGCCGGGCGACGAGATCAACTACGATTACGGCACCGATTATTTCAAAGCCTATCTGAAGCCGATCGGCTGCAAGTGCGATTCCTGCGAGAAGAAGCGCAAGAAACTGCGCGCCGAGGCGCGGGCCGAACGTGCCAAGGTGAAGGCGCGCAGCGAGCGCAAGGCCGAGAAGGCGGGCGCGAACGGCCTCGAGAACAAGGCCGTCAAAAAGAAGAAGCTCAACGGTCACGCCGTCGGCAAGGCCCGCGCGCGGGCGTAGCCTGCGCTTCCAGCTCCGCTGGCATGCTACGAAGGAGCGCATCGTCAGGTGTCATTCCGGGGCGATGCGCAGCATCGAGCCCGGAATCTCGAGATTCCGGGTCTGGTGCTCGCGCACCAGCCCGGAATGACGGTGACTTGGCCTCACGCCGCCGCCACGCTCCCGCTCCTCCGCAAGCCCACATATTGCAACTCTGCGAACACGCCCGTGGCGATCGCCTGCGCGACGACCATGAGCTCGCCGGCGAGGTTCGGGGAAACCGCGCCGGAGAGCAGCAGCGCGATGCTGCCGACGGTCCAGGCCGCGTTGCCGACCACGACCAGCAGCACGAGCGCCTTCGTCACCGCCGCGCGCGAAGCGAGCCAGCCGACCAGCGCGGCGTAGGCGATCAGGAACAGGCCGGTCTCGCGCAGCAGCGCCTCGGGCAGGTTGAACAGCGCAGCGAACGTGCTCGCGCCGAAGGCGAAGCCGAGGGCGGCGACGCCGCTGAAGACGGCATCGGCCAGCAGGGCGCGGCGGAGGAAAGTGGATGCAACGATCATGGTCGGTCTCCTTGCTTGGTAGGGGTGAGGTCGAGTTCACTGCCGTCCGCGCCACCAGGCGCGGAGCCGGCGGGCGAGATGGTAGGGGCAGAGGGTTCTGCCGACGCCGTGCTCGAAGGCGATGACCTGTGCGACCACGTAATCGCCGGTCGAATGCACCAGCGGCTCGGGCATGTTGAGGCTGCGCGCCAGCATGCGGGTCGCGAGCGCCATGGCCCAGGGAACAAGGTGGTCTGCGATGGTCCTGTAGAGCAGCAGCGCGATCATGGTCATCTCCTGTAGAACCGAAGATGCGCCGGCCCGCGGGCCAATTCGATTACCTCAGGGGTAAGGCAGATCGCTATTCAGGACCGTCTTGGGATGTTCGACGCTGCTCGCAATTCGCGAGAAATCCCGTTGGTCCTGGCTACGTCGAGACGCCAAACAGCCTGCGCAGAGCCGGCAACCATTCGCCGGTCATCGTGAACTCGAGCCCCAGTCGGGCTCCGCAGGCGATCGCCAGCAGGGTGATCGGCGCCGAGACGGCGAGGGTCGAGAACGCTGTCAACCCCTGGCCGATCGTGCATCCCATCGACATGACGCCCCCGATGCCCATCAGGAGCGCGCCGGTCATGTGACGCTTCAATTCGCGCGCGTCGTCGCAGGCTTCCCAACGGAAGCCGCGCGTGAGCATCGCTGCGGCGAATGAGCCTGCCACGACGCCGGCGACGGAGCCGATCCCAAAATTCAGCCGCGCCCCGGAGAAGGTGGCGATGTAGAGGATGGTGTCGCCGAGCGGCGCGACGAAGCTGAGCGAGGAGACGCGGACGGGGTCGAATTCGTCATCGGCGAGCCATCCGGTCGCGAACCAGCCGAATGCGATCGCGCCGCCGACGGCAAGGCCGGAGGACAGCAGTCGCGGCGATCGCACCAGCCTGCCGTCGGCGAGAGCCCAGACGGCGAGCGCCGTGGCAATCGACACGACGAGGAACGCGCGCATCGCGCCTCCCGCGCCCAGAAGCGAGGTCAGCGTCTGGTCGCTGCCCTCGGAGAGCCGCAGGGACAACGGCTCGATCAGCATCATGCGCAGCACGCCCGTGATCCCGCGCATGGTTGCGAGCGCCGAGAGGCCGAGCACGAGAAAGACCACGATGGCGCGCAGATCTCCGCCGCCGACACGGACCAACGTGCCGAAGCCGCAGGTGCCGACCAGCGCCATGCCGATGCCGAACGTCAGCCCGCCCAGAATCGCGCCGCCAAGCCCGATCGACGGCGTCAGGTAGATCGACCGCGACAGATCGACGATGCCGAACTCGGCGAGCGCCTGGGTCGCCAGCAGCGCCACGGCCGCAGCCAGCGCAAAGGACTTCAGCCGACGCAAATCCGACCCGAAGAACGCATCCTCGAGCATCGCCAGCGTGCAAAATCGTCCCGCGCGACCCGCGACACCGAGCACGGCGCCGGCTGCAAGCCCGCATGCAAACGCTATGGTCGACGGGTTCAGCATTCCTCCCGGAGATGTTTATTGCCGTTCCGGGCAGCTTGCGCCGGAGGGTTGCGGAAAGCCAGAGCGGATAATTACCGGCGCCGCCGCCGCACCGGCTCGCAGAACACGTCGTAAACGGCGGTCAGTATCTTGCGGACGTCCTCGCTGGCGAGGCTGTAGTAAATGGTCTTGCCGTCGCGGCGGGTGGTGACCAGACGGTCGAGCCTCAGCCGTGCGAGCTGCTGGGATACCGTCGACTGCCGCTCGCCGAGGAATTGCTCGAGCTCGGTCACGGACTTCTCGCCCTCGGCGAGGATGCAGAGCAGCAGCAAGCGGGATTCATGCGACAGCGCCTTGAGCATGTCGCTCGCCTCGCGCGCCTTCTCGATCATCTGCTCGAGTTCGGCGGAGCCCTCGATCTCCTTCAGCTTTGGCAACGGCATCGCGTCAAGTTCCTCATAGGCATCTCTGGTCACGACCTGCCCGGCGTCGATCCCGAACCTGTCAGGATGCGGTTCAGCAGGCCGAAGAAGAAGGCATCGCCCGGATAGCCGCGAATGCGGCCGATCTCCCGGCCCTCTTTTACCACGACGAAGGTCGGCGTGAAGGCACCCGGATCGATTCCGGAGAGATCGGCGGGCAGGGGGCGGCCGAGGTCGACGCGGCGCAGCGGCGCGGCCTGGCTTTCCTCGGTCTTGCCGTAGATCGGCGCGATCTCGGAGTCGAAGCGAGCGCACCAGACGCAACCGGCCCGCTCGAACATGACCAGTTCGGCCGCGCGGGATCCCGTCGCGGGCAGCGCCAGCGTGATCGCGGCCAGGAGCAATGCCAAGAGCAATGCGACGTGTCGGCTCATCCCGCGCCTTGACCTCCGGACCTCGGGCCTCTGGACTTCCCTGGTTCTTTATATCATTAAATTCGCATATGTAATATGTGGGGACAATGACCTTGGATGTCACGCTTGGTGCGGCCTTTGTCGCTGGGCTGTTGTCGTTTCTGTCGCCCTGCATCCTGCCGCTGGTGCCGCCGTTCCTGTGCTACATGGCCGGGGTCTCGGTCTCGGATCTCTCCGATGGGCGGCCCGCATTGCGGTCGCGCATCCTGGTCTCTGCCTTGGCCTTCGTGGCTGGCTTCTCCCTGGTCTTCGTGGCGCTGGGCTCGACCGCCTCGATTGCGGGGCGCATCATCTCCGCCCATATCTCGACGCTCGGCATCGTCGCGGGCGTCCTGATCATCTTGATGGGTCTGCACTTTCTCGGCGTGCTCAGGATTCCGCTGCTCTATCGCAGCGCAACGCTGCAGGTCGAGAGCCGGCCTGCCGGCGTTGCGGGCGCCTTCGTCATGGGTCTGGCGTTCGCGTTCGGCTGGACACCCTGTGCAGGGCCGATTCTCGCGGCCGTCCTGTTCATGGCGGGGTCCGAGGACACCACTGCAAGAGGTGCTCTATTGCTGCTCGCTTATTCGGCGGGGACCGGCATTCCCTTCCTGATCGCCGCCGCCTTCACCGGTCGCTTCGTCGCCGCGCTCGGCCGTGCCCGCCGGCACCTGGCCATGGTGGAGAAGACCATGGGCGCCTTTCTGGTCGCGACCGGATTGATGTTCCTGACCGGGTTGATGCCAGCCGTCTCGGAGTGGCTGCTGGAGCATTTCCCTGCATTGACCAGCATCGGTTGACCATCACGCTTCAGCCGAAGCGGAAATCGAGAAGCTGCGCGTAAGACTGCAGCTCGATCAGGTAGCGATGGACGAGCGGCCCGTCTCCGGCCATCGCCGCATGGGAGATTTCGGTGCTGCTGGCGATCGCGCCGTCGATCAGCCGGCGGAATTCGCTTGTATCCGCCACGTCCGCCCGGGCCCAATCGTTGCAGCGTTGCACACGGTCGCGGAACGCGCTTGCGCTGGCGATGGTCTCCTCGGCCCGTGCCGGGGCGGGATGCTCGCCATAATGCGTGGCCGCAACGCGCAGCTTGTCCATCGCGGGTGCGATTTCGAAGACGCAATCGGCAAGATCGTAGAGGCCGGATCGACGCCTGAGCTCGTGAAACGACCGGCGGAGCAGGAGCAACTCTCCTCCGGCGGCGACAACGTCCCCGCCGTCGAGCGCGCGCGCGACCGCGCCAAGCCGCTCGCCGCCTCGGCCGAGAAATGCCGTCAGCGCGACAGGCGTGTAAGGGGGGCGGGAGGGGGACGTATGTGTCGCGAGCTGCTTCCAGGTAGCTGTGGCCTCTTCGATTTCCATCTGCGCCAGCGCAATGTTTCCGGTCCGCGCATAGCTCGCGGCGGTGCGCAGGTTGGCCATGATCGGCTCCATCGCCGCTGCGAAATCCTTCGCGCTGTCGCCCTCGGCGCCCAGCGCGAGCGCTCCGGAGATCAACCACGCCAACAGCACCATGATGCAGCGCAAGATCGGAAATCCTTGTTACATTCGAATATTCGAATATTATAATGGAGCTGCCTCGACCCGCAATATTCTCCAAGGTTGAAATTCCCGATGCACCTCTTCAGGCCGACGCGGCGAGATGTTCTGGCATTGGCTTCGGGCGCCGCGCTCGCCGCGAGCCGCGGGGAGGCTGTGGCCGAACCCGCGCTGGGAGATGACGGGCTCTATCACGAGCCCTGGTTTCTGCAGAGCTTCCTCGATCTGCGCGAGGACCTCGACAGCTCTGCCGCCAACGGCAAGCGCCTCGCCATCATGTGGGAGCTGCGCGGCTGTCCCTATTGCCGCGAAACGCATCTGGTGAATTTCGCAGATGCCGGCATTGCGAACTACATCCGCGACAATTTCGAGGTTCTCCAGCTCAATCTGATCGGATCCCGCAAGGTGACGGACTTCGATCGCCGGGAATTGTCCGAGAAGGACCTTGCCCAGAAATACGGGATCAGGTTTACCCCGACGTTCCAGTTCTTTCCGCCATCGTCCAGCGGCATCGAAGAGCGGGAGCCGATGTCGCGAGAGGTCGCACGGGCGCCCGGCTATCTGAAGCCGCCGCATTTTCTCGCGATGTTTCGTTTCGTGCGGGATCGCGCCTATGAGCGCGGATCGTTCAAGGACTTCCTCGCCACCAGCGGCTAGTCCGACGCCGCGCGCAAATATGTCTTGACGCGATCAAAGACATCAACATATCATAATAAATGAATGTGATGGATCGTCGGGTCCGTCATGAACGAGGTGGGCGTCACCTCGCCATCCCTGGGGTAGGAAACATGCGGCGCTCGCTTGCAGCTGCGTTTGCCTGGTGTCTCACGATCGGAAGCGCTTGTGCGCAGGAGCCGATCAAGCTCGACGTCGTCGATGATTCTCTGCCGAAATCCCTGACCGGCGCGCCCGGCGATGCCGCCGCCGGCAAGAAGGTGTTCCTGACGCGCACGCTCGGCAATTGCCTGGCCTGCCATCAGGTCACCAGCCTGAAGTCCGAGGAATTTCACGGCGAGTTCGGTCCGTCGCTCGACGGTGTCGCCGGCCGCTACAGCGAGGCGCAATTGCGCCTCATCATCGCCGACCCCAAGCGCATCTTCACCAACACGGTCATGCCCGCGTTCTTCAGGAACGAGGGCCTCAGCCGAGTGCGACCGGAATTCGTCGGCAAGTCCATTCTGACGGCCGCGCAGGTCGAGGACGTCATCGCTTTTCTCAAGACGCTGAACTGACGGCGAGGAGGATTAGAAATGAAGGCCATCAATCGACGGCAGGCATTTGCGCTCGGGGGCGGCTTCGTCATGCTGACCCTGATGCCGATGGCAGCCGATGCCGAGGTCTCGAACGACGCGGCGAAGTGGATCGAGAAGTTCACCGGCGGCAAGCAGCCGGCCAAGGGCAAGATTTCGCTCGACCTGCCGGAAATCGCCGAGAACGGCAACACCGTGCCGCTCTCGATCAACATCGAGAGTCCGATGACCGCGGACTCCCATGTCAAGGACGTTCTGATCGTCGCGGACGGCAACCCGAACGCGGGCGTGGCGACGCTCTCGTTCACGCCGTTGTCGGGCAAGGCGGAAGCCTCGATCCGGATCCGGCTTGCGTCCACGCAGAACGTGGTTGCGATCGCGAAGATGAGCGACGGTTCGCTGTTCACGGAGCAGAAGACCGTGAAGGTCACCATCGGCGGCTGCGGCGGCTAAGGGCTTAGGAGAACACAGATGGCAGACAAACCGCGCATCAAGCTTCCGAAGGAAGCCGCCAAGGGCGAGGTCATCCAGATCAAGACCCTGGTTTCGCACGTGATGGAATCGGGCCAGCGCAAGGATGCGCAGGGCAAGGCCATTCCGCGCAAGATCATCAACAAGTTCGCCTGCGAGTTCAACGGCAAGCCGGTGTTCGCCTGCGCGCTGGAGCCGGCGATCTCGGCCAATCCCTACATCCAGTTCGACGCCAGGATCGACGAGGCCGGCACGTTCAAGTTCTCCTGGACGGACGACGACGGCACGGTGATCACGGCCGAAGAGAAGATCGCGCTCAAGGCATGATGCGCATCGCGCATTGAGGGAGGCTCGAATGGCGCCACGATATACAGGGCTGGCCGCTGCGATCGTGGCCGCCGCATCGGTTGCGACGCTCGCGTCCGCGGAGGAGGCCGAGCGCAAGGGCATCGCGGCGCCGGCCGGCCACGTCTTCAAGACCATCATCTCCGGCTACGAGTTCCGCAGCAAGGAGACCCGCGCGCTGCAGGACGACGATCTGGAAAATCCGGGATTCCTCGCCGTGGAGCGCGCGGCGGAGGCCTGGAAGAAGGTCGAGGGGAGCGAGGGCAAGTCGTGCATGAGCTGCCACGGCGAGGCCGAGACCGGGATGAAGGGCGTCGGTGCCGCCATGCCGAAATGGGACGACAAGCTGAAGAAGCCGGTCAATCTCGAGCAGCGCATCAACATCTGCCGCAGCGAGCACATGAAGGCGGAGCCCTGGAAATTCAAATCCCGGGAGCTGACCGACATGACCGCCTTCGTGCGCTATCAGTCGCACGGCATGAAGGTCTCGGTGAAGACCGACGGGCCGATGTCGCCCTGGTTCGAGCGCGGCAAGCAGATCTATTACACGCGCTACGGCCAGCTCGATCTGGCCTGCGAATCCTGCCACGAGCGCAACAATGGCAAGTTCATGCGCGCCGATTTCCTGAGCCAGGGTCAGACCAACGGCTTTCCGACCTATCGGCTGCGCGATCAGCGCCTGGTGTCGTTGCATGAGCGTTTCGAAGGCTGCATGTTCGACGTGCGGGCCGAGCCGTTCAAGCCGCTCTCGGACGAGTTCCTCGCGCTGGAGCTCTATGTGGCCTGGCGCGGCATCGGGTTGCCGGTCGAGACGCCGTCGGTGCGCAACTGAAACGATGAGCTTGCAGGAGTCTTGCGCATGATCTCTCGCCGCGAGTTCATTCAGGTCGCCGCGGCAACGGCGGCACTGTCGGGCGGTGTCGGCTCCGGCCTGACCCGGGCGGTCGCCCAGCAGCGCCTGACCGAGAAGGAATTGCTGGCGTTCGAGCCGCTCGGCAACGTCACGCTGGTGCATGTGACCGATATCCACGGCCAGCTGATGCCGCTTTATTTCCGCGAGCCCTCGACCAATCTCGGGGTGGGCGAGGCCAAGGGGCTTCCACCTCACGTCACCGGCAAGGAGTTCTTGACGCGCTTCGGGATCGCGCCCGGCTCGTCGGCGGCCTACGCCCTGACCTCCGAGGATTTCGAGGCGCTGGCCAAGAGCTACGGCCGGATCGGCGGCCTCGATCGCGCCGCGACCGTGATCAAGGCCATCCGCGCCGAGCGCGGCGACAAGGTTGCGCTGCTCGACGGCGGCGACACCTGGCAGGGCTCGTGGTCCTCGCTGAAGACGCGCGGCCAGGACATGATCGACTGCATGGCGCTGCTCAAGCCCGACGCCATGACCGGACATTGGGAATTCACCTACGGCACCGAGCGGCTCAAGCAGGCGATCGAAGGCCTCGGCTTTCCGTTCCTCGGCCTCAACATCCGCGACACCGAATGGAACGAGGCGGCGTTCGAGGCCTCGACCATGATCGAGCGCGGCGGCGTCAAGATCGCGGTGCTGGGTCAGGCCTTCCCCTATACGCCGGTCGCCAATCCGCGCTGGATGATTCCGACCTGGTCGTTCGGCGTGCGCGAGGAGGACGTGCAGGCGCAGGTCGACAAGGCGCGCAAGGGCGGCGCGCAGCTCGTCGTGTTGCTCTCCCACAACGGCTTCGACGTCGACCGCAAGCTCGCAACCCGCGTCAAGGGCATCGACGTCATCCTGACCGGACATACCCATGACGCGCTGCCCGAGGCCGTCAAGGTCGGCAAGACCCTGCTGATCGCGTCAGGCTCCTCCGGCAAGTTCGTCTCGCGGCTCGATCTCGACGTCCGCGACGGCGAGGTCAAGGCTTACAGGTACAAGCTCATTCCGCTGTTCTCCGACGTGATCGCGGCGGACGCCGAGATGGCGGCCAAGATCGCCGAGGTGCGCAAGCCGTTCGCAACCGATCTCGCCAAGGTGCTCGGCAAGACCGACTCGCTGCTCTACCGGCGCGGCAATTTCAACGGCACGTTCGACGATCTGATCTGCCAGGCGCTGCTGCAGGAGCGCGACGCAGAGATCGCGCTGTCGCCGGGCTTCCGCTGGGGGACCAGCGTGCTGCCGGGGCAGGACATCACCTTCGAGGACGTCACCAACGCAACCGCGATCACCTATCCCGCGGTCTACCGCATGGGCATGACCGGCGCACGGCTGAAGGAGATCATCGAGGACGTCGCCGACAATCTCTTCAACGTCGATCCCTACTACCAGCAGGGCGGCGACATGGTGCGGATCGGCGGACTTGCTTACGCGATCGATGTCACCAAGCCGCAGGGGCAGCGCATCTCGGACATGCAGATGGTCAAGACCGGCGCGCCGGTCGATCCCGCGAGGGAATACCAGGTCGCGGGCTGGGCCAGCGTCAACGAAGGAACCGAAGGGCCGCCGATCTGGGACGTCGTCGCGAACTACCTGATGCGACAGAAAACCGTTCGGCTTGAACCCAACCGGGCCGTCAAAGTTACCGGAGCGTGAGAAGCGATGTCGAAGATGGACAGATCCCGGCAATCCCGACGCAGTTTCCTCGCCGCTGGCGCCGGCGTCGCGGCGTCGGTGCTCGCCAAGCCCGCCGCGGCGGGAGCCGGCAATCCCGCCAACCAGCCGCCCCACGTTCCTGAATGGACCAAGTCGCTCGGCGAGGGCGTCGCTGTGCGCCCGTACGGCAAGCCGTCGAAATTCGAGAAGGACGTGGTCCGGCGCGACGTCGAATGGCTGACCGCCTCGCGCGAATCCTCGGTGAGCTTCACGCCGCTGCACGAGCTCGAAGGCATCATCACCCCAAACGGTCTTTGCTTCGAGCGCCATCACGGCGGCATCGCCGAGGTCGATCCGGCCGATCATCGCCTGATGATCCATGGGCTCGTGGAGCGTCCGTTGATCCTCACGCTGGAGGAGCTGAAGCGCTACCCGCGCGTCAATCGCATCCACTTCATGGAATGCGCGGCGAATTCGGGCATGGAATGGCGCGGCGCCCAGCTCAATGGCTGCCAGTTCACCCATGGCATGATCCACTGCGTGCAGTACACCGGCGTATCGCTGCGCACGCTGCTGGAAGAAGCCGGCGTCAAGACCAACGGAAAGTGGCTGCTGGTCGAGGGTGCAGACGCGGCCGCGATGGATCGCAGCCTGCCGATCGAGAAGGCCCTCGACGACTGCATCATCGCCTACAAGATGAACGGCGAGGCGCTCTATCCCGAGCAGGGCTATCCGATGCGCCTCGTGGTGCCGGGCTGGCAGGGCAATCTCTGGGTCAAGTGGCTGCGCCGCATCAAGGTCGGCGACCAGCCCTGGCACACCCGGGAGGAGACGTCGAAATACACGGACCTCATGCCGAACGGCAAGGCGCGTCGCTTCACCTGGTCGATGGACGCGAAGTCCGTGATCACGAGCCCGAGCCCGCAGGCGCCGATCAGGCACGGCAAGGGCTTCACCATCGTTTCGGGGCTCGCCTGGAGCGGCGCCGGCAAGGTCAAGCGCGTGGACGTCTCGCTCGACGGCGGCCGCAACTGGTGGCCGGCGCGGCTCGACGGCCCGGTTCTCGACAAGGCGTTGACGCGCTTCTACTACGAATTCGATTGGAACGGCGAGCCGCTGCTGCTGCAATCGCGCGTCCAGGACGAGACCGGATACGTGCAGCCGAGCAAGGCCGAGCTGCGCAAGGTCCGCGGCGTCAACTCCATCTATCACAACAATGGCATCCAGACCTGGCATGTGCAGGCCAATGGTGAGGTCGAGAATGTCGAAGTCGCTTGAGCTCATTGCAGCTGCGCTGCTCGCCTGCGCGCTGAGCGCCCCCGCGCTTGCGCAGCAGAAGGCGGATGCCAAGAGTGGTCCGCGCTACCACATCGGCCGCGCGCCGACCGCGGAGGAGATCCGTGGCTGGGACATCGACGTGCGGACCGACGGCCAGGGCCTGCCGGAAGGCAAGGGCACCGCCGCCCAGGGCGAGAAGCTGTTCATGGACAATTGCGCGAGCTGCCACGGCGAGTTCGGCGAGGGCAACGGCCGCTGGCCGGTGCTGGCCGGCGGCAAGGGCTCGCTGACCTCGGACAATCCGGTCAAGACGGTGGGCTCGTACTGGCCCTACGCCTCCACCGTGTTCGACTATATCAGGCACGCCATGCCTTACGGCAATACGGGCTCCTTGTCCGTCGACGAATATTATGCGCTGGTCGCCTACGTCCTCTATCTCAACGACGTCGTCACCGATCAGAACTTCGAGCTGAACAAGAAGACCCTTGCCACGATCAAGATGCCGAACGAGCAGGGTTTCGTGATGGACGACCGCGCCAGCAGCGAGAAGTCGTTCTGGCAGAAGGACCCCTGCATGAAGAATTGCATCGCCCCGGTGAAGATTACCGGCCGCGCTGCCGCCATCGACGTGACGCCTGAGGACGGCAAGGAGAAGAAGTCGCGGGGCGTGGAGTGAGACGCGGCCGGGCGAGCCGCCGCACGCTGCTGCATGCGGCTCTCGCTGTCGGCTCGCTCATCACAATCTCTCCGGTCGCGGCCCAGGCTCCTGAGCCTCACAGGCTCGCGCTGCAGATCAGCGACGACGACCCGGTCAAGATGCGCGCCGTCCTCGATGTTGCGGCCAACGTCTCGCGGCATTATTCCGGGCAGGGCGAGGACGTCGAAATCGCAGTGGTCGCCTTCAATGGCGGCCTCGACATGCTGCTCGACGACCGTTCGCCGGTGAAGGAGCGCCTGGTGAATTTTCTGAAATCGATGCCCAATGTGAGCTTCATCGCCTGCGGCAAAACGCTGGAGACGCTGGCGGCGAAGGAGGGCAGGCGGCCTCCGCTGCTCGAAGGAATCAGCGTCACCCAGGTCGGGGTTGCCGCGCTGATGGATCTTGCCGAAAAGAACTGGACAATTGTCCGGCCGTGAGGAGAAGCCGCCGATGCGATGGTTGATGGGGCTGACGGTCTTGCTCGCGCTCGCGGGGCCTGCGAGCGCTGCCGAGCAGGAGCTTGAACTGTCGGTCGCCGGTCGCTCAACGCTCGCGACGCTGCGCACGCCAGCCTCGATGGGGCCGGACACACCGCTCGTCGTGATGACCCATGGCACGCTCGCGCACAAGGACATGGAGGTCATCCAGGGCCTCGCCAAGGCGCTGGAGCAGCGCGGCATCGCTTCGCTCGCCCATACGCTGTCGCTGGGGCTCGATCGCCGCAACGGCATGTATGACTGTGCGGTGCGGCACGACTACCTCACCGACGATGCGGTTGCCGAGATTGGCGCCTGGGTGACACGTGCGAAAGGCATGTCGCGGCTCGTCTTCGCGCTCGGTCATTCGCGCGGCGGCAACCAGGTCGCACGCTATCTGGCGGGGAGCGAAACGCTTGCGGTGGCGGGTGCGGTGCTGTTGGCGCCGGTGACCGCAAAGGCGGAGGCCGATTTGCGCGCCTCCTACGCCAAGACCTATGGCAAGCCGCTCGAGCCGTTGCTGGAGCAGGCGACCAAGGCGGTCGCGGCCGGGCGCGGCGGCGAGTGGATGGACGTGCCCGGCTTCATCTACTGCCGCAACGCCGTGGCGACCGCACGCGCCTTTGCGTCTTTCTATGCCGCCGATGCCGGCCAGGACACCGCGGCGCTCGTGGCGCGCGCGAAGCTGCCGGTGCTGGTGCTCGCCGCGACCAAGGATAGTGTCGTGCCGGATGTGGCCGCATCCTTCGCGCCGCTGGCCGGTTCGAGCGGCGGCCGGGTGCAGCTCGAAACAATCGAGGATGCCGATCATTTCTTCCGCGACCTGTTCGCGGAAGACGTCGCCGACCGCATCGCCGAGTTCATCAAGCAGACACGCTAGGCGGGACCACGCCGCGCGTGGTGCGGCTCGCCGAGCTGCAACAGCAGGGATACGCGGATCTGCGTCCCTGAACGGGCGTGGGGCTGCGCGCCGGGCTTGATCTCGCTCATACAGCGCGGCCGCGCCTCGCGATAGATTGGCAAGTCCAGGGAATGCCGAGGCGGCCGTGCTGACGACACTCATCGATCTCATGGGAGAAGACCGGCTGTCATGGCTGGGCGGCCTCCTGGTCGGCGGTCTCTTTGGATTCTTCGCCCAGCGCAGTCGCTTCTGCCTGCGCGCAGCCGCCGTCGAATTCTCCCGCGGCGCGGGCGGGCCGCGCCTTGCGGTGTGGCTGTTGACCTTCGCCGCCGCGCTGGTGGGCACGCAAGGCTTGGTCGCGCTCGGCTGGCTCGACGTGTCCGAGGCGCGCCAGCTTGCGCAGCAGGGCAGCATCTCCGGTGCGCTGGCCGGTGGGGTGATGTTCGGTTGCGGCATGATCCTGGCGCGCGGCTGCGCCAGCCGGCTGCTCGTGCTCTCGGCCAACGGCAATCTCAGGGCGCTGCTGTCGGGCCTGGTGTTCGCGGTCACCGCTCAGGCCTCCTATCGCGGCTTGTTGTCGCCTGCGCGCGAGTGGGTGACCAATCTGTGGCTGGTCGACGGCGGCCCGTCGCGCGACATCATGGCGATGTTCGGCGCCGGCACGCCCGAGAAGCTCGCCTTCGGAGGCGTGTGGCTGATTGCGGGGCTGTCCTTCGCCTTTCGCAGCCGGCTGCCACGCCGGCTGATCCTTGCCGCGCTCGCAGCCGGAGCGGCCGTCGTCGCCGGCTGGCTCTTCACCTACCAGCTGTCGCAGGCCTCGTTCGCGCCGGTGACGTTGAAGAGCCTCACCTTCAGCGGACCATCGGCCGAATTGCTGATGCTGGTCCTGAACAGCTCGCAGCTCCGGCTCGGCTTCGACCTTGGCATTATTCCGGGCGTGTTCCTCGGCTCGTTCGCGGCAGCGGCGCACGCGGGTGAGCTGAAGCTGGAAGGATTTTCCGACGGGCTCGGCATGCGCCGTTACCTGCTCGGCGCGGTGCTGATGGGGTTCGGCGCGATGCTCGCCGGCGGCTGCGCGGTCGGCGCCGGCGTGACCGGCGCCTCGGTCTTCGCGCTCACCGCCTGGCTCGTGCTCGGCGGCATGTGGCTGGGGGCGGGTCTCACGGACTTGATCGTGGACCGCGCCGGCCTGCCGCAAGCCCGACCGGCGACGGGCGCCTGAAATTAGTTTAGAGATTGCTAAATTATAATTTTTGAATATGATATCTGCCGGTGCAGTCTGATTGCGCCGCAACGATGCTGACACAACGCTTCCGGGGAAACGCACATGACCACCGTCACGGAAAGCTACGCTCGCGAAGCGCCGCGCACGGCGCGAATTGACTGGTCGCCTTACCTCGTCGGTGCGGGAATTGGCCTGCTGAGCTGGATCGCCTTTGCCGTGTTCGGCGATCCGATCGGCGTCACCACAGCCTATTCGCGCATCGCCTCCCTGTTTGCCATTCCCGTGATCGGCCCCGAGGCGGTCGCACAGAACGCCTATTGGAAGAGCATGCCGCTGAAGTGGGACTACGGCGTCTGGTTCCTCGTCGGCATTCCCGCAGGCGCTTTCATCTCCGCGGTGATGTCGGGGACGTGGCGGCTCGAGCTCGTGCCCGAGGTCTGGCAGGAGAGGTTCGGGCCGTCGATCGCAAAGCGCTTTATCGGCGCGTTCCTCGGCGGAGCCGTGATCATGTACGGCGCGAGGCTTGCCGGCGGCTGCACCAGCGGGCACGGCATCTCCGGCGGGTTGCAGCTCGCGGTGTCGAGCTGGCTATTCCTGGCGGTGATGTTCGCCACGGGGCTCGGAATTTCCGCGCTCATGTTCCGCAAACGGTGAGGGACCTGCGATGACAGCGATGATGACGATCCTTGGTCCGGTGCTGATGGGTGTGGTCTTCGGCTTCCTGCTCCAACGCGGTAAGGTGACCAACTGCAACGTCATCGAGAACCAGTTCCGCCTGCGGGATTTCACCGTGCTGAAGGTGATGGGCACCGCGATCGTGGTCGGCGGGATCGGCGTGCTGCTGCTCGTCGACACCGGCAACACGAAATACTACGTGAAGGATGCCAACATGCTGGCAGTCGCGCTCGGCGCCGCCCTGTTCGGCGTCGGGATGGTGGTCTACGGCTATTGCCCGGGAACGGCGCTCGGCGCCATCGCAACCGGCAGCGTCCATGCCTTGGTCGGTGCGCTCGGCATGGTTGCCGGGGCCATCCTCTACGCTCTGAGCTTCGACTGGTTGAAGGCGCACGTGCTCAACGTCTGGGTGCTGGGCAAAGTCCGTCTTCCGGATGTGACGCACGTTCCCGACATCGTCTGGTTCGCCGCACTTGCGGCCGGCGCCGCGCTATTCTTCTGGTGGGTCGAATCCGCCGAAGCCAGGCGGAAGTGAATGTAGCAAATCACCGCAATCCGGAACGGTCAGGGTCGCATGTCACCGTTTTGGTGTCTTGCAGAACAGCCTGTGCAGTGTCGAAAACAGCTCTTCGATCCGCCGGTCTGCGATACGGTACCACATCGTCTGCCCATCGCGCCGACAGGCCACGATGCGTTCGGCCTTCAGCTTCGTCAGGTGCTGCGATAGAGCCGAAGCGGAAAGGCCGACATCCTCGGCAAGCGCGCTCGCGCTGATTTCGCCATATTCGACGAGCTTGCAGACGATGAGCAGGCGATGCTCATTGGCGAACATGCGCATCAGGGCGGCCACCCCCTTCGCCTGCCTTTCGAGTTCGCTGGTATTCATTCGGCGCATGACGGTGTTCAATAGCATCTCCGTGCCCACGGTCAAAACGGGGGAAATCATGACCTCGCAGGTAATGGAAGGGCCGGCACCTGCATGCTAGATTTTCGGTCATGAACGCACATGCATCCACGGCACGTACCGAACGCAGCCAACCGGTCCATATCGGCGACCATTTGCGCGAATGGCGGCAGCGCCGCCGGATGAGCCAGCTCGATCTCGCGGGCGAGGCCGAAATTTCTGCGCGTCACCTGAGCTTCGTCGAGACCGGCCGCGCCGCGCCCTCGCGCGACATGGTGCTGAGGCTCGCCGAACGCCTCGACGTCCCCTTGCGCGAGCGCAACGTGCTGCTGGTCGCGGCCGGCTATGCGCCGGCATTCCAGCAGCGGCCCCTGGAGGATCCTGCCTTGAAATCAGCCCGCCAGGCCATCGATCTCGTGCTCAAGGCCCATGAGCCCAATCCCGCGCTCGCAGTGGACCGGCACTGGAACCTGGTGTCGGCCAACCGCATGGTGGCGCCGCTGCTCGACGGCATTCCCCAGCGGCTGCTCGGCCAGCCCGTCAACGTGCTGCGGCTCGCCTTCCATCCCGAGGCGTTGGCGCCGCGCACGGTCAACCTCGCGGAGTGGTGCGGGCACCTCCTGGAGCGGCTGCACCGGCAATGCGAGGCGACCGCGGACCCCGAGCTGATCAAGCTCTACAACGACCTCAAGAGCTATCCGATTCCGGCGCGCGCGGGGCCGCTGTCGAGCGACAATGTCGCGATCCCCTTCAAGCTGCGCCACGAGGGCGAGATCCTGAGCTTCTTCTCCACCACCATGGTATTCGGCACGCCGGTCGACATCACGCTGTCGGAGCTGGCGCTGGAAACCTTCTTCCCGGCGGACGAGCGCACCGCCGAACGGCTCAAGCAGATGGCGGCCAGGCTGTCATAGCGGCGTTTACAGACGGTAGCCGCCCCCGCATAATCCGCGGGATGGATACGCGCGCGTTCCGGCGCTTGCGGCCGGCCAACCCTGTCGGCGATCTCCTGCGCGGCTGGCGCACGCGACGCAGCTTGAGCCAGGCGGACCTGGCGTTCGAGGCCGGCATCTCGATCAAGCATCTGAGCTATGTCGAGACCGGCAAGGCGGCAGCAAGCCGGGACATTCTGCTGCAGCTTGCATCCGCTCTCGATTTGTCGCTGCGCGACCGCAATGCCCTGCTCGAGGCCGGCGGCTTCGCCCGGCAATTTGGCGAGCGCGATCTCGCCGCGCCCGAGCTTGCCGACGCGCGACGTGCCATCGATCTTCTGCTCCGGCGGCACGAGCCGTTTCCCGCTGTTGTCACCGATCGGCGCTGGAACGTGAAGCAGGCCAATGCCGCCGCATCGCGCCTGATGACCATGCTGCTTGGCGCTGAGCGCATGCAGCGGCCGCTCAACCACATGCGGATGTTCCTCGCGCCGGACGAGCTCAAGCCGTTCGTCGAGAACTGGCCGGGCGTCGCGGCGGCGCTGCTGGCGCGGGCGCGCCATGAAGCGATGGCCGCGCCGCTCGACGAGGCCTTGCAATCGACCTGGCGCGAATTGATGCGGCTGCCGGAGCTTCCCGCGGTCGGGATCGGCGATCACGCCGTGCCAGGGCCGCTCTGCGAGGTGCGCCTGCGCAAGGGCGCTGTTGGCATCGGCCTGATCGGCGCGGTCCTGACGCTCGGCACGCCGCAGGACGTGACGCTGCAGGAGCTTCGCGTCGAGATGTTCATGCCGGCGGACGCCGCGTCCGAGGCCGCCCTGGTCGCGCTTGCGGCTCAGGACGCCTGAGCTTGCGCGGCGTCGCGCCGCTCGAAGCTCATGGCCTGCATCACCTCCGCGAACGGGCCCTTGCGGTCGCTCAATGTCGCCGAGGTGAGGCCGGCACCGTTGGCGCCGACGCGCGTGGCGGCGCGGATCAGGATCCATTCGCCCTCCGGCGGGCGGAAGAAATAGAGGCTGATCTCGGGATTGATGAAGGTCCAGTCGCGCATGTCGACGATCTGCGCGACGCCGCTGGAAAAGTCCGCGGCCTGCACCGCCTGCAGCAGCGGCGTGTTCGGCTCGCCCTCGACCAGCGGCGCATCGAGCCGCATCCAGGCGGCCGCAGGTCCCGGCTTCTCCAGCGCGCCCTCGATCAGCCGGACCGTGACGTTCTGGAAATAGCGGCTCCATTTCTGTGCGAAGGCCGGCGGCGGCGCACCCGCCTCGGGCGCCTTGTCGACCGCCGCGGCCCTTGCGAAAGGATCGGCGGGCGATTCTCCGCTCGGCGCGGTCAGCAGCGCCGTACAGCGGCCGATCTCGGTTTCGCCGTCCATCAGCCGCACCTGCAAGGTCTTCGCCTTGCGGCCGTCGCGCAGCAATTCGGCGACGGTCGTGAAGGCACGCAGGCCCGCCGGTCGCCACAAATCGAAGGTCAGGCGCCGCACCGCAAAGCCGGAATCGACGGCAAGACGCTCGACCTCGCGGGCCATCAGGGCAGTCGTGGCGCTACCCTGCAACATGTCCGGCGACCACGGCCCGCCGGCATGCTCCGTGGCCCGGAACTGATGGCCTTCCGGCTTGAAAATGGCGCTCATCGCGGTCTCCTTCCTGATCCCAGGGCTTGATCGTGGCCGCGAGTATCCCGGCGGGCCGGAGCCGTCACAATAACCGCAGAGGTGCAGTCGTGAGCCATGCAGGACGGGTGCCTTGCGCCGTGCCCGGTTCGGCTTATCTTCCGGCGAACCCGTGACCCCGCCCGAAGGAGGCGCCTGACATGAGCACGCTGAAACCGCTCCAGATCGACGTCGTCTCCGACGTGGTGTGCCCTTGGTGCTATATCGGCAAGCACCGGATCGAGAGCGCGCTGGCGCTCGTTCCGGACGTCCCGGTCAAGCTCAATTTCCGTCCCTTCTTCCTCAATCCCTGGGTGCCGCGCGAGGGCATCAGCCGCGAGGCCTATCTGACCCAGAAGTTCGGCTCGGTCGAGGCCTATAAGGGCATTGCGGGGCGCGTCGTTGCGGCCGCCAGCGAGGAGGGCCTCGTCTACAAGCCCGAGCTGGTCGCGCGCCAACCCAACACCACCGACTGCCATCGTCTGATCCTGTGGGCGGACGCGATCGGCAAGGCGCCCGAGATGAAGCAGCGCCTGATGGAGCTGTACTTCCGCGACGGCGGCGATCTCACCGACGTGAACGTGCTGGTGCAGGCGGCCGCCGATATCGGCCTCGATGCCGACGACGTGCGCAGGCGCCTTGCCACCGACGAGGACGTCGCGCGCGTCTCGGCGGACGCCCAGGAGGCCGCCGAGAAGGGCATCTCCGGCGTGCCGACCTATGTGTTCGCGCAAAAATACGCGGTCTCCGGCGCGCAGGATCCGAACCTGCTCGCGCGCGCCATCCGCCAGGTCTCGGCGGAGATCAACGCGCAGGCGGCGGAGTAGCTTTCGCTGATTTGCGGAGCCGGCGAACCAGGCGCCGCGCGGTCTCGTGCGCGGCGTTGAGGCCGACCAGTGCTCCGTGAATGAGCGCCACGACCGGATCGTGCCGCCGCAGCGGGACCAGCACGTCGCCGACCGCGAAACGTCCCCGCCAGATCGGGTTGATCATGGGGTGGTCGGCGCTCGCGGTGGAATCGGCACTGGCGATGGTGGGATCGGCGCAGAGATGGCGGGTGAGCTCGAGCGTGAGCTGCACGCCCGGCGAATATCTGGCAAAGCGCTCGTCGATGCCGAGCTTGAAGAAGAAGGCGCGATTCTGGTGGCGCAGCACGATGCCGGCCGCCACCGGTGTCGTGCCGGCGCGAAGCGTGATGATCTCGCACTGCGCGGTTTCCGCCAACGCCGGCACGGCGCGGCGGATGAAGGCCGCATCGCCGGCATGCTGGACCAGCGCGGTGCCGCGCTTGCCCTTCCAGCCGCTGGCTTCGAGCTTCAGGAACGTTTCAAGCGCGGGCCCGATCTCGTCGGGCCGGCGTGCAACGTCGAACGTAACAGGGCCGTGCTCTTCGAGGCGATGGCGCAGGCGGCGCTGCTCCTTGAGCTTCTTGCCGCCGAGCGCGTCGCGCAGCAGCATTTCGTCGTCCTGCGTCGCATCGAGGCTGGCGCGGAGGTAGGAGGACAGGATGCGCGGCTTCAGTCCGTCGCGGCTCAAGGCCTGCTTGAGCGCATTCATCGCAGCACCGTCGAGCGCGACATCGTTCAGCACGAGCGCATGCGCGCCGGCCTTGCGCGCCTGCTGCAACACTTGCGTGGCTGCCTCGATCGGAGCGTCGCGATCGATCAGCGGGCTGCACAACGTGCCGTAGGGGTGCGCGCTCACCAGGGCGGGCAGGGGAATCTTGCACGCCCGCCACAGCGAGATCACCGGCATCAGTCCGATCAGCCGCGACGAAGTCTTGTCGAATGCAGGCAGTGCCGAGGCGTTGGTGCGGCTCCGCGCGGTGGCGCTGACGGCAAGCGCCCAGGCCGGCAGGTAATATCCGTTCGGCTCGATCGCGCGCTGGGCGAGGGCGCGCCACTGGCCGGGGTCGATCGCCGTGAGCGGGACGCGCGCGGCCGCGGCGTCTTTTGCAGATGCCGGATGGAGCGCTGCCTGCTGCGCGATGTCGACCACGTCCCCTCGTCCCGTTCACGCGGGCAAAGCCTGCGTCACGGGGCCATGCTTAGCGCAAAGATTGGAAAATACCGTTGGCGCGCCGTTTCAATTCGAACGGTAATGTTAACGTCTCATTGAGCATCCGTTGCCGGATGCTCAATGCAGACCTCACTTGTCGCCGGGCAAGAAATGGTCGCGGGCGCTCGCCCGGCCACCGCTGGCGGTATCGGTGATCGTGACCTCGAGATCGCGCGAGGTCTTCGGCAGGTCGGCGGGCCCGACCTGCACCGACAGCCGGACCTCGCGGGTCTGGTCCTGCCCGACCTCGACGACGGGCTTGCCATCGGGCGCGGCCTCGATGCCGGCAACGCGAATGGCCGCGCCCGGAAGCCCGGAGACCTCGATCGCGAACGATCGCTGTGCGCCCTTGTTGAGAATGCGCACGGTGTAGTCGTTGCGGACCCCGCCGTCCGACAGCTGGACGAACAGCGGATTGCGCTCGTGCAGCACGTTGACGTCCATGGTCGCTCGCGTGGCGAGCGTGTACAGCATGATGCTGCCGACGATGGCGATCGCCGCGGCGTAGATCACCGTCCGCGCGCGGACGATGCGATAGATCGGCGGCTTGCCCTCGCGCCGGCGCTGCATGTTGATGTCGGTGTCATAGCCGATCAGGCCCTTGGGCCGGCCGATCTCGCTCATGACGTTGTCGCAGGCGTCGATGCACAGGCCGCACTGGATGCAGCCGAGCTGGATGCCGTGTCGGATGTCGACGCCCGTCGGGCAGACATTGATGCACTGGTGGCAATCGACGCAATCGCCGGCGAAATCGCCATGGGCGCGGGCAGCCTCGGCCTTCTTCACCGACATGCGCGGCTCGCCGCGGTCGCGGCGATAGGTGACGTTGAGTGCCCATTCGTCGGTCAAGGCCGCCTGGATGCGCGGCCACGGGCACATGTAGATGCACATCTGCTCACGGGCGTGGCCGGCGAAGACGTAGGTCGTTGCAGTCAGGATCCCGATCCAGAGATAGGCGATGAACGGAGCCTGGAAGGTCGCGAGCTCCTTCACCAGCGTCGGCGCATCGTCGAAATAGAGCACCCAGGCGCCGCCGGTCCACCAGGCGATCATGATCCAGAGAAAATGCTTCAGCGCGACCTTTCGGATGTGGTCGAACGTCCAGTAGCGCTTGTCGCCCTGCATGCGCTCGCGCCGGTCGCCCTCGACCCAGCGCTCGACCGCATAGAACAGGTCGGTCCACACCGTCTGTGGGCACAGATAACCGCACCACAATCGCCCCGCGACCGCGTTCATCAGAAACAGCATCATCGCCGCGAGGATGAGCAGGCCGGTGAAATAATACACCTCCTGCGGCCACAGCTCGATGAAGAAGAAATAGAAGCGGCGATGCGGCAGATCGATCAGCACGGCCTGATCGGGCAGGCCGGGGCCGCGATTCCAGCGCACGAACGGCAGGAGATAATAGATCCCGAGCGTGACGCAGAGGATCGCCCATTTGATGCGGCGGAACGGCCCGTGGACCGACTGCGGATAGACCTTTCTACGCTTCTCGTAGAGAGGCCCCTCGATGAAAGTGTCGTCGGTCATGGCAAATTCCCCGCATTACAGGCTGCATCCGCGTTCAGGAGAACGCGCAGCCGCTGCTCAGGCCCAGCTTCCTGAATACGATCGCCGCCGGGCAGAAGCCCGTGAACGAGGCCTGCAGCATGTTCAGTCCGGCAAACGCCGTCAGCAGATACCAATACGCATTCACGTAGGTGCCCAGTGCGAGACCGAGCAGGACGACGAATCCCGCAAACGCGAGAACGGCTTTGTCGACATTCATGGCAGGCTCCTTCTTTTGATTTTGCGACGTTACGAACGGGTCAGATTGGCTTCGGTCCAGGCGACGATGCTGCGCGCATCCATCGCGCCGGAATGGCGGGCGATCTCGCGGCCGCCGTGCATCAGCAGCAGCGTCGGAATGCCGCTGATGCTCAGCCGCGACGACAAGGCGGGTGCGTTGTCCGAATTCAGCTTCAACAGCCGCACGCCGGGCTCGAGCTGTTGCGCCGCGCGCGCGAACATCGGGGCCATGGCGCGGCAGGGTCCGCACCATGGCGCCCAGACGTCGACGAGCACGGGAATGTCGTTGCTGGCGACATGACGGCCGAAGGCGGCTTCGTCCACCTCGATCGGCTGGCCGGTGAACATCGGCTGGTGACAGGCGCCGCAGCGCGCACCTTCCGGTGCGCGCTCGGCGGGCAGGCGGTTGATGCGCCCGCAATGTCCGCAGACGATCTGGCGTGTCGTGCTCATGTGCCGGTTCGGACCTCCTTGATCTTGGCGATGTTCAGCCTGTCGAGCAGGAAGCGCTCGTAGAACGGCTCGCTCTCGCCGCGCCGCATCTTGCGCAGGAAGTATTTCTCGAAGGCGACCTTGGCGAAGTGCACCCATTCGCCCTTGGAGGACCAATTGACGTTGCGCGGCGGGATCTGCGGCTGCGCGAGGAAGGCGACGCCGGAATCGCCGAAGTCGGCGAGGCAGATCGCGTTCCAGGTTGGCTGCGCCGTCGGTGCCTTGCCGCGGAGCAGGGCGCCAATGTTCATCGCCGTCGCCGTCACCATGGATTCGATCATGAAGCCGGTCTTGGGCACGCCCACCGGCACCGGCGTCGCACCGACCGGCGCGATCGCAACGCAGACGCCGACTGCAAAGATATTGGGGAAGGCCGGGTTCTGCTGATGCTTGTCGACGATGACGAAGCCGCGCGGATTGGTCAGCTTCTCGATGCCGCGCACCGCCTCGACGCCGCGAAAGGCGGGCAACATCATCGAATAGGCGAATGGCAGCTCATGAGCCTTGCGAGACGTGCCGTCGTCGGCAAATTCCTCCACCGACATCACGCCGGGGGCGACATTGTCGACGCGGGCGTTGGTGATCCATTTGATGTGCTTCTCGCGCATCTCGCTTTCCAGGAGCCCCTTGGTATCGCCGACGCCGTCGAGACCGAGATGGCCGATATAGGGCTCCGAGGTGACGAACGTCATCGGCACTCGGTCGCGCAGCTTGCGCCGGCGCAGCTCCGTTTCCAGGATGAAGAGAAATTCGTAGGCCGGGCCGAAGCAGGATGCGCCCTGGACAGCGCCGATCACGACCGGGCCAGGATTGGCCGCGAGCTTCTCGAGGGCGTCACGGGCATGCGCGGCGTGATCGACGTGGCAGATCGACTGGGTATGGCCCTGTGGCCCGAGACCCGGAATCTCGTCGAACGCCAGCTCGGGGCCGGTCGCGACGACCAGATAATCATAGTCGATCGACGTGCCGTCACCGAGCTCGACACGGTTCTCCCCGGGGTGGACGCGCTTTGCGCCCTGCGTCAGCAGCCGCACGCCCTTGCGTTTCATGACGTCGGCGAGATCGATCTCGATCTCTTCGCGCTTGCGCCATCCGACGGCCACCCACGGATTCGAGGGCACGAAATGATAGACCGCGCCTTGCGAGATGACGCTGAGGCGGTCCTCCTTTCGCAACTGGGGCAGCAATTCATAGGCCATCAGCGTTCCGCTCAGACCGGCTCCGATTACGACAACTTCCGCCATGGGTATCCTCCGTTGGACCAGGCCGCTCCGCCGGTTCAGTTCCGGCCGTCGTGCAGCGCTTGACTATATATTCGTAATTTCGTATATACGCAAGTATGAAAATAGATAGCGATATCATGGAGCGGGCGGCGGACCAGGCGAGCGAGCTGCTCAAGGCGCTCTCGAACCGTCACCGTCTGCTCATCATCTGTCAGCTGATCGACGGCGAGCGGTCGGTCGGCGAGCTGGCCGAGTTCCTCAGCCTGCGCGACTCCACGGTCTCCCAGCATCTTGCGCTCCTTCGCAAGGATGGCCTGGTCGCATCCAGGCGCGAGGCGCAGACGATCTTTTATTCGATCGCCAGCGAGCCGGCGCGTGAGGTGTTGAAGACGCTCTACCAGGCGTTCTGCGCACCGAAGTCCGCTAGGAGCAAACCTACGAGAGTTCGGGGGAGGGCGCCTTGACCAGGATCAACACGCTTCTCTCCGATGCAGATGAAATGAGCTGCGCCGCGGCGTGGTGATGCTTTGGTCGTGATACGGAAAAGTCCCATGCGATGTATGGCGAGATATTTGGGCCTACTGGCTGCTTTCGCGGCGATAGGCTCGTCTGGAACACCGGCGACGGCGGCCGAAACGCTCGTGGTCGCGCGGCAATCGATCGCCGATGAAAAGGCGGTATTCGCCACGGTCGAAAGCACCAGCGTGGTGCCCGCGCGCGGACGCATCGGCGGCACGGTGGCTCAGCTCAAGGTCCGGGAAGGGGATCGCGTTGCCGCCGGCCAGGCGATCGCGACCATCGGTGACGAGAAACTCGTGCTGCAGATGAAATCGCTGGACGCCCAGATCGAGGCGCTGCAGGCGCAGGCCAACCAGGCGCAGCTCGACTTCACCCGAACCGAGGGGCTGGTCGAGCGCGGCATCCTGCCGCGGATCAAGCTGGACGAGCAGCGCACGGCGCTCAACGTCGCCGACAACGGCCTGCGCGCCAGGACCGCGGAGCGTGCCGTCATCAACGAGCAGCTCAACCAGGGACAGGTGCTCGCGCCGGCAGACGGTCGTGTTCTGAAGAGGCTGATCACCGTGGGATCCGTCGTGCTCGCGGGCGATCCGATCGTGACCGTCGCCCAGCAGAATTTCAAGCTGCGGCTGCGCGTGCCGGAGCGCCACGCGCGCTTCCTCAAGGCCGGCGACAAGGTCCGCGTCGATGGCGCGGAGCTGGCGGGAGAGGCCTCGAAATGGGGCGTGATCGACCTCGTCTATCCTCAGATCGAGGAGGGGCGCGTCATCGCGGATGCGACGGTCGAGGGGCTCGGCGAATATTTCGTCGGCGACCGCTTGCGGGTCTGGGTTGCCGCGGGAACGCGGACGGCTTTCGTCATCCCTTCGGGCTATGTGACGACCCGGTTTGGTATCGACTATGTCCGGCTCCGGAAAGGCGACGTGACGGTCGACGTGCCGGTGCAGCGCGGCCGCGACATGCCGACGCCATCGCTTCCCGACGGCCTCGAAATCCTGTCGGGCATCCAGGCCGGCGACCAATTGGTGCAGCCGTGAATCTCGGACTGTCAGGACGGTTGACCCGGTCGACCATCGCTTCGCCGCTGACTCCGCTGTTCCTGATCGGGGCGCTGGTCGTGGGGCTGATCGCCGTCGTGGCGATCCCCCGCGAGGAGGAGCCGCAGATCAGCGTTCCCATGGTGGATATCCGCGTCAATGCCGACGGCCTGCGCGCGCCCGACGCGGTGGAGCTGGTGAGCAAGCCGCTGGAATCGATCGTCAAGGGCATCGACGGCGTCGAGCACGTCTACAGCCAGACCGAGGACGACCGCGTGATGGTCACCGCGCGTTTCCTGGTCGGCACCAAGTTCGAGGATGCCATCCTGCGGGTGCACGAGAAGATCCGCGCCAACCTCGACCGCATTCCCGTCGGCATCCCCGAACCGCTGATCGTCGGCCGGGGCATCAATGACGTCGCGGTGACGGTGTTGACGCTGTCGCCGAAGCCGGAGGTTGCCAGCCGCTGGACCGACAAGGATCTGTACGAGCTCGCCGACAAGCTGCGCGCGGAGCTGATGAAGGTCGACGATATCGGTCTGACCTATATATCCGGCGGCGCCGCGCAACAGATCCGGGTCGAGCCCGATCCGGAGAAGCTGTCGCTGTTCGGCGTCACGCTTCAGCAGCTCGTGGCCAAGGTCAAGGACGCCAACCGCTCGTTCCTGGCTGGGCAGGTTCGCGATGCCGGCATCGTGCGAGGAGTCGCGGCGGGACAGACGCTGTCCGGCATTCCCGACATCGGACTATTGCTGATCACGAGCCGCGACGGCCGGCCGGTCTACGTCAAGGACGTCGCCTCCGTCGTCGTCGGTCCGAGCACCATCGAGCATCGCGTCTGGACGGATTCGCGCGGGGCCGCCGGGCAGTGGGCGCGCACGCCCGCCGTCAGCCTGGCGCTGGCCAAGCGGGCCGGCGCCAATGCGGTCGTCGTGTCCGAGAATATCGCGGGGCGCCTCGAAGGATTGAAGTCGCGCCTGATCCCCGAGGACGTCCAGGTGACGGTGACGCGCGATTACGGCGAGACCGCCAACGAGAAGGCCAACGAGCTGCTGTTCCACCTCGGCCTTGCGACCGTCTCGATCGTCGTCCTGATCGCGATCGCGATCGGCTGGCGCGAGGCGCTGGTGACGTTCGTCGTGATCCCCACGACGATCCTGCTGACGATGTTCGCCGCCAACCTCATGGGCTACACGATCAACCGCGTCAGCCTGTTCGCGCTGATCTTCTCCATCGGCATTCTCGTCGACGACGCCATCGTCGTCGTCGAGAACATCGCGCGGCACTGGGGCATGCGCGACGGCCGGCCGCGCCTGCAGGCCACCATCGAGGCGGTGGCGGAGGTCGGCAACCCCACCATCGTCGCGACGCTGACCGTGGTCGCCGCGCTGTTGCCGATGCTGTTCGTGTCGGGCCTGATGGGCCCCTATATGGCGCCGATCCCGGCGAACGCGTCGGCCGCCATGCTGTTCTCGTTCTTCGTCGCGATGGTGGTCGCGCCCTGGCTGATGCTCAAGCTCGCGCCGAGGGGCGAGGTTGCCTCAGCGCATGCGGAGCACGACGAAGGCCGGCTCGGCCGGCTCTACCGGCGCTTCGCCACGCCGATCGTGCGGAGCAAGCGGTCGGCCTGGATCTTCCTGCTCGGCGTCGGCATCGCGACATTGCTGTCGATGACGCTGTTTGCAACCAAGTCGGTAACGGTCAAGCTTCTGCCGTTCGACAACAAGTCCGAGATCGCCGTTCTCGTCGACCTGCCGGAAGGCGCGAGCCTGGAGGCGACCGAGCGCACGCTGTTCGGCGCGGCCGCGATTGCGCGGCAATTGCCGGAGGTCACCTCGCTGCAATCCTATGCCGGCACGCCGGCGCCCTTCAACTTCAACGGCCTGGTGCGGCACTATTACTTGCGGGAGAGGCCCGAGTTCGGCGAAGTGCAGGTCAATCTGGCTGCGCGCGGCGAGCGCAAGCGCGCCAGCCATGAGATCGCGCTCGAGCTGCGCGAGAAGCTGAAGGCGCTCGATCCACCCGCGGGCACCAGCATCAAGGTGGTCGAAGTGCCGCCCGGGCCGCCGGTGCTGTCGACGCTGCTCGCCGAGGTCTACGGTCCCGATGCGAGCACGCGCCGTGCGGTCGCGGCGGAGCTCAAGAAGGTCTTCGCGGAAGTGCCGTTCATCGTCGATATCGACGATTCCATCGGCGAGAAGCGGCCACGGCTGCGGCTCTCGATCGACCAGGACCGGCTCGAATTCTTCGGCGTCGAGCAGCGCGACGTCTACGACACCATCCAGGCGCTGTTCGGCGGCACATCGATCGGCTATTCGCATCGCGGCGAGGATCGCAACCCGATCGAGATCGCGGTGCATCTCGGAAAGCGCGACCTGGTCTGGGACGAGGCCTTGGCCTCCACGCCGGTGCCGGCCAATACATTGCCCGGCAGCAAGACCGTGGTCGAGCTCGGTCAGGTCGTGAAGGCGACCATGGAGGAGGGCTCGCCGACCATCTTCCGCCGCGACGGCCGCTTCGCCGACATGGTGATGGCCGAGCTCGCCGGGCGCTTCGAGGCGCCGCTCTACGGCATGCTCGCGGTTGCCGATCGTGTCGATGCCCATGACTGGGGCAAGCTGCCGAAGCCCGCGATCAGCCTGCACGGCCAGCCGTCGGACGAGTCGCGTCCGACGCTGTTGTGGGACGGCGAATGGGAAATCACCTGGGTGACCTTCCGCGACATGGGTGCGGCCTTCGGCGCAGCCATCCTCGGCATCTACGTGCTGGTCGTCGCCCAGTTCAGGAGCTTCCGTCTGCCGCTCGTCATCCTGACGCCGATCCCGCTGACGCTGATCGGAATCCTGATCGGCCACTGGCTGCTGGGTGCGCCGTTCACCGCGACCTCGATGATCGGCTTCATCGCGCTCGCCGGCATCATCGTGCGCAACTCGATCCTGCTGGTCGACTTCATCAGGCACAGCGGCGGGGACGGCAAGTCGTTGCGCGAGGTGGTGCTGGAGGCCGGCGCGGTCCGCTTCAAGCCGATCCTGCTGACCGCGCTTGCGGCCATGATCGGGGCCGCGACCATCCTGCTCGATCCGATCTTCCAGGGATTGGCGATCTCGCTGCTGTTCGGGCTCGCCTCGTCAACGCTGCTCACCGTGCTGGTGATTCCCGCGATCTACGTCGCCTTGCGCGCACCGCGAGAGGCTCCGACCACCGCCAAATCCAGCTAACGAGGATCCGATGGACAAGAACTATCTCGATATCACCAGGAACATCTCCGCCAACCTGAAGAAGCTGCGAAGCGACATTCCCGATACGATGAAGGGATTTGCCTTACTCGCCCAGGCCGCCACGCGCGACGGCGCGCTGGACAAGAAGACCAAGGAGCTGATGGCGCTGGCGCTCGGCGTCGCCGCGCATTGCGACGGCTGCATCGGCTTTCACGTCGAGGCGCTCGTCAAGCTCGGCGCGAGCCGCGAAGAGATCGAGGAGACGCTCGGCATGGCCGTCTACATGGGCGGGGGCCCCTCGCTGATGTACGCTGCGGATGCGATCGCGGCGTACGAGCAGTTCCAGCAGCAATCGACCGCCGCGTGACGGGGGTCACCTCGTAGTCGGGGCATACGAACGGGACCGGGCGAATAGTCTCGTCCGGTCCCGAACCATCAAGCCTTCGCGGATTACCAGCGGTCGTCGACGCCCACGCCGACGCTGACGCCAGGCGCGCGAATGCCGACGCCGGCGCGCGGCCCGTCATCCCAGTCGCGATGATAAGTGCGGCGCTCGTAATAGCGTTCGCGCGGCATGTAGTTGTAGGAATCGCGCACGATCACGCGCGAACCGCTGCGCGTGCGATAGCAACGGCCGGCGTCGTCGCAGACGAGCCGCACCTGCTGAACGAGATCCGGATTGGTGTACTCGCTGGTCGTGTAGATATCGGAAGCCTTCGCCCCCGAGACGGCTGCCAAGGCGCCCACGCCCGCCAACAGCGCAATCGTAAATGTCTTCATCATGTCCTCCTCGAAACTGCCCTCGGCGGTAACAAGAAGGGGAGGCGGCGATCGTTCCCCGCCGCGATGCGCGTTTTTCCCGGAACCGGCGCCTTGTCGCGGCTTGTTCCTCTGATCAGGTCGGGAAGATGAGGCATGTCGTCGTGCCATGGGCGAGCAATCGGCCCTTGGCATCCGTCACGCGACCCTCGGCAGTTCCAATGCGGCGGCCGCAATTCAGAACCTTGCCCTCCGCGGTGATCAGACCGGTCTCCGGCGTGATCGGGCGCAGCAGTGAAATCTTGAACTCGAGCGTGGTCTGGCCGATCCCTTTGTCGAGGGTCGATTGGATCGCCAGCCCCATGCAGCTGTCGAGCAGGGTGGCCGTGAGGCCGCCATGCACCGTGCCTGCCGGGTTGAGGTGAGCACCGGTTGGAACGAGCGCGACGACGACGCGGCCATTCTCGGCCTCCACCACGTCATAGCCGAGGGTCTGCGCGATCGTGTTGAGGCGAAGGGTTCCGGCCGCAAGGCCTTGGACGAACTCCAGCCCGCTCATCTGCTTCTGTCGTTGGGCGTCGACCGTTCCATATCTTTTCGTGATCATCTGAATTCCCTCATCGCACTTGCCTGTGTTGGAGTCGCGAAGCTTCGGCCTTTCTCCGGAATGTCGATGGCGGACGATCGCAGAGTCGTGCGAATGCGGTGCTCATGCGTCGCGCGCTGGAAAAGCCCGAGCGTTCCGCGATGGCGGCGATCGGAAGTTCGCTTGTATCGAGCAGGCGCTTGGCGCGCTGCACTCGGACCGACAGCGCCACTTGCAGTGGTGAGGCATCGAGATGTCGGGCGAACAGGCGCGCCAAGTGACGCGCGCCGACTCCCAAGTGTTCAGCCAGGCGCTCCACGCCGCCGTGGTCGAGCTCTCCTTTTTCGATAAGGGCCAGCGCCCGTTCGACGGTCGTCCTGGAGCCTTTCCATGCAGGACAGAACGGCACTGTTTCGGGGCGGCATCTCAGACAAGGACGGAAGCCGGCATGTTCGGCTGCGACCGCGCTGCGATAGAAGGTTACGTTGCGGGCGAGCGGCGTGCGTGCCGGGCAGACGGGACGACAATAGACGCCCGTTGTTTTCACTGCGGCGAATATCACGCCGTCCAACGTGACGTCGCGGCGTCGGAGCGCATCGTACTGAGCGTCGAAGTCGAGCATGGAGCCCGCTATAGCGCGCACATTCTTGCAGTGCGAGTCCGAGCCGATGACCGCGTCCGAAAACGACTGGGCCGGAGGTTCATCGCCGAGATTGTGCTAGACCGGTTCGTACGTCTCGGTCCCGCAGATGTCGTCGGCTTCCGCCCGCCGGCGGTCCACGACCTTCCCGCCATTGATCGTCACGATGTAGGTCTGGGCGCCCAGCGAGGTGCCGGTTGCGGAGGTGAGCTGCGCGCGGACGCAGGCCGTCCAGCCCGGTCCGCGCAGCTCGCGATGGGGCGGGGCGACGTGCACCTCGCGCGGATAGGAGGTGGCGAGGAAAACCACATCGATCTGCTCACGCACGACACGCTTGACGTCGGGAGGCGCTTCGGGCGGCGGTTGCTCGGCCTCCTTCATGCGCATGAACTCAGGCACCGGCGCGCGGCTGTCGGCAAAGCCGCAGGCACCGAGCGCGAGCGCGCCGGCGAGCAGCGCCGCATGAGCAATGATCCGTAACATCCGTGAAAGTCCCCTGCGGGCCAACAGATAGGCACGAATGCGGTCCGGCGAAGTCCTTGCCGATCAAGATTTGCTGAGGCCTCCACAAGCCCTAGAACCCGCGGCATTTGCTATTCCGCGATTGCGGGCTAGTTTGTATCCCAGACGAAGGGGATTGCGCCGATGAGGATTTTGATCATAGCGGCCGCTGTGCTGGCACTGACGGCTGCCTCGGCGCAGGCGCAGGGCCGGCGGCCGTCCCAGGACGCGGCCAAGCCGGTGGACAACGAGCCCAGGGTCGACGAGAAAGCCTACAAGGCTGCGCTCGAGCGCATTCCCGAACCGAAGGACAAATACGACCCTTGGGGCGGGGCCCGCCCCAGCGAGCCGGCCAAGAAGGTGAGATAGAACAGGCGGGGCGCGCCCGGTCGCGCCGCCTCACTTGCGGGATCGACGACGAGGCGGCCGCGACCGCAAGCCCGCGCTGGCGTTGCCGTCGTCGTGCCGCGCAATCATCATCGCCTTGTGGATGCGATGCGAACGCTCGTTCACATCGCGCGCGCTATTGCACAAAGGCGAGGCCGACGCGCTTGTCACTGCGCCAAACTGTGCGACAATTCCGTACGAATTCGTCGCGCGCGATCGAGAGCGTGAACGATTGCGGCAACGTGACGGGAGCGTCAAGGTCGATCGCCGCGCCGCCCGCCGACATGTTCCGCACCGTGCAGGCGATGCCGTTGTTTTCGAAGGTGATCGTTCCACCCTTGTAAACACGGTGACGCTGCGCTGTACGTTTCTCGATCATCGGCGTCGGTCCATCACGATGATTATGGAGTAATGCATAGAAATTACGTTGAACTAAACTCAATATCGGCGCTGCTCGCACGGCGCTTCAGACTTCGTTTACGACGTTCGAGCGGAGAGCCTCTCCGCCGATTTCCCTGCAAGCCTTTCTTTTATGGCGTTACGGCGCCGATGGAGATTCCGATGAAGACCACGCTTTCGCTTCTGTTCGCCGCTGCGCTCTCGCTGTCGTCGATGCCCGCCCACGCCGTCAAATGGGACCTTTCGACCATGAGCTGCAAGCAGTTCCTCGAGAGCGGCGAAGACAACATCCAGGTCGTGCTGACCTGGATGGACGGCTGGTACAAGGGCGACGAGGACAACGCGATCATCGACACCGACGTGTTCATCGCGAACGCCAAGAAGTTTGGCGCCTATTGCGGAAAGAATCCGACAGCCAGCATCGTCACGGCGGCTGACGAAGTGCTCGGCAAGTAGCTCGAAGCGCGCGGACCGAAGCGCGATTGCAGTCGCGCCTGGGTCTCTTGCCTCGATGTCTGCTGCCTCGATGCGATCGTGATGGAGAGCCGCGGTGCGCTTTGCGCTCACGCGGCTCTCGCTTTTCGATCAGCCCGGCAGCATCGCGAACGCGCTGGACACCATCGCGGCGGGCTTGTTGTCGGTCGCCGAGAGCAGCGTGACGCGGCCAAAGCTCATGGTGCGCCCGAGCCGCACCACGCGCGCGTCCGCCAGTACGTCCGACGAGGACACAGCGCGCATGAAATGCGTGGTCTGGTCGACCGTCGTCATCGGACGATAGCCGCGATTGGCCGCAAGGATCGCGATCACCATCGCGGTGTCGGCAAGCGCCATCAGGGCCTGGCCGCAGACCACGCCGCCGTTGCGGCACAACCGCTCCGAAAACGGCATGCGCAGGAGCGCGCCCGGCTGCCAGTCCGGCTGGTCCGCCGGCTGGGCGTGCTCGAGGCGCTCGACCGCGAGGTTGAGATCCTGGACCCAGGGCGCAAAAACCTCGCCGAGGATGCGTCTGGCGTCGGGGAGGCCGAATTCGGCGTCTGGCTGCCTTTGCATTGCTGTCGCACTCTCCTGTATTGCCGGATGTTTCGTCCCATTGTGAGCGCATCGGCGCCGCAAAGTCACCCGGTCTCGCGGCGGTCCCGTCGGCTTGAAAATGCCTGACTTGGCCCGGTATGATGCCTCGCTTGGGAACGGGTGGATGATGTTGCGTCGGTGTGTCCTCGTCTTTTGTATGATCGGGCTCGGCCTCGCGCTGAGCGGGTGCACCAGATGCGGCCCGATCTGGGACGATTGGCTGCATGGGCCCAAATCGTGCCGGTCGGATCGGCTCTAGCGGCCCCGGCGCGGGCGATCCCTGCCTCATGGATGATCAAGGAGTAGACGATGAAGCTTTTCCGTATGGCGGCGGTGCTGCTGGCAGCGCTGGCGGGACCTGCCTATGCGCAATTGCCCAATATCAATTTGATGCAGGACGGCCCGAGCAAGACGCCGGAGGAGAAGGCGGTCGAGGCCGAGCGCGAGAAGGCCTACAAGGAAACGCTGAAGAAAATCCCGGATTCCAAGTCGTCCAGTGATCCCTGGGGCGGCATGCGCGCCGATCCGCCGAAGCAGCCGGCGGCGCCGAAGGCATCGGCCGCAACCAGTGCGCCGAAGAAGACCAAGAGCGGCACGGCCGCCAACTGACGACAGCTTCGTCCGGGGGCGCACAGTCCTTCGGACAGGACTCCTCTTCGGCCGGCCCAGGCCCTACATTTGCCCTCTGAGCGTAGCGCGTAGAGGAGGGCAGGACATGGCCGATCGTCCGCGGGATCTCGCCGAGCGGATGGCGCGCCGGCGCAAGGCGCCCGGCAAGCCCGGCCAAACGATCGGCGACGGCTTTCTGCGCGAGACCTTTACGCTGCCGCGCGCGGCGGCGCGGGAACGGGCGCAGGCCTTCTTCGCCCGCTACCCCAAGGCCGGCTATATGAGCGCGGTCGAGACCTGGCGCGAACTGCCCGGCGGCGACATCGAATTCACCATGCGTCGGCTGCCCAGCGCGGACTGAAGCCGGCGTGCCCGAGGGGCTCTTGCTAGTCGAGCGTCTCGGCGACGATGCGGATCCGGAATATCGGCTCCTTGGCCTCGTCCAGCAGCTCCATGTGCCATTCGGAATTTTCCTGGAGCTTGCGGGCAATGCCGGCGGTCATGTCGGCGCAGACATTGGTCATCTCTTTCCAGGCCGAATCGCGATCGGCGAATTCCGTGGCCTGGTCGGCGCAGCCGGAATAACGGCCATTCCGGATACGAAAGAAATAGAGCGGCATGGCTGGCACCGATCGCGCGTGACGGCCTCGCCCCCAAGGCCACGGGCGCGCGCAGTCCAATCCCAAACCAGCGTCAGATCAATTCCGGGCGGCTACGGATGATGCCGCCGCGAGGGGCCTGCCAGCCCCGCCGGTGCGGTGCACACGCCCCCGCGGGATCAGCGAGGCGCTATCCGGCCGGTTCAGGCCGTTGCCCCGCCGATCGCTTCAGCTCCCGATCGATCCGCAGCTGCACGCGCCGGATCGCGAGCAGATCGATTTTCGTCTCGGTCTTGCCCGTCTTGATCTGATCGCCGATGCGGAACTGCCAGTGCCAGATTCCGGGAATCGCCGTCTTGGCAACGGTGAATTCGATGCCCCTGTGATTCATGGTGACCTCCCACGATTCACTTTCAAGATCGCAAACAAGTTGGTCGTCATCATATTCCCACGACAAGGAAAATCTGTTGGTTGACGGTCAGTTACCCCGTGGTTCTCCGACCAAGAACAGAGTTCCTGGGCTGCATCCGTTTGCGGGTGTTGCGCCGAGCGACACGCGACGCAGACCGGCTCCGCCAACCTTCCCGATGCGCGCGGCGGCATGTGCCTTGCTTGCCTTGATGACGGCAAGCAACATGGGTCCGTCATGCTCGGCATTCCCCGCCGCTACAGTCATTTCGTCTTCGGGATCATCCAGTCCGGACTGACCTCGCTGGTCGCGGCCGGGATCGCCAGCTTGCCGGCGGGCAGCGCGGCGATCTTCGTCGGTCACTGGATGGCGTCGTGGCTGATCGCCTGGGCCGCGATGCTGCCGATCGTGCTCCTGGCGGCGCCCGCGATCCGCGCCTTCGCGCTGCGCCTGACCCGGGAGGAGAGGGATCCGCGAGCCGGCAGCCAGGCATGAAAAAGCCCCGCCTGGGGAGAGCCAAGCGGGGCAGAGAGTTGTTGGAGGCTGAGGTGCTGGGCTGCAACACCAGAGCCGCGTCATCCTAGCCGGCTCCGCTTACGGCAGCCTGACAGGCGGCAGGATTCCACGCCCCGTGGCTGAGGCCGCAGACTGGCCCCGCACCGGTCCCAATTTCGACATCCGTTCGCACAACTGCGGTCACACAGGTCGGCAAGATTCCAGACTGTTTGGCGCCGCCATGGGGGAAACGTGGCACGCCGACTACGGGGTGGCATCATGGATAACGTAGAGCGGTCGTTCGCCGCCGCGACAGCGGCTGGCTTCGTGGTGCTGGTGATCGGCCTCGTGCTGCTGGCGCTGCTGTAAGGCAGGCACTGCCGGCGCTCGTGTCCTGCGGCGATCGCGGGCACGGCATGCCGCCAATCTCAAAACTGGAAAACAACCCCATGCACAGTAGGCCGCATGGAAATTCTGTTGTTCTTTCAGTGGCTTGATGGCGGTGTTTAGATACCTCGCGACTCGCCAGGAGGCCATGCGGGCCGTCCCCCGCGATGTCGCGCCGTCGCGGGTCGGTCGATCCCGACCGGCGACTAAAGCGTCAGCCGGCGGGACGTTGTCGATTCCGAAGCCGGCCCCTGCGGGCTCTAATGGATATTGATTTCATTCAGGGGAAGATGGAGCTCGCTGGCGCGCTCTTCGCGATCCTTCCTGCGGAACTCGTTTTCCCTGCGCTCGAACTTCATCATCTCCTCATTCGCTGCCTGCGGCAGAGCTTTGCGCCCGATCGTTTCGCGGTGCTTGTTGTCCGTCATGACTAAGATCCCCGGAGTTGCGGTCTCAGCCTGGAGAAGGCCTGAGACCGCGAAAAGGTTCGGTGCAGCAGGGTCGCGAAATTATAACGACCAGGCATGCGTCTTCGATGCGCGTCAGCTTCGGTCGGGGAGGGACGTTGCGGCCGCGCCGCTATTTCGGCGGTTGCAGCCCGGGGGATTTGACCCAGTCGTGCAGATGATTTGCCAACTCGGCCTGGCGCGCCTTCTTGAGGAGGGCGTCCCGTTCGGGGCCGGGAGGCAGGCTGGCGGCGTCCTCCTTGACCTGCTTCACCCACGCGGAGAGCCGGTCTTGAAGGGTCAGTTGTTGCTTGAAACGTCGCCGCTTGAGCATGGCACGATCCTGTCCGTGCGCGGAAGGCGGGAGCGCAATCGGGGTTCTCATCATCGATCGTCGCCGCGGTCCCGCGCGGGGTGATGATCGATTAGGATCCATAAACGGAACGGCGTCTGTTCAGTTGTGTGCACAACGCGCAGGCACGAGCCGGTTGATGAAGGTCGACCTGGACCGGGCCGCCAACGGCGTCGTCGTTCCCGCCAGAAGGCTGGATCTACGTTTGTGGGGCTGCTGGCTTACGATGAGCAACCTCACCGGGAATTAGGAAGGCCAGAATTCAACCTGGGGGGTAGGGCAGAAGCGCGGCCAGCCGCCAAATTCCAAAAAGAACATATTGCGAACCTGGAACAAATAGGGTACATTGCTTTTATCGCCGCGCCGCCTCGCAACTGTTTGTCCCTCACGCGAATCCTCGCCATAAGGAGCACGACCCAATGTCCGCCACTGCCCTGCGTATCGTCGAAGGATCTTCCATGGACAAGAGTAAAGCTCTGGCTGCCGCGCTCTCCCAGATCGAGCGCCAGTTCGGCAAGGGCTCGGTGATGAAGCTCGGCAAGAACGACCGGTCCATGGACATCGAGGCGGTGTCGTCGGGCTCGCTCGGGCTCGATATCGCGCTCGGCATCGGCGGCCTGCCCAAGGGGCGCATCGTCGAGATCTACGGGCCGGAATCCTCGGGCAAGACCACGCTGGCGCTGCATACGGTGGCGGAAGCACAGAAGAAGGGCGGCATCTGCGCCTTCATCGACGCCGAGCACGCGCTCGACCCGGTCTATGCCCGCAAGCTCGGCGTCAATATCGACGAGCTCCTGATCTCGCAGCCCGACACCGGCGAGCAGGCGCTGGAGATCTGCGACACGCTGGTGCGCTCCGGTGCGGTGGACGTGCTGGTGATCGATTCGGTCGCGGCGCTGGTGCCGAAGGCCGAGCTCGAAGGCGAGATGGGCGATGCGCTGCCGGGCCTGCAGGCCCGTCTGATGAGCCAGGCGCTGCGCAAGCTCACGGCCTCGATCAACAAGTCCAACACCATGGTCATCTTCATCAACCAGATCCGCATGAAGATCGGTGTGATGTACGGCTCGCCTGAGACCACCACCGGCGGCAACGCGCTGAAGTTCTACGCCTCCGTCCGCCTCGACATCCGCCGCATCGGCGCGATCAAGGAGCGCGACGAGGTGGTCGGCAACACCACGCGCGTCAAGGTGGTCAAGAACAAGCTGGCGCCCCCATTCAAGCAGGTCGAGTTCGACATCATGTACGGCGAGGGCGTCTCCAAGATGGGCGAGATCCTCGACCTCGGCGTCAAGGCCGGCATCGTCGAGAAATCGGGCGCCTGGTTCTCCTATGACAGCCAGCGCCTCGGCCAGGGCCGCGAGAACTCGAAAGCGTTCTTGAAGGCCAACCCCGACATCACCGCCAAGATCGAAACCGCGATCCGCCAGAACTCCGGCCTGATCGCCGAGCAGATCCTGGCCGGCACGCCCGAGCGCGACGCCGACGGCGAGGAGCCGACGGACGAGTAAATCTTAGACAGCCAGGTTTTCGCGAGGAGCGGGCGCTGAAGACGTTGAGTTGCCGACGTCTTCGGTGCCCGTTTCGTTTTTGCGTTGTAATGGTCTGGTGGTGCGATGAACCCTATGATCTTGACCAGAGATCGGAGGGTGGGCAAAGGCGCGCAAGCGCCGTGCCCACCATGTTTCAAAGTGCACGAAAGGTGGTGGGCACGCTGCGCTTTGCCCACCCTACGAGACCTCCGCGGCGTCCTACTCCGCGGCTTGCGCGTAATCGCTCACCGGCGGGCAGGAGCACACCAGATTGCGGTCGCCGTAAACGTTGTCGACGCGGCCGACCGGGCTCCAGTATTTGTCGGTGCGCGAGACGCCGTCGGGGAAGCAGCCTTCAGCGCGGGTGTAGGCGCGCTTCCAATCGTCATCCGCGATGTCGTGCACGGTGTGCGGAGCGTGACGCAGCGGCGAGGCTTCGATCTTGAAGCGGCCGGCCTCGATCTCGGCGATCTCCTTCCGGATCGCGATCATGGCATCGCAGAACCGGTCCAGCTCGGCCTTCGATTCCGATTCGGTCGGCTCGATCATCAGCGTGCCCGGCACCGGGAAGCTCATGGTCGGGGCGTGGAAGCCGTAATCGATCAGGCGCTTTGCGATGTCGTCCACGGTGACGCCGGACGTTACCTTCAGCGGACGGGGATCGACGATGCACTCATGCGCGACGCGGCCCTTGGCGTTCTTGTAGAGCACCGGGAAATGCGGATCGAGGCGCGCTGCGATGTAGTTGGCGTTGAGGATCGCGATCTCGGTCGCGCGCTTCAGGCCTTCGCCGCCCATCATCAGGATGTAGATGTAGGAGATGGTCAGGATCGACGCCGAGCCGAACGGCGCGGCCGAGACCGGGCCGACCGGAGCATCCGGCTTGGTTGCGGGATGGCCGGGCAGGAACGGCGCAAGATGGGCCTTCACGCCGATCGGGCCCATGCCGGGGCCGCCGCCGCCATGCGGGATGCAGAAGGTCTTGTGCAGATTGAGATGGCTGACATCGGCGCCGTAATCGCCTGGCCTGGAGAGGCCGACCTGCGCATTGAGGTTGGCACCGTCGAGATACACCTGGCCGCCATGGCCGTGCACGATGTCGCAGATCTCGCGGATATGCTCCTCGAACACGCCATGGGTCGAGGGATAGGTGATCATGACCGCGGCGAGATCCTTGGAATGCTTCTCGGCCTTGGCGCGCAAGTCATTGACGTCGACGTCGCCGTTCTTCTCGCAAGACACAACCACCACGTCCATGCCGACCATCGCGGCCGAAGCCGGGTTGGTGCCGTGGGCGGAGGAGGGGATCAGGCAGATCTTGCGGTGCGTCTCTCCGCGCGCGGCATGGTAACCGCGGATCGCCAAAAGCCCGGCATATTCGCCTTGCGCGCCCGAGTTCGGCTGCAGCGAGATCGCGTCATAGCCGGTGATGTCGCACAGCCACTTCTCCAGCCGCGCGAACAGCGCGTGATAGCCGCTCGCCTGCTCGCGCGGCACGAACGGGTGCAGCGTCGCAAATTCCGGCCAGGTCAGCGGCATCATTTCGGTGGTCGCGTTCAGCTTCATGGTGCAGGAGCCGAGCGGGATCATCGCGCGGTCGAGCGCGAGGTCGCGATCGCTCAGCTTGCGCATGTAGCGCAGCATCTCGGTCTCGGAGCGATGCGCATGGAACACCGGATGGGTGAGGAAAGCGGTGGTGCGCTTCAGCGTCTCCGGCAGCGCCTCGCGCGTGGTCGCGTCGATCTCGGCGTAGGCAAGCGTGCCGCCGAAGGCGCGCCAGACCGCTTCGACCGTCGCCGGCGTCGTGGTCTCGTCGAGCGCGATGCGCAAGGCGGTTTCACCGACGCCGAGATTGATCTTCTCGGCGGCCGCGCGCGCGACGATCTCGGCGCGCTTGGCGCCGGCATCGACGCTCACCGTGTCGAAGAAGGCCTCCGACTGCGGCGCAAAGCCGAGCTTGCGCAGGCCGCTCGCCAGCACGGCGGTGCGGCGATGCACGTTGCGCGCGATCTGCGCAAGGCCCTCGGGGCCGTGATAGACCGCATACATCGAGGCGATCACGGCGAGCAGCACCTGGGCGGTGCAGATGTTGGAGGTCGCCTTCTCGCGGCGGATGTGCTGCTCGCGGGTCTGCAGCGCGAGGCGATAGGCCGGTGCCCCGCGCGAATCGACGGAGAGGCCGACGATGCGGCCGGGCAGCGAGCGCTTCAGCGCATCGCGCACCGCCATATAGGCCGCGTGCGGTCCGCCATAGCCCATCGGCACGCCAAAGCGCTGCGCCGAGCCGATCGCGATGTCGGCCCCGAGCTCGCCCGGCGAGGCGATCAGCGTCAGTGCCAAGAGATCGGCGGCGAGAATCGCGAGCGCGCCCTTGGCCTTCAGCGCTGATATCGCGGGCCTGAGGTCGCGCAATGCGCCCGAGGAGCCCGGATATTGCAGCAGCGCGCCAAGCACGTCCGCCTTGTCGAGATCGGTGAGGGGATCGCCGACGATCAGGCTCCAGCCGAGCGGCTCGGCACGGGTGCGCATCACCGCGAGCGTCTGCGGATGCACGTCCTTGTCGACGAAGAACGCCTTTGCCTTGACCTGCGAGTGCCGCTCCGCCAGCGCCATGGCTTCGGCCGCCGCGGTCGCTTCGTCGAGCAGCGAGGCGTTGGCGACATCGAGCCCGGTGAGGTCGCAGATCATGGTCTGGAAGTTGAGCAGCGCCTCGAGCCGGCCCTGGCTGATCTCGGGTTGGTAGGGCGTGTAGGCGGTGTACCAGGCCGGATTTTCCAGAATGTTGCGCTGGATCACCGAGGGCAGGATCGTGCCGGAATAGCCCTGGCCGATCAGCGAGGTGAAGACCTGGTTCTGTCGCGCCAGCTCGGCCATATGCGCGATCGCCTCGGTCTCGCTGAGCGGCTTGCCGAGATCGAGCGGGGCGGCCTGCCGGATCGAAGCCGGCAGCGTTTCCGCCATCAGGGCGTCGACGCTTTTGGCGCTGACGGTTGCGAGCATGGCGGTGACATCGCGCGCCGACGGGCCGATATGGCGGCGAACGAAACTGGCGGCGGTGTCGCCGTTGGTCTTGCGGTGCGCGGTCATCGCTTGCTCCATCGTCGTTAAGCCGTGTGGGCCGTGTAGGCGGCTTCGTCCATGAGGCCGCCGAGCTCGCTCTTGTCGGCGATCCTGATCTTGAAGAACCAGGCCTTGCCTTGCGCGTCCGAATTCACCAGCGCCGGCTCGGAAGCGAGCTCGGCATTGGTCTCGAGCACCTCGCCGGTCACCGGCGCGTAGACGTCCGAAGCCGCCTTGACGGACTCGACGACGGCAGCGGCTTCCGCCTTCTTCAGCGCGCGGCCGATCTTGGGCAGCTCGACGAACACGACGTCGCCGAGCTGCTGCTGGGCATAGTCGGTGATGCCGACGGTGGCGACATCGCCGTCGATCGCCAGCCATTCGTGGTCGGAGGTGTACAGCGTCGTGGTCATTTCGAGTCCTCAGCGTTTGTAGGTGTTTTTCACGAAGGGCATGGCGGCGACGGCGAGCGGTAGTCGCTGGCCGCGCACCTCGGCGAACAGCTTGGTGCCGAGCGCGCTCAGATCGGTGGGCACGTAGCCCATCGCCACCGGCGCATTCAGGCTCGGGCCGAAGCCGCCCGATGTGACTTGTCCGATCGGCTCGCCCGCATCGGCGTCGGCAAACAGCGGCGCGCCCTCGCGCACCGGCGCACGGCCCTCGGCACGCAGGCCGACGCGGCGGCGGGACGCGCCGTTGTCGAAATGGGCGAGGATTTTCTCCGCGCCGGGAAAGCCGCCGGCGCGCGCGCCGCCGCTGCGGCGGCTCTTCTGCACCGACCATTCCAGGGCGGCCTCGACCGGCGTGGTCGCGGTGTCGATGTCGTGGCCGTAGAGGCAGAGGCCGGCTTCCAGCCGCAGGCTGTCGCGGGCGCCGAGGCCGATCGGCAGCACGTCGGGATTGTCCAGCAGCATCTTGGCGAGGCGTTCGACATCGCTGGCGGGAGCCGAGATCTCGAACCCGTCCTCGCCGGTGTAGCCGGAGCGCGAGACGAAGCACTTGATGCCGGCGACCTCATGTGGACCGGCGTCCATGAACTTCATGGACGGCGCCGCTGCACACAATGTCGCCAGCACCGTTTCGGCCTTCGGGCCCTGCAACGCGATCAGCGCGCGGTCGGCGAGGGGATCGATGACGCAGTCGCCCGAGAGATTCGCCCTCAGATGCGCCTCGTCCGCGTCCTTGCAGGCGGCGTTGACGACCAGGAACAGGTGATCGCCGAAATTGGCGACCATGAGATCGTCGAGGATGCCGCCGTCCGCATTGGTGAACTGGGCGTAGCGCTGCCGGTTGGGCGCGATCGCCACGATGTCCTGCGGCACCAGCCGTTCCAGCGCGCGGGCGGCGTCCTCGACCTTGCCGGACTTCGGCCGGAGCGCGATCTGGCCCATATGGGAGACGTCGAACAGGCCGGCCGCGGCGCGCGTATGGAGGTGCTCCTTCAGCACGCCCGCAGGGTACTGTACGGGCATGTCATAGCCAGCGAACGGCACCATCTTGCCGCCGAGGGACACATGCAGGGCGTGGAGGGGCGTATGTCGGAGAGATTTCTGGTCGTCGGGTACTGGCATCACAGGGGCCCTCGGCGGTTCCCCGGGGACGATTCCCCGGGAAAAACCAGTCGAAGCCCCATCTGTCGCTGTGCCTGAGAGTATTATCCCGTCGGCGGACGCTGGTCCGGGTCTAGACCCGTCGGCGCCTCTTTCCAGATGCTGTCAAAGCCACGCGGTCCTTTTGCCTGAGAGTTTCCGGGGCGGTTGCTCCTTCGGCGCCGGCTGCCTAAAGCCGGTCTCTCCCGACGTGGCCGTAGATACAGATGGGTAAAGACCACAGGGCGGCCAAGCCTGTCAACGCGGCGGTTTCGCCTTTTCAACCGGGATTGCGCGGCTGCGGCAACCCTCTGATCTCCTTGCACAGTTTCTGGACAGCGAAGCGGGCCTTGTCTAAAAGCGCTCTGGCCCGCAGATATCAGCCCTAACCTCTGGTTTGGATGGCAGGAAGCGGGTCCAAGCACACCCGATTGGATGAACATGAGCGGCGTCAACGAGATCAGGTCGACCTTTCTGAACTTCTTTGCCGAGAACGGCCACGAGATCGTGGCCTCCTCGCCACTCGTGCCGCGCAACGATCCGACGTTGATGTTCACCAATGCCGGCATGGTGCAGTTCAAGAACGTCTTCACCGGGGTCGAGAAGCGCCCCTATCAGCGCGCCACGACGTCGCAGAAATGCGTGCGCGCCGGCGGCAAGCACAACGACCTCGACAATGTCGGCTACACCGCGCGCCATCTCACCTTCTTCGAGATGCTCGGCAACTTCTCCTTCGGCGACTACTTCAAGGAGCGGGCGATCGAGCTCGCCTGGAAGCTGATCACCAAGGAGTTCGGGCTCAAGAAGGACAAGCTGCTCGTCACCGTCTACCACACCGACGACGAGGCGGCGGGCCTGTGGAAGAAGATCGCCGGCTTCTCCGACGACCGCATCATCCGCATTCCGACCTCGGACAATTTCTGGGCGATGGGCGACACCGGCCCGTGCGGCCCGTGCTCGGAGATCTTCATCGACCGCGGCGAGCACATCTGGGGCGGGCCGCCGGGCTCGCCTGAGGAGGACGGCGACCGCTTCCTCGAGTTCTGGAATCTCGTGTTCATGCAATACGAGCAGGTGACGAAGGAGGAGCGGGTCGGCTTGCCGCGTCCCTCGATCGACACCGGTATGGGCCTGGAGCGCATGGCCTGCATTCTCCAGGGCGTCGAGAGCGTGTTCGAGACCGACCTGTTCCGCCATCTGGTCGACGCGACCTCGTCCGCGCTCGGCAGCGGGCCGACCGAGCAGAATGTCGCCTCGTTCCGCGTCATCGCCGACCATCTGCGCTCTTCCGCGTTCCTCGTCGCGGACGGCGTGCTGCCCTCGAACGAGGGCCGCGGCTACGTGCTGCGCCGGATCATGCGCCGTGCGATGCGCCATGCGCAGCTGCTGGGTGCGAAAGAGCCGCTGATGCATCGGCTGGTCTGGGCGCTGGTGCGCGAGATGGGCCAGGCCTATCCCGACCTGATGCGCGCGGAGAATCTGATCGAGGAAACGCTGCGGCTGGAAGAAACCCGCTTCCGCAAGACTCTTTCGCGCGGCCTCGCCATTCTGGATGAGAAGAGCGCGTCCCTGAAGAAGGGCGACATGTTCGACGGCGACGTCGCCTTCACGCTGTACGACACCTACGGCTTCCCGCTCGACCTGACGCAGGACGCGCTGAAATCGCGCGGCATCGGCGTCGACCAGGCCGCGTTCACCGATGCGATGGAGCGCCAGAAGGCCAAGGCGCGGGAATCCTGGAAGGGTTCGGGCGAAGCGGCTTCCGAGGCGATCTGGTTCCCGCTGCGCGAGAAGCTCGGGGCCACCGAATTCCTGGGCTACGAGACCGAGAGCGCCGAGGGCGTGGTGTCGGCGCTGGTCAAGGACGGCGCCGAGGTCACCAGCCTGAAGGCCGGCGAGACCGGCGCGATCGTGCTGAACCAGACGCCGTTCTACGCGGAGTCAGGCGGCCAGGTCGGCGACACCGGCGTGCTGACGGGCGAGGGCGGCATCAAGTTCCGCGTCACCGACACGCAGAAGAAGCTCGGCGATTTCTTCGTCCATATCGGCAAGGTCGAGCAGGGCGAAGTGAAGCTCGGCACCGCGCTGCAGCTCGAGGTCGATCATTCCCGCCGCTCCTCGATCCGCGCGCATCACTCGGCGACGCATCTCATTCACGAGGCGCTGCGCCAGGTGCTCGGCGACCACATCGCCCAGCGCGGCTCGATGGTCGCGCCGGACCGCCTGCGCTTCGACTTCGTGCATCCGAAGCCGATCACGGCGGAGGAGCTCGCTCGTGTCGAAGACATCGCCAACGAGGTGGTGCTGGAGAACGACGAGGTCACCACGCGCGTGATGGGCGTCGACGAAGCGCGCGAGGCCGGCGCCCGCGCCCTGTTCGGCGAGAAATACGGCGACGAGGTCCGCGTCGTCTCGATGGGCAGGACGGCGCGCGAGCGCGGCGCCAACGTGCTCGGCTGGTCGGTCGAGCTCTGCGGCGGCACCCATGTCAAGCGCACCGGCGACATCGGCCTGATCACGCTGACGAGCGAGAGCGCGGTGGCTTCCGGTGTGCGCCGCATCGAGGCGCTGACCGGCAATTATGCGCGCAGGCATGCCAACGACACCATGGCGCTGGCGAAGACCGCGGCGAACGAGCTGCGCACCTCCCTCGACGACGTGCCGGCGCGCATCGCCGCGCTGATGGAGGAGCGCAAGAAGCTGGAGCGCGAGGTGTCGGATGCGCGCAAGAAGCTGGCGATGGGCGGCGGCGTATCCTCGAGCAATGGCGCGGCCTCAGGCGTGCGCGAGGTCGGCGACGTCAAGCTGATGGCCCGCGCGGTCGAGGGCATCGAGATGAAGGATCTCAAGAGCCTTGCCGACGACGGCAAGAAGCAGATCGGCTCCGGCGTCGTCGCCATCGTCGGCGTCACCGAGGACGGCAAGGCCGGTGTGGTGGTCGGCGTCACCCAAGACCTCACCGCGCGCTTCAACGCCGTCAACCTGGTGCGCGTCGCCTCCGAGACGCTCGGCGGCAAGGGCGGCGGTGGCCGGCCCGACATGGCGCAGGCCGGCGGCCCCGACGGCGCCAAGGCGACCGAGGCGCTGGCGGCCATCGAAAAAGCGATGGCAGGCGCGTGAAGCCATGAGCCCCGTTCCGCGAGGACGTGGGCTTCGCGATCCCAACATGAGGGATCGCCTCTACGAATTGCTGGAGCACGACCCGCTGGCCTATTCGGCCGGGTCGCGCTTCATCCAGATCATCATCGGCGTCATCGTGCTCAATGTGATCGCGATGGTCCTCGCCTCGGTGCCGGAGCTGGACGCGCGGTTCGGCACGCTGTTCGAAGCCATCACCATCCTGTCCGTGATCGTGTTCGCGCTGGAATATGTCGCGCGGATGTGGACCGTGGCCGGCCATACCCAGCGCAAGGGGTCCGCGCTGTCCGACCGGCTTGGCTATGCCTTCTCGGCGCTCGGCATCATCGACCTCATGGCGTTCCTGCCCGCGGCCATCGCTCTGGCCACCGGGCGGCACGCGACGCTGGCGGCGCTCGGCGTGCTGCCGTTCTTCAAGCTGGTCCGCTATTCGCCGGCGATGCGCTCGCTGCTCGCCGCCGTGCATGCCGAGCGGCGGGCGTTGATCGGCTGCATCGTGATCCTGATCGGCGCGGTCTTGACCTTCGCCTCGCTGCTCTACGCCATCGAGCGCGACGTGCAGCCGGACAAGCTCGGCACCATCCCGCAGGCGATGTGGTGGGCGATCGTGACGCTCGGCACCGTCGGCTATGGCGACGTCGTGCC
>Ga0209758_1000170_pt1 | contig 149476 bp, 151 predicted proteins | sample AraplaMF_Col_mMF_FD_184258 | JGI IMG/M metagenome (GOLD analysis project Ga0209758, IMG submission 184258) | Arabidopsis root microbial communities from the University of North Carolina, USA - plate scrape MF_Col_mMF (SPAdes) (version 2) | ecosystem: Host-associated > Plants > Roots >... | reverse complement strand
CTGGCGGATATTGGCGCGGGATGTGCGCAGTACCTTCGAATCAGGCGCTCCCCCGCCTTGAGCCGTCGTCATCTGCAGCTTGAAGACCCGTTCGCGGGTCAGCGGCCGGGTAACGTCCTGCTCCATCTTCTGCAGGAACCATTCCGTCAGGCGCCGGATCTCGGCCCGCTGCCACGGGTCCTCGGCAAGCAGCCGGCGGTCGCGCTTCAGCACGCCATGCGTTTCGTCGAGAAATTCAAGGAGCACGGAAGGGCCACAAAGCACTCTCATGCTGTCGTCGACATAGACCGGAAGCGTGCCCGCCGGATTGAGCGTCAGGAATTCCCGGCGCTTTTCCCACGGCTGTTCCTCAACCAGATCCGCCTGGAAGCCGTATTCGGCAAGGATCAGCCGGACGAACCGCGAGGCCGAAGACATGGAATGATGATAGAGCGTGGGCATGGATACTTGAACTTCACGAACTTCGTATAGGAGGGGTAGGGGCGCCTCGCGCGCCCGCCTGACATATGGCAGCTATATGGATTTGGTAGGCCCAAGACAAGCAAGGCCTCATAAAGTGCTTAAAACTGCCCTTATCTACTCAATAAAGGATTAAGAATGGCGGATCAGTCCATCATCAGTGCGCTCATCCTCGGTGTGATCGAGGGTATTACCGAGTTTTTGCCGATCTCCAGCACTGGCCATCTCATCATCGCAGAGCAATGGCTGGGCCACCGGTCTGATACGTTCAACATCGTCATCCAGGCCGGCGCCATCATCGCGGTGACCATCATCTACTGGCGCCGCCTGCTCAATCTGCTGCTGGGCTGGCGCGAACCGGAAAATCGCGATTATGCCGCCAAGCTGATCGTCGCTTTCCTGATTACCGCAGTTCTCGGGCTGATCGTAAAGAAGCTTGGATTCGCGCTTCCCAACGACGCGGCGCCGATTGCCTGGGCGCTGATCATCGGCGGCATCTGGATGATTTTTGCCGAATGGGCGGCCGCACGCAGGCCGGCTTCCACCCGGATAACCTGGCTCGTCGCCATCCTGGTCGGCATTGCCCAGGTCGTCGCGGGTGTCTTCCCCGGAACATCGCGTTCGGGCGCCACGATCTTCATCGCCATGTTGGCCGGTACGGGAAGCCGGGCTGCGGCCACGGAGTTCGCCTTCCTCGTAGGCATTCCGACCATGTATGCGGCAAGTGGCTACGAGCTGGTGAAGACGCTCAAGGACGGCAGCGCCGGGCACGAGGATTGGACGTCTCTCGGCGTGGCTTTCGTCGTATCGACGATCGTTGCCTTCGTCGCAGTGAAATGGCTGCTGACTTATATCCGCAGTAACCGCTTTACCGTTTTTGCGATCTACAGAATCATTCTTGGATTTTTGCTTCTTGGCCTGATCGCCCTGGGATCGGTCCCGCAGCACGGTGGCCAGAATGCGGTGGTCTCAAGCGCTGGGGCGCCTGCCGATACTGCCCTGCGTCCCGCACTGGTAAAGTGAGGATCGTCATAGCTTCGGCAAGAAAAAGGCCGCTGAGAAGCGGCCTTTTTTGCGTGTTGAACGCTCAGTGACGGATGGATGCCGTGCTGCACGGGTCGACGCCATATGCGGGCGTGCATTCGCTCTTGCCGGCGGCTCCCGTCGTCGGGGCCATGAAAGAGCCCGCGAGGATGATCAGTGCTGCACACGCAAAAAAGAGGGCGATGGGCTTGCCCATGGAGGAATGCCTTTCGATGGATGATTTTATCGTCACGGTTGCGCCGCTTGTCTCGTGAGGGTGGATTTATGGGTTGGATTAGAAGAATTCAATAAAGGATTTTGCTGAACCGGCCGTTAACGCCACTGCTTCGGCCACTGCGACCTTTGTGCCACTATCCTTGCCCCAAACATGAGCGACAACAAAGGGCTGCCCGATTTTTCAGCGGGACAGTGCTGTCGTGTCGAAGCGAAAGAAATCGCCGGATATGGTTAATAATATCAGGCCGCGCGGCCCGAACCGGTGTACTGGCCCTGCGGACGATACTGTACAAGGTAGGATGGCAGGACGGAGGAGACGAGCGTCGGGCGGATACCTATCCCCGACAGGGTGCGGCCTTCCGTGGCGGCAGCGTCGGAGACGACATTGTCGGTCTTCAGCAGCTTTACCTGATCGCTGGTGATCGGCGGCTGGATGAAGGGGACGAGCGACGCGATGCTGCCGATCAGCGATGCGATGCCGAAGGGCAGCGAGACTAGCGCGTTGCTGCGGTTGGTGACGCGCAGCATCGTCTCGAGACACTGACGGAAAGTCATGACTTCGCCGCCGCCGAGTTCATAGATCTGGCCGGGCGCGATCGTGCCGTCAACGGAACGGGCGACCGTTTCGGCGACATCCTCGACATAGACCGGCTGGAACTTCGTCTTGCCGCCGCCGATCAGCGGCAGGGCAGGGAAAGTGCGGGCCATGGACGCGAATTTGTTGAAGAAACTGTCTTCCGCGCCGAACATGATCGACGGGCGCAGGATCACGGCGTCCGGCAGCGTCGAGAGGATCGTCGCCTCGGCACGGCCCTTGCTGCGGGCATAGGAAGATTCCGAATTGGCATCGGCACCGATGGCCGAAATATGGGTGAGCTTGGCACCGGCTGCACGTGCTGCGTCCACGACCGCGCGGGCGCCAAAATCCTGGACCGCGTCGAACGTGTTGCGGCCGCTCTCGAACATGATGCCGACGCAGTTGACCACATGCGAAGCGCCTTCGACAGCGCGCAGAACCGACTGGCGGTAACGCAGGTTCGCCTGGATCAGCGAGATCTGGCCGACATAGCCGGCCGGCAGCAGGAAGCCGGCGAGATCCGGGCGGCGAACGGCGACCCGGACGCGATAACCGCGCTTTGCAAGCGCCCGCACCACATGCCTGCCGACGAAACCCGATCCTCCGAAGACGGTAACGAGTGGCGGAAGGTTGTTGACGGTCATGGCGTGCTCCGGGAGCCTAGGGAAAGAGATGAGTGGTGTTTAACCGAATCGCGGCACGGGTGGAAGTGTCTCCACTGCCGCACCGCACGCGATAAGCGGATCTCAAAGGCCGTCGAGGACGACGATTTCGCCATCCGCGACTTCCTGGCGGATCTTGATGGCGATTGCGTATTCCGGCGAATTATAGCAGTCGATCGCGGCCTGCATCGAGGGAAACTCGATGATCACGTTGCGGGCGCGGGACTTGCCTTCCATCGCCGCCATCGCACCGCCACGGGCGAGGAAATTGGCGCCGTATTTCTCGAAGGCGGGCGTGGCCGCTGCGATGTAATCCTTGTAGCGTTCCGGATCGCGGACATCGACGCGGGCGACCCAATATCCCTTGGCCATGGTATCTCCTCCAATGCGTTTTTCGGTTCGGATGACTTCAGGCAAATTCCCGGGCGAGTCAATATGAAGGGAGGCCGCGATGTCGGCACTCCCGCAGCGTTCGCGTCAGAGCACGCCCTGCATTTCGGCAAGGATCGCTTGCGCCGAGGCCTTCGGATCGGGCGCCTTGACGATCGGGCGTCCGACGACGAGATGGCTTGATCCGGCGTTGAGCGCATCGGCTGGCGTCATCACTCGTTTCTGGTCGCCGGCCTCGGAGCCTGCCGGGCGGATGCCGGGCGTGACGATCGCCATGTCGGGGCCGACGATCTTGCGCACCGCGGCGGACTCCTCGGCCGAGCAGACGATGCCGCCCATGCCCGCCGCCAGCGCCTGTTCGGAGCGGCGCAGGACCAGCGTATGCGGGTCGTATTCGTAACCCGCATCGACGAGATCCGTCTCATCCATCGAGGTCAGCACGGTCACCGCGAGCAGGCACAGGTCCGAGCCCCTGGCGGCCTCGACGGCGGCGCGCATCGCCTTCGGATAGGCATGCAGGGTGAGCATGGTCACGCCCATCTTGACGATGTTCTCCACGCCCTTCGCCACCGTGTTGTCGATGTCGAGCAGCTTCATGTCGAGAAAGACCTGCTTGCCGTCTTTCACGAGGTCGCGGGCGAATTCGAGACCGCCGGCAAACACGAGCTGGTAGCCGATCTTGTAGAAGGAAACGGTGTCGCCGAGCGCGGAAACCATCTTTTCGGTTTCGCCGATCGTCGGGATGTCGAGGCCTACGATGAGGCGGTCGCGTGCGTTCATGCCTGGAACCCTTCCCATTTTTCGATGGGCGTCCAGTCGCATGAGACAGTCCGATCCGCAAGGGCGAAGCAGAAGAGATTTCCGCCGCCACCCGGCTGGTCCCGGTCGCGGGCGACAGGCTTGCGGGAGAGATGGCATTTCAGAAGCGTGCCGACGCCGCCATGGCCGACGAAGGCGATCGGCACGCGATGATCGTGATCGGCGAGAATTCTCGTGACGGCGGAGACGATGCGTTTCTGCGCATCCACGGCGCGCTCCCAGCCTTGGAAACTATCCTCGGGATGGGCGAAAAACCAGTTTGCTGCCTCCTCGAACTGCGGCGGCGGCAGGAAGCCGGTCGCCGAACGGTCGTTCTCATGGGTGTCCCCGGCGATCTCGACCGAAATCCCCGTCGCGGAGCCAAGGATTTCCGCAGTTTCGATCGCCTTCACCTCGTCGCTGGAAATGATCCGGCCGAGTTTTCGCGCCCAGGCGGATTGTGCGGCCTCACGGGCTCGGGCGGCGCCGAGATCCGAAAGCCCCCATCGCGGCACGGGGATATCGGGGTCGATGCGCACCTGCGGATGGGTGATGTAGAGACCGAACGCCATGGTCAGCCGCGCGTGTAGGTCCAGAGCTGCGCCGGCGGAATGTTGCGGACGACGAAGTCGTAGTGCTTGATCCGGTAGCGGTCGGGCTGGGCGATGATCGGCGAGACGGGGCCGTAGGTGATCTGCATCACGGGCCGGCCGGCGGGAATGCGGTCGAGCAGGTCTTCCAGCAGCGCGATGCGGCGCTCCATCGGGAAGCTCAAAAGCGGGATCGCCGAAATCACGCTGTCGAAGGTCTTGTCCTTCCAGGCACCCAAGGTGCGATTGAGATCGAAAGCGTCGCCATTGACGAAGTTGACGCCGGGATAGGTGCGTACAAGATGCTGGAAGAAATCGGTCGAATATTCGATCGAGACCAGGTTTTCCGCCGAGATGCCGTGCTTCAGGATTGCCTTGGTGATGATGCCCGTGCCGGGTCCGAGTTCGAGGACGGGCAGGCCGGAGGCCGTGTCGATGACGCTTGCCATGCGTTTGGCGGTGACGGAGGAGGTGGGGCAGATCGCGCCGACCCGTTTCGGGCCGTCGATCCAGCCCTTGAAGAACCGGATCTCATCGTCGAACTTGCGGCCAAGCCGCTCCTTCAGGCGCAGTTCCATTTTTTATCCTCTCCTTTCGTCCCATGTGGACCTTCATGCCGCAAAAGCAAGGAAAAATGTCGCACCGGGAAAACCGCATGAAAAAGGCGGCTGGATTTTCCAGCCGCCTCCGATGATTTAAACGCGCATCGGCATTAATACGTAAAGCGCGTCGTCGCCTGCCGTGTCGCGTACCAATGTCGGAGAACCGGCATCCGCCAGCATGAAGATCGCATCGTCCCCCGAAAGCTGGGCGGTGATATCCAGCAGATATTTGGCGTTGAAGCCGATCTCCATCGGATCATTGTCGTAACCGACCGCAACTTCTTCCGTAGCACTTCCCGAATCCGGATTGTTGACCGTCAGCATCAGCTGGCCGTCGGTCAGCGACAGTTTGACCGCGCGGCCACGCTCGGAGGAGATGGTCGACACGCGATCGACTGCCTTGGTGAAGCTCTGGCAATCGACACGCATTTCCTTGTCGTTGCCCGAGGGAATGACGCGCTGGTAATCGGGAAAAGTGCCGTCGATCAGCTTGGACGTCATGACGACGGTGCCGAGCGTTATGCGGATCTTTGCATCCGAGACTTCGACAGTGACGACCGCTTCCGGATCGTCGACCAGTTTCTGCAACTCGCCGACCGTCTTGCGGGGAATGATGATGCCCGGCATTCCTTCCGAGCCCGAGGGCGCCTGCACATCGGCGCGCGCCAGGCGGTGACCGTCGGTCGCGACCGCGCGAAGCTTGAGGTCTCCGCCTGCTTCGATCGTGTGGAAGAAGATGCCGTTCAGGTAATAACGGGTCTCCTCGGTGGAGATCGCGAACTGGGTGCGGTCGATCAGCATTTTCAGATCGGTCGCCTTCAGCTTGAACGTATGCGTGAAGCTGCCGGCGGTGAGATCCGGGAAGTCGGATTCCGGCAGGCATTGCAGCGAGAATTTGGAGCGGCCGGACTGCACCGTCATCGACCCGCCGTCGGGGTTGGTGGCGAGCAGCACTTCCGAACCGTCCGGCAGTTTGCGGACGATTTCGTAGAGCAGGTGTGCGGGAACCGTCGTGGCACCGGCAGTCTCGACCATGGCCGGCAGGGCTTCGGTGATTTCAAGATCGAGATCGGTCGCCTTCAGGTCGAGACTGGCGCCCGACGCGCGCATCAGCACGTTGGAGAGGATCGGGATCGTGTTCCGACGCTCCACCACGCGATGCACGTGGTTCAGCGACTTCAGAAGGTTTGACCGCTCAAGAGTAATACGCATGGACGCTATCGCTTTCGACCGTGGCGATCCGGCAGGGCCGGACCCCTGATATTCTGCCGGCTTGGGACCAGCCGGATGATGTGGACCGGCAAAATGGCAGACAACACGTTCGAAAAGCAAGAGGTGAACAAGGCGTTAGCAAGCCATTTCATATATGTCCCATGCACTGCACACAGAAAATATGCGTTCTCAACAGGTTGCGCTTTACTTGCCGAAGCCGGCCGGCTTGCCCATAAAGGCGCATGACCATCCTTTTGCGCGTGACATCCCTTGACCGATGACCTGAAGAGCAGCCAGCGCGGCTACCGCGTCGCCAATACTTTCGTAGCCGCGCGGCCGCTGGAGCCGGCGCTTTATCTGGTCGCAACCCCGATCGGCAATCTCGGCGACATCACGCTGCGGGCACTCGAAACCCTGTCCGGCGCCGATGTGCTGGCCTGCGAGGATACCCGCGTCACCCGCGTGCTGCTCGACCGCTACGGCATCGTCAACCGGCCCTATGCCTATCACGAGCACAATTCCGACGAAGTCGGCCCGAAGCTCATCGCCGCGCTGGAGGAGGGGAAGTCCGTGGCACTGGTCTCCGACGCCGGCACGCCTCTGGTCTCCGATCCCGGCTACCGGCTTGGTCAGATGGCGATCGAGGCCGGTCACAAGGTCGTGCCCGTCCCCGGCGCCTCCGCGCCGCTCGCAGCCCTCGTCGGTTCCGGCATGCCCTCCGATGCGTTCCTGTTCGCGGGCTTCCTGCCCGTCAAGGACAAGGGCCGCCGCGACCGGCTGGCGGAGCTTTCGAAAGTGCCGGCGACCTTGATTTTTTTCGAGTCACCGCATCGCATCGGCGCCACGCTCGCCGCCGCCGCAGTAGTGCTGGGAGCTCGCCGGCGCGCGACGGTCTGCCGCGAATTGACCAAGACGTTTGAAGAGTTCCGCCGCGGCACGCTGGAGGAGCTTGCCGCCTATTATAATGACGATCGCGTCGTGAAAGGCGAGATCGTGCTGCTGCTGGCGCCGCCCGAAGCCGAGGAGCCGCCCGGCGAGGTCGAAGTGGACGTGCTGCTGCGCCAGCTTTCGGCCACTATGCCGACCGCCAAGGCCGCCGCCGAGGCGGCTCGCATCACGGGACTTCCGCGCAAGGATCTTTACCAGCGGCTCCTGGACCTGAAAGGTGAGGCGGGTGGCGGAGAGTGACGGAGGCCTGAAACGCCGCCGGCCCGACCGGCAAGCTGCCGAACGGCGGAAGGCTCAGCGATGGGGCCATGTCTCGGAATATCTTGCAGCACTTTATCTCTTGGCCAAAGGCTACAGGGTTCTTGCGATCCGCTACCGCACCAGGCTCGGCGAAATCGATCTCATCGTCCGAAAGGGCGATCTGGTGGCCTTTGTCGAGGTCAAGGCGCGGGTTGGGGAACAGGCGGCTGTCGATGCCGTCGGTTTCACGACCCAGAAGCGCATTCGCGCGGCAAGTGACCTCTGGCTTTCCAAACGGAAGGATGCCGCAAGATTGTCACGGCGTTACGATGTGGTCGCGGTTCTTCCCGGCCGCCTGCCGCGGCATTTTGCGAACGCTTTCTGACGCTCATGTGAAATTTTTGCATGGCTGTGCAATGTAATATTTCTGACACGAAACTGTTAAGGGCCTGTCACAGCCGGGCCCTATTGCGATCCTCACCCCAACAACGGTGGAGAGGACGTTAAAATGTTCAAAAAGCTTTCGATGGCCGCGATCGCGGTCGCCCTGTCCGCGACCTCGTCGCTTGCCGCGACCGAAGTCACCTGGTGGCACGCCATGGGCGGCGAGCTCGGCAAGAAGCTCGAAGAGATCGCTCAGAAGTTCAACGACAGCCAGAGCGACTACAAGGTCGTCCCGGTCTTCAAGGGCACCTATCCGGAAACCCTGACCGCCGCTATCGCCGCCTTCCGCGCTGGCCAGCAGCCGGCCATCGTTCAGGTCTTCGAAGTCGGTACCGGCACGATGATGGCCGCCAAGGGCGCCGTCTATCCGGTCTACAAGCTGATGGCCGACAACAAGGAGCCTTGGGATCCGAAGGGCTTCCTCGCCCCGGTCGTAGGTTACTATTCGGACGCCCAGGGCAACATCCTGTCGATGCCCTTCAATTCCTCGACCCCGATCATGTACTACAACAAGGACGTCTTCCAGAAGGCTGGCCTTGATCCGGAAGTTGCCCCGAAGACCTGGGCCGAACTTGCCGCCATGGGCAAGAAGATCGTCGATTCCGGCGCTGCTGCCTGCGGCTTCACGCTGTCTTACGCTGCGACCTGGGTCGGCCTCGAAAACTACTCGGCCATCCAGAACCTGCCCTACGGCACGCTTCAGAACGGCTTCGGCGGCCTGAAGACCGAGTTCAAGTTCAACGGCAAGGAACAGGCTGCGTTCTGGGATAACCTGAAGAAGCAGCAGGATGCCAAGGTCTTCAAGTACGGCGGCCCGGGCGGCGGTGCCGAAACGGCTCCGATGTTCTATGCGCAGCAGTGCGCCATCTACATGGGCTCCTCCGCTTCGCGCGCCGGCGTCATCAACAATGCCAAGGGCTTCAAGGTCGGCTTCGCGCCGATGCCTTATGACGACACCGTCACCAAGGAGCCGAAGAACTCGATCATCGGCGGCGCCACGCTCTGGACCCTGAACGGCCAGAAGAACCCCGACGTCTACAAGGGTGTCGCCAAGTTCTTCACCTACCTCTCCAAGCCGGAAGTCCAGGCCGATTGGCACCAGTTCACCGGTTACCTGCCGATCACCAACGCTGCCTACGAGCTTGGTCAGAAGCAGGGCTATTATGAAAAGACCCCGGGTTCCGATATCGCCATCAAGCAGATCACCCGCGGCACGCCGTCCGACAACTCCAGGGGCGTCCGTTTCGGCAACCTCACCCAGATCCGCGACCTGATCGACCAGCAGTTCGAAACCGTCCTGTCCGGCAAGAAGACCGGCCAGCAGGCTCTCGACGATGCTGCCAAGGCCGGCAACGCTGTCCTGCGCGAATTCGAAGCTTCGAATTCCAACTAAGCATCGCCTTAAACCTCAAGCCCTTCCCGATCCCCGGGGAGGGCATTTCCTTGGGCACATCTCGCCATGCAAACCAAGCGCACCGTTTTTCAAAGTCGCGTCCTGCCTTATTTCCTGCTGGCGCCGCAGCTGATCATCACGCTTATCTTTTTCGTATGGCCCGCCGCCCAGGCGATCTGGCAGTCGTTCCTGCGCCAGGACCCGTTCGGCCTGAAGGCGACCTTCGTCTGGTTCGCGAATTACACGCGTCTGCTGGACGATCCCGATTATCTGAATGCGCTCGGCGCGACCTTCGTTTTTTCGGTCGGCGTCACGGTTCTGTCTATGGGCCTGTCCCTGATGTTCGCCGTCGCGGTCAACCGCGTGCTGCGCTCGGGCCGGTTCTACACGACATTGCTGGTCTGGCCCTACGCCGTGGCGCCGGCGGCTGCCGGCCTGCTCTGGTGGTTCATGTTCAACCCCAGCGTCGGCATCATTCCTTATCTCCTGAGTTCCTTCGGGTACGAATGGAACCATCGTCTCCACACCGGCGATGCCATGGTGCTGATCATCATCGCGGCCGCCTGGAAGCAGATTTCCTATAATTTCCTGTTCTTCGTGGCGGGCCTTCAGTCCGTGCCGCAATCTCTGTCCGAAGCCGCCGCCATCGACGGCGCCGGCCCGTTCAAGCGTTTCTGGACCGTGGTTTTCCCGCTGCTGTCGCCGACGACTTTCTTCCTTGCGGTGATCAACATCACCTACGCGATGTTCGACACCTTCGGCATTGTCGACGCCACCACGTCCGGCGGGCCGTCGCAGTCAACCAATATCCTTGTCTACAAGGTCTATGCGGATGGTTTCATCGGCCTGAACCTCGGACCCTCCGCCGCCCAGTCGGTCATCCTGATGCTGATCGTGGTTGTCCTCACCGTCGTCCAGTTCCGCTGGATCGAGCGCAAAGTGCAGTATTGAGGTTTACCGATGGTCGAGAACCGCCCTTTCCTGAATTTCCTGACCCACCTGGTCCTCATTCTCGGGGTGCTGATGGTAGTCTTCCCGGTCTATCTCGCCTTCATCGCCTCGACCCATGGCCCGACCGACTTCATGAGCGGCATCGTTCCGCTGCTGCCCGGCGACCAGTTTTCGGCGAATTACGGCTATCTCCTCGGGACCGGGGAATCGACCGCCGGTGCCCCGCCTTTCCTGCTGATGCTCGGAAACAGCCTGGCGATGGCGATCATGATCGCAGTCGGCAAGATCGCTATCTCGATCATCTCCGCCTTCGCGATCGTCTATTTCCGCTTTCCGCTGCGGGTGCCGGCCTTCTGGCTGATCTTCATGACGCTGATGCTGCCGGTGGAAGTGCGCATTCTACCGACCTACAAGGTCGTCGCCGATCTCGGCATGCTGAACTCCTATTCCGGCCTCGTCATTCCGGTCATCGCCTCTGCGACCGCGACCTTCCTCTTCCGTCAGTTCTTCCTGACGGTGCCGGAGGAGATGATGGAAGCGGCCCGCGTCGATGGCGCCGGTCCGATGAAATTCTTCCGCGATATTCTTTTGCCGCTGTCGCGCACCAATATCGCCGCGCTCTTCATCATCATGTTCATCTACGGCTGGAACCAATACCTCTGGCCGATGCTGATCACCACCGAACCGCATTATTACACCGTCGTCATGGGCATCAAACGCCTCGCCAACGTGCTGGATGGCGACAATCAATGGAACCTGGTGATGGCCGGCGTCATCCTGGCGGGCCTGCCGCCCGTCCTCGTCATCATCTTCATGCAGCGCCTGTTCGTCAAAGGCCTGGTTGAAACGGAGAAATAACAATGGCTTCCATCGATGTCGAAAGCGTCGGCAAGGTTTACACCGGCGGAGTGCGCGCGGTCAGCGATATCAGGCTGAACATCGCCGATGGCGAGTTCATCGTGCTGGTTGGCCCGTCCGGCTGCGGCAAATCCACGCTTCTGCGCATGATCGCCGGCCTGGAAACCATTTCCGAAGGCGAGGTGAAGATCGGCGCGAGGGTGGTCAACGAGGTTGAACCGGCCGACCGCGACATTGCCATGGTCTTCCAGAATTATGCGCTCTATCCGCATATGACCGTCTACAATAACCTCGCCTACGGCCTCAAAAACCGTGGCACGCCGAAGGCGGAGATCGACGCGCGCGTTGCCGAAGCCGCCCGCATGCTGGAAATCACCCAGTATCTGGAACGCAAGCCGCGCGCGCTTTCCGGCGGTCAGCGCCAGCGTGTCGCCATGGGCCGCGCCATCGTCCGCAAGCCGGCCGCCTTCCTGTTCGACGAACCGCTCTCCAACCTCGATGCGAAACTGCGCGTTTCCATGCGCGGTGAGATCAAGCGCCTGCAGCGTCGCCTCGGCACCACGTCGATCTACGTTACCCACGACCAACTCGAAGCCATGACGCTCGCCGACCGCCTCGTCGTTCTGAACGGCGGCAGGATCGAGCAGATCGGCGCGCCGCTGGAAGTCTACCACGCGCCGGCTTCGACCTTCGTCGCGAGCTTCATCGGCTCGCCGGCCATGAACCTCGTCAAGGGCGAGCTGCATGGCGACAAGCTGGCGATCGGCCCGGCGATGATCGCCCTCAACGGTTTTGCGCCGACGTCCGGCGCTGTCACCATCGGCGTGCGCGCCGAGGATCTGCGCATTGCCCGCGAGGACGAAGAGGCTCTGCCCTTCCGCCTAGAATATACCGAGGAACTGGGTGCCCAGCGCCTGATCCACGGCACCGTCGGCGACCAGCAGATCACCGCCGCCGTTTCTCCGGAGATTGCGCTCTCCCCGGACATGCGCATCGCCATCGATGCCAAGCGCCTGCATTTCTTCTCGATCGATACGGGCAAACGCCTGCCGGGCAACGTTCCGGCCGAGGCAAAGCTCGCACCGGCCGAACCGGTTCTCTGAAGGCGGTTGTCCGGAAATTCAGGCCAATCGTTAAAATTCTAACACCGGTCTGAACAGCCGGCTTACTGTTTGCGGCTAACGTACCCGGGAGTTGACAGCTTCCGGGGGAAAGATGAGTTGGCACGTCCTCGCCGCGACCGCAGCGGCTATCGCATTTCGATACAAGTCCGATACGCCCGAGAGGCCGAAGGTTAAGGCGTTTATCGGCGCCTGCCCGCATTCTCTGGAGATGAAGCCGATGCCGATCGAGCCCACGTGGGTACTCGCCGGCGATCCGCAGGCACGCGCCGCCTCCCATTCCACGGCGGAAGACGATTGCGCCACGACCGGCGTGTGGGAATGCACGGCCGGCGAGTTCCGCTGGTATTTCCACTGGGATGAAACGGTGGTGATCCTCGAAGGCGAAGTGCATGTGACGGCCGATGACGGCACGCAGCGCACGCTGACGGCGGGCGACGTCGCCTATTTCAAGGGCCGGACCTGGGCCACCTGGCGTATCGACACCTATCTGAAGAAGGTCGCCTTCATCCGCCGACCTTTCCCGAAGCCGATTGCCATGCTTTTCCGCCTGCGCAACCTGTTGCTGGCAAAGAGGCGGGTCGGCATCTCCGCGTGATATTGGCCTGATTGCAGTTGCCTTTGGGGGCCTGTCATCCTACATCAGGCGGGCCAATCCTAGGGGGCTGAAGTCATGGCGAAAATCCGCAAGGTCGCGTTCCAGATGGACCATATCTCCGGCATCAACATTGCCGGCGATTCCACCTTCGCCATGGCGCTGGAAGCGCAGGCGCGTGGCTTCGAGCTCTTTCATTACACGCCCGACCGCCTGACCATGCGCGACGGCAGGATCTTTGCCGCCGTCGAGCCGCTTCAGGTGCGCGACGTCAAGGGCGATCATTTCACGCTCGGCGAAAAGGAACGCGTCGACCTCTCGGAGATGGACGTGGTGCATCTGCGCCAGGATCCGCCCTTCGACATGGGCTATATCACCTCGACGCATATGCTCGAGCGCATTCACCCGAAGACGCTTGTCGTCAACGATCCGGCCTGGGTGCGAAACTCGCCGGAAAAGATCTTCGTCACCGAATTCGCCGACCTCATGCCGGCAACGCTGATCAGCCGCGACCCGGGCGAAATCGCCCGTTTCCGCGAAGAGATGGGCGATATCATCCTGAAGCCGCTTTACGGCAATGGCGGTGCCGGCGTGTTCCATTCCGCCCGCGACGACCGCAATTTCACCTCGCTTCTCGAAATGTTCGGCCAGATGTATCGCGGCGAACCCTATATCGCCCAGGCCTATCTGCCGGCCGTGCGCAAGGGCGACAAGCGCATCCTCCTGGTGGACGGCGAGCCGGTCGGCGCGATCAACCGTGTTCCCGCCGAACATGACAGCCGGTCGAACATGCATGTCGGCGGCCGTGCGGAAGCAACGGAGATCACCCCGCGCGAAAAGGAAATCTGCGCCCGGATCGGACCCGCTTTGCGCGAGCGCGGCTTCATCTTCGTCGGTATCGATGTCATCGGCGACTACATGACCGAGATCAACGTCACATCCCCGACGGGTATTCGCGAGGTCAGAAAGTTCGGCGGCGCTGACGTCGCCGGGCTCCTCTGGGACGCAATCGAGGCCAAACGCGCCTGATGCAGGCTGCCGGGGCAGCCGGCGTTTCTCATACGGTTCGCCTTTGTTCACGCGATACAACCGTCTGCAACCTGATTGCAGCGGGTGCGCGAAACTGTTCGATCAATGTTCTTGTTTTATTCTTTTTTCTATGCCAGATTGCAATTGCTGGCTCGGAAAGCGTGTATCGCTGACGTCCCGGACATGGTGTTAGGGGCGGGGTGGATATGGTTGCGCGTGTCAGCACGGTTGCATTCCAGGGCATAGAGGGCGTTCCGGTCGATGTACAGGTCATGGTCGGGCCGGGCAAGATCAACATGCATATCGTCGGCCTGCCGGACAAGGCGGTGGCCGAGAGCCGCGAACGGGTGCAGGCCGCGCTGCACGCCTCCGGCCTTGCCATGCCGCCGAAGAAGATCACCGTCAATCTGGCGCCCGCCGACCTCCCGAAAGAAGGTTCGCATTTCGACCTGCCGATCGCGCTGGCGCTGATGGCAGCGCTCGGTGCCGTGCCCGCAGATGCGCTCGCCGGTTATGTGGTGATCGGAGAACTCAACCTTGACGGCACGCTTGCGCCGGTTGCCGGGGCGCTTCCGGCGGCAATTGCAGCCAATGCCTTGGGCAAAGGCCTGATCTGCCCGGCCGACAGCGGCGCAGAGGCTGCCTGGGCCGGCGCCGATATCAATATCATTGCGCCGCGCAGCCTGATCGCGCTCGCAAACCATTTCCGGGGAACCCAGGTCATATCGCGCCCGCAGCCGGCAATCCGCGCGCTGCCCGCCAACCTGCCGGATCTCGTTGACATCAAGGGGCAGGAAAGCGCCAAGCGGGCGTTGGAGGTCGCGGCCGCCGGCGGGCACAATCTCCTGATGGTCGGTCCTCCGGGCTCGGGCAAATCCATGCTGGCGGCGCGGCTGCCTTCGATCCTGCCGCCGTTGTCGGCCGCCGAGCTGCTGGAAGTGTCGATGATCCATTCGATCGCCGGCCAGCTTTCCGGCGGCAAGCTTTCCGATCGCCGGCCTTACCGCACGCCGCATCATTCGGCGACCATGGCGGCACTCGTCGGCGGCGGCCTGCGCGCCAGGCCCGGCGAAGCGTCGCTTGCCCATCACGGCGTGCTGTTCCTCGACGAATTCCCGGAATTCTCGCCGCAGGTATTGGATGCGCTCCGCCAGCCCCTGGAGACCGGCGAATGCATCATCGCCCGCGCCAATCATCGGGTCTCCTATCCTGCCAGCATCCAGCTCGTCGCCGCCATGAACCCGTGCCGCTGCGGCATGGCGGGTGAGCCCGGCCATTCCTGCGCCCGCGGGCCGAAATGCATGTCGGATTACCAGGGCCGCATTTCAGGCCCGCTGATGGATAGGATCGATATCCGCATCGACGTACCGGCCGTGTCCGCCGCCGATCTCATTCGCCCGATGCCGGCGGAGCGGAGTGCGGATGTTGCCAGGCGCGTGGCGGCAGCGCGTGAAAGGCAGCGCGAGCGTTTCGAACAGGCCGGTTTCCCGCGCGTACTCACCAATGCCCGCTGCTCGACGGCATTGATTGAGAAGATCGCCGAACCCGACCCGGGCGGCCTCCAGTTGCTGCGGGATGCGGCGGAAAAACTCAAGTTCTCCGCGCGCGGATACCATCGCATATTGAAGGTCGCCCGCACGCTTGCTGATCTCGACGGCAAGGACACGGTTGGCCGTATCCATCTTGCCGAGGCGATTTCCTACCGCATGGTGGGGGAGCGGCTGGCGACGGCGGCGGCATGAAGCGAAGGTTCGGGTGGGGTTTGCGAGGGCCGGGAGGTGGCGATGAATTTGCGCTGCGGCCAGGGCAGGTGGTCACAGATGACCAAGCTTCACTTAGGACCGCCACTTAGGCAGACGCGGATAGCATACCTTCCGTCGTCATCCTCGGGCTTGACCCGAGGATCCATCCGCCTGGCGACGCGCTCTAACGTAGTCAACCCCGGTGGGCTTGGCCATGGATCCTCGGGTCGAGCCCGAGGATGACGACCTGAAGAAGTGCAGCTAACTACCCAACCCCTCGAACAGCGCGGTCGAGAGATAGCGCTCGGCGAAGGACGGGATGATGACGACGATCGTCTTGCCGGCGTTCTCCTCGCGGCTGCCGACTTCGATGGCGGCGGTCAGTGCCGCGCCGGAGGAGATGCCGACCGGCACGCCTTCGAGCTTGGCCACCAGCCGGGCCGTTTCCATGGCTTCGCCGCTGTTGACGGTGACGATCTCGTCATAGATGTGGGTGTCGAGGATCTTTGGCGCAAAGCCGGCGCCGATGCCCTGGATCTTGTGCGGCCCCGGCTGCCCGCCGGACAGCACCGGCGATTCTTCCGGCTCGACGGCGATGACCTTGAGCGCCGGGTTGCGCTGCTTCAGCACCTGCCCGGCGCCGGTGATCGTGCCGCCCGTGCCGATGCCGGAGACGAAGATGTCGATCTTGCCCTCGGTATCGTTCCAGATTTCCTCGGCCGTCGTCTTGCGGTGGATTTCCGGGTTGGCCGGGTTTTCGAACTGCTGCGGGATGATCGCGTCCGGCAGCGAGGCGGCGAGCTCTTCCGCCTTGGCGATCGCGCCCTTCATGCCTTTCGAGCCTTCGGTCAGCACCAGTTCGGCGCCGAGCAGGGCGAGCATCTTGCGGCGCTCGATCGACATCGTCTCCGGCATGGTGAGGATCAGCTTGTAGCCCTTGGCGGCCGCGGCAAAGGCGAGCGCGATGCCGGTATTGCCGGATGTCGGCTCGACCAGCGTCGTCTTGCCGGGGGTAATCCCGCCCTCGGCTTCCAGGCTTTCGATCATTGCCACGCCGATGCGGTCCTTCACCGAGGCGATCGGGTTGAAGAATTCCAGCTTGGCCAGCAGGTTGGCTTTCACGCCTTTTTCCTTCGCCAGCTTGTCGAGGCGCACGATCGGCGTGTCGCCAATGGTTTCGGTGATCGAGGAATAGATTCTGCCGCGGCCCGGCTTCCTGGTCTCTGCCATGGTGCTTCTCCCTGAGATGTGAAGAGAAGTTAGGGCGTGTTCCCCACGAATGCCAGCAAGGCCGAACCCGACAGCAGGCGAAATGGAAATTTTGTTCCCGGAAGTGGTCGAGGATGAAAATGCCGTTGCGTCAAAGGCCGGTGGAGCCGAAACCGCCCGCGCCGCGGACAGTAGCTGACGCTTCCGCTATCTCGGTGACCCGTACCTGGGTAACGGGCGCGATCACCATCTGGGCGATGCGCATGCCGCGCGTGATGATGAAATCCGCGTCGCCGAGATTGATCAGCAGCACCTTCACCTCGCCGCGGTAATCGCTGTCGATCGTGCCGGGCGTGTTGAGGCACGTGACGCCGTTCTTGAAGGCAAGCCCGGAACGCGGCCGAATCTGTGCCTCGAACCCGTCCGGGATCTCGAAGATGAAGCCGGTCGGCACCAGCGCCCGTTTGCCGGGCTCGATCGTCAGCGGTGCCTCGTCCTCGACCGCCGCGCGCAGGTCCATGCCGGCGGCGCCCGCGGTTTGATAGGCCGGCAGGTCGAGGCCGGCGCCATGCGCGAGACGGATGAGGTTCAGCTTCGGCGAGGATGGGGCGTGGATGTTCATGACGTCATTAGCCGACCCACGGTCGCTCCGGTCAAACACGAATTGAAAGTTATCCACGGAGACGTTAGATACGCGGCAACGTAAAGGATCTGGAAAAAATGCCCGAAACGATTGCCGAGGCGGTTTCCCGCCGTCGCACATTCGCAATTATTGCCCACCCGGACGCGGGCAAGACCACGCTCACGGAAAAACTGCTGCTGTTCGGCGGCGCCATCCAGCTCGCCGGCGAAGTCAAGGCGAAGAAGGACCGTATCCAGACCCGCTCGGACTGGATGAAGATCGAGCGCGAACGCGGCATCTCGGTCGTCACCTCGGTGATGACCTTCGAATATGACGGCAACGTCTTCAATATCCTCGATACGCCCGGCCACGAAGACTTCGCCGACGATACCTACCGCACGCTGACGGCGGTGGATGCGGCGGTCATGGTCATCGACGCGGCCAAGGGTATCGAGCCGCGGACGCTGAAACTGTTCGAAGTCTGCCGCATGCGCGATATCCCGATCATCACCTTCATCAACAAGATGGACCGCGAAAGCCGCGATCCCTTCGAGATTCTCGACGAAGTCGAGGAGAAGCTGGCCCTCGACACCGCCCCGGTCACCTGGCCGATCGGCCGCTCGAAGACTTTCTGCGGCTCCTATCATCTCGCCGAAAATACGGTGCGCGGATCCGATACCGAGGTGAAGGTCACGCCGGTCAACGGCCCGCAGAGCGTCGCCGACCGCCTGCCGGAAAACGAACGTGCCGCCTTCGTCGAGGAAACCGAGCTGGCGATCGAGGCCTGCCGCCCGTTCGACCGCAAGGCTTTTCTCGAAGGTCACATGACGCCGGTCTTCTTCGGCTCGGCGCTCAGGAATTTCGGTGTCCGCGATCTCATCGATGCGCTTGGCGATTTCGCCCCGCCGCCGCGCGACCAGGTGGCGGACATCCGCACGGTGCATGCAACCGACGACAAGATGACGGCTTTCGTCTTCAAGATCCAGGCGAACATGGATCCGAACCACCGCGACCGTATCGCGTTTGCGCGCATCTGCTCCGGCAAGCTGGAGCGCGGCATGAAGGCGCGGCTATCGCGCACTGGCAAGCAGCTGGGCCTGACGGCGCCGCAATTTTTCTTCGCGTCACAACGCCAGCTGGCGGATACCGCCTATGCGGGCGATGTGGTCGGCATCCCGAACCACGGCACGCTGCGCATCGGCGATACGCTGACCGAGGGCGAACAGCTGGTATTCCAGGGCGTGCCGAACTTCTCGCCGGAGATCCTCCGCCGCGTGCGGCTGGAAGACGCCATGAAGGCGAAGAAGCTCAAGGAAGCCCTGCAGCAGATGGCTGAAGAGGGCGTCGTGCAGCTCTTCTCGCCGGAGGACGGCTCGCCGGCCATTGTCGGCGTCGTCGGCGCGCTGCAGCTCGATGTCCTGAAGGAACGGCTGCAGGGCGAATACGGCCTGCCGGTGTCCTTCGAAATGTCGCGCTTCTCGGTCTGCCGCTGGGTCTCTGCGGATCATCAAGCCGATCTCGACAAGTTCCTCACGGTTAAGCGCGGCGATATTGCCCGCGATCTCGATGGCGATCCGGTTTTCCTGGCTCAGGACAGCTTCTCGCTGCGCTACGAGTCGGAGCGTTACCCGGCGATCAAGATGGTCGCGATCAAGGAATATCACGTCGCCAAGGCGGCGTGATATCCTTCCGCCGCTTTAGCCGAACTTGACCGCGGTCGTGTTGGAACCGCAGACGAGCACGCAAACGCGTTCCTGCGGGCCGGGAACATATTTGCCGGACAAAAGGGCGGCGAACGCCGCTGCGCCGCCTGGCTCGGCGACCACGCGCGCGCCGGCCCACAGAGCCTTCTGAGCGGCAAGGATCTCGTCATCCGTTACCAGGACCGGCGGCTGAACGAATTTCCGGGCAACGGGGAACATCAGTTCGCCCACCTGTTTCGGGGCAAGCGAATCCGCAGCGATGCCGCCGGCCGGCGCGTCCACCGGGTGACCGGCCTTGAAGGCTTCGTAAAGGGTGGGCGCCCCGTCGGATTCCACGGCGACGATCTTCACCCGACCGCGGAACCAGGAGGCGATGCCGCCGATCAATCCGCCGCCCCCGACCGCGACCAGCAGTGTCGTCATCTCGGGCAGGTCGTCCTCGATCTCCTTGCCGAGCGTGCCCTGGCCGAGCAGGGTCTCCTCCTGGTCATAGGCATGCACGGCGATAGCCCCGCTCGTTGCGACATAGGCCTGGCTCGCAGCCAGAGCATCGTTATAGCGATCGCCGCCGACCACCAGTTCCGCCCCGTAGGAGCGGATGAGATCGATTTTCGCCTGCGAGGCCACGCTCGGCACGAAAATATGCGCCGGCACGCCGAGCCGCATCGCCGCATAGGCGACCGCAGCGCCATGATTGCCGCCAGACGCGGCGACAACGCCCGCAGCCTCAACCTTTCGCGTCAGCAGATTGGTGAAGGCGCCGCGGGCCTTGAACGAACCGGAATGCTGCAGCAGTTCGAGCTTCAGGTCGACCGGAAGCGGCGTTGCGCCGAAATCCCGCATATCGACGCTCATGACCGGCGTGCGGCGGATATGCGGGCGGATGAGCTTTTCGGTTTCCGCGATACGTTCGGGCGTGACGGTATTTTCGATCGACATGATGGCCTCTTGGGAATGGAACGGTCATGGGTATCCGGCAAAGCGCCGAAATGAAAGACCCTTCAGCCGCCGATCCGTTCGCTGAGAAAATCGACCACGGCACGCACTGCGGGAAGCTGCCCGCGCCGGTGGGGCATCAGGATCGTGGTGGTGATGCTGCCTGCGGTCCAGTCCGGCAGCAGGCGCACGAGCCTGCCCTCGGCGAGCGCACCCCGGCAGACCGATATGGGCAGGCAGGTGAGGCCGAGCCCCGCCAGCGCCGCCTTCATCATCACCATAGGCTCGTCGGCGGAAAAGACCGGTTTCGGATTTGCCGCCACCTCTTCGCCAGCTCCAGATGCGAGGCGCCATGTATTGTCCGTCTGGCCGGCGGTCACGGCCCTGTGCGCATCCAGGTCCTCCGGCCGCAAGGGCTCGCCATGAATGCGAACATAGTCCGGCGAAGCGACCACGAAGAACGGGTGTGTCGCGAGCTTCTTCTGCAGCAACGTCGAATCCGGCAGCGGCGCCTGATGGCTGCGCACCGCGATATCGAACCCCTCCTGCACGATATCCACGAACCTGTCGCTGACATGCAGCGACAGGTGCAGCTTCGGGTAAAGCATCGACAGCTCGGCAAGGTGATCGGCGAGCACGAATTGCGCGGTCGGTACCGCGGCCGTCATCCGCACGATGCCGCTCGGCTCGCCGAGATGGGTGCGCACGATCGTTTGCGCCATCTCCGCCTCGATGACCGACGCCTGCGCATGCCGGTAGAAATCCCGACCGAGATCGGTCAGCGAGAAACTGCGGGATGTCCGCTGGATCAGCCGTACGCCGAGCCGGTCTTCGAGTTCCGCCACTCGTTTGCTGACCGTGGATTTCGGCACGCCGAGCCGGCGACCGGCGGCGGAAAAACCGCCATGTTCCACGGCCTGGACGAAGAAATAGAGATCGTTGAGGTTCGGCAGCGCCATCTCAGCTTCCATAAATGTGGACTTAAAGGCGGAGAATGGAAGGCTACCGCATCATCGTCCATGAAATCATATTGCCGGCGTCCCCAAGTTTCAATCATGGAGCAAGCAAATGACACCGATCCTGTTTTATGGCGTGCCGGAAGGATGTTCCTTCGGCTCGATCGTCGCCCTCGAATGGACCGGCGCGCCCTATCGGCTGTGCCGCATCGAAATGCCGGCGGTGGTTTCGAGCGATACCTACAAGCCGGTCAATCCAGTCGGCGAGACGCCGTCGCTGATGCTGCCGGACGGCCGGTTGATCAGCGAGAGCATGGCGATCCTCAACCACATCGCTGCCCGTACCGTCGGCAAGGGCTGGGGCTTCGATCCGAAGTCGGAGAAATTCGACCGGCTGAATCAGATGCTGGCTTTCCTGAATACCGGTTTTTTCAATGCCTTCGGCCCGCTCTGGCACGCTGTCGAGCACGAGATGGAGCCGCAGGCCAAGGAGGCCCTTCGCGCTTACGGCATCGCCAAGGTGGAGAAGGCGCATTTGCATCTCGAAAAGCTTCTCGCCGGTCGGGAGTGGCTTGTCGGCGACGAGAAGAGTTTCGCAGACGCCTATTTCGCCGGCATCGCCCGCTGGAACGATTTCCACCAGGTCGTTGACCGTCGGCAGTTTCCGGCGCTCAACGCGCTTTACGAACGCCTGCAGCAGGACCCGGCAGTGCGGTTCGCCTGGGCCATCGAGCATCAGGAAGAGGCGCAGACGAGTGGCCGGTTTCTCGGCCACGTGAGCCTTCAAGAAGCGCTCGGATCCCTGAAGCAGGCCGCGTAACGACCGATATCGACGCGCATATGTCTCTTCGCGGCGCCCTCGGTGGCGCCGCGGCCTCGTCGATTCGCCGTTCAGGATATCCGTTTACGCCGCGGTGAGGTCCTTGAGGAAATCGTCGCACCAGCGCGTCACGTCATGTTCGAGGAGATGTTCCATCATCCGGCTCCAGCGTTCCTTGCGTTCTTCGATCGGCATGTTGATGCCGCGTGCAATCGCATTCGCGGTGCCTTCTATGTCGTAAGGGTTGACCAGCAGCGCCCCGCGCAGTTCGCGCGCGGCGCCCGCAAACCGCGACAGCACCAGAACGCCCGGGTTTTCCGGGTCCTGTGCCGCGACATATTCCTTGGCGACGAGGTTCATGCCGTCGCGCAGCGGCGTGACGAGCCCGATCCTGGCGAGCCGATAGAGACCCGCCAGAACCGGCCTGCCGATCGAGCGGTTGATGTAGCGGATCGGGACCCAGTCCACGGTGCCGATCGCACCGTTCACCCGGCCGGCCTGTTCGGCGACCATGCGCTGCATCTGCTCGTATTCCGGCACTTCCGAGCGGGATTTCGGGGTGATCTGCAGGTAGGTGACACGGTTATGGTGGGCCGGATTGGATTTGACGAAGTGTTCGAAAGCGTCGATGCGCTGGGTGATGCCCTTGGAATAGTCCAGCCGGTCGACGCCGATGATCAGGTCGCGGCCTTCGATGCTCTGCTTGGCTTTTCGCACGATGATATTGCTGGCCGCTTTCTTCGCATATTCGGCAAACGCGGCGGTCTCGATGCCGATCGAATAGAAGCCGCCCTTGAACGTGCGCCCGTAGGAGCTCAGCCTGCCCCCTTCCAGGGCATCGCCGATGCCTTCGCGCACGAGCCCTCCGACGAAATTGGCAAGGTCGTGGTCTGTCTGGAATCCGACGAGATCGTAATACGACAACCCCCTCATGATCTCCTCGTGAACCGGCATGGTGAACAGCACGTCGGCCGGCGGCCAGGGGATATGCAGGAAGAAGCCGATCCTGTTCTTGAGGCCCATCTGGCGCAGTTCCGCGGCAAGCGGAATCAGGTGATAGTCATGGATCCAGATGACGTCGTCTTCCTGGATGAGCGGCGCCAGCCGGTGGGCGAAGAAACGGTTGACGCGGAAATATCCCGCCATTTCCTTGCGCCCGTATTCCGCCAGGTCCATCCGGTAATGACAGATCGGCCAGAGCACCCGGTTGGCGAAGCCGTGGTAGTACTCCTCGACATCCGTCTTGGTGAGATCGGTCAGCGCATAGGTGATGTTGCCATGCTGCTGCATATCGAGCGGCGCCGGCTCTTTCGCTCCGCTGGATTTGCCGGACCATCCCATCCAGATGCCGCCGTGCTCCTCCAGTGCGGCCTGCAGCGCGACGGCCAGTCCGCCGGCGGGAGCCTCGCCGCTCTTTTGCGGAAGGGAGACACGGTTCGAAACGACGACAAGTCGGCTCAAGATATTGTCCTTTCAACTCAGGCGGAGGCGGGTTTTATGCCACTCGCCAGGGCGGCGATCGCTGCGCGCAAAGCTGCAGCCGAGGGCAGGGTGGATTTTGCCAGGGTCTCTGCCGCGGTTTCGGCAATGCGGATGGAATGGCCGCCAAGCTCGTTGGCGGCGCGGAACATCGCCTCGTCGGTGACGTCGTCGCCGATGGCGATCGGCGCGCGGCCCCTGAACGGTGGCTGATCGAGGAAGGCCCGCAGGGCGTGGCCCTTGCTGGCATGGGCAGGCCGGATCTCCATCACCATCTTGCCATGCTGGAGCGTGAACCGCGGTCCTGCCATGGCGAGGTAACGCGGCATGGCAGCCTCCACCGCTTCCCGCTGTTCCGGCGCCTGCCGGTAATGAGCGGCAACCGCGGCGCCCTTGTCCTCCACCAGGACACCCGGCCATTGTCGCGCCTCGCGGGCCAGTGCCGCCTTCAGATCCCCGAACGCGGCATCCACTTCGATCCTGTTGATCGTGCCGGTGGGGTCGCGGCGCTCGGCGCCGTGCAGGCCTGCAACGGGAAACTTGTACGGCGTGAAAAGCTGGTCCGCATAGGCAAGCGCACGGCCCGTAACCAGCGCCAGCGCGCCGCCGAGCTTCACGGAAAGACGATGCAGGTTTTCCGGAAGATCCGGTGGGATACGGATCCCGTCCGGGGTCCCGGCAAGATCGATCAAGGTGCCGTCGATATCGAGAAACAGGGCCCACCGCTCCGGTTCGAGCGCGAGTCCGGCAAGAATGGGATCGCCCGACGGGAGCACTTCTGCCGTGTCCGGGCTCGACTGTTCTTTACGCGACATGGGGGCCTATCTAGGCCGCGAAAACGCGGCGGCAACCTCGAAAGACCACAGCCTGTCGCAAAAAGTGATACCGGCTTTGCCAAAAAACCGTCATGAAGCTATCGAATTCATGTTTCGTTAAGCGTTTGTCGAGACGCTGAACTTGTTGGATTTTCAGGCCGCGGACGGGCGGCAATGTCGGGAGCAGAAAGACCCATGTGTCGTTGGGCAGCCTATCGCGGCGAACCGCTTTATCTCGAAGAGCTCGTATCTTCGCCCGCCCATTCCCTGATCGAACAGTCCCATTGCGCAACCCGTGCCAAGACCGCGACGAACGGCGATGGTTTCGGCATCGCCTGGTATGGCGACCGGCCGGAGCCCGGCCGTTATCGCGATATCCTGCCTGCCTGGTCCGACTGCAATCTCAAGAGCCTGGCGCGGCAGATCCGCTCGCCGCTCTTCCTCGCGCATGTGCGCGCGGCAACCCATGGCGCGACGCGGCGTGACAACTGCCATCCTTTCGTGCAGGGCCACTGGTCCTTCATGCATAACGGCCAGATCTCCGGCTTCGAGCGCATCCGCCGATCCATGGAGGGCATGCTCTCCGATGCGCTGTTCGAAGCCCGAACCGGCACGACGGATTCGGAACTTCTCTTCCTGCTCGCGCTGGAATTCGGTCTTGATGCCGATCCCTTGAAAGCCATGGAGAAAGCGATCGCCACTGTCGAGGATCTGTCGCTCGAAAAATCAGGCGAGGCCCTGGTGCGTTTCACCGCCGCCTATTCCAACGGTCGCGAGCTCTATGCGGTGCGTTATGCCACCGACCACAAGCCTCCGACGCTTTATGCGGCGCCGATGGGCGGCAAGACAGGCTATTGCCTTGTATCTGAACCGCTGAACGACGACGTCGATACCTGGGCGGAAATCCCGGACGGAAGCTCCGTCATGATCGGCGCCGAGGGGATGCAGACCTCGCTCTTCCGGCCGAAGGCGCTCTCCGAAGCGGCCTGAAATTTATCCGAGCTTCGAGGCGATCAGCGCCGCAAGGCGTTCCGCCACCTCGTCCTTGCCGAGATCCGGCCATTCGTCGACGCCCTTTGCGCTGATGATCTTTACCCGGTTGCGCGTGCCGCCCATGATGCCGGTCTCGGGCGACACGTCGTTGGCGACGATCATGTCGGCGCCCTTGCGCTCCAGTTTCGAGCGGCCGTTCTTCTCGACGTCCTGGGTCTCGGCGGCAAAACCGACCACCAGCTTCGGCCGCTTCTCGTGATGGCCTACGGTTTTCAGGATGTCGGGGTTTTCGGTCAGCAAAAGGGGAGGTGGTGCGGCGCCCGGCTGCTTCTTGATCTTCTGGTCGGCCGAGGAAGCGACGCGCCAGTCGGCGACAGCTGCCACCATCACCGCGATATCCGCCGGCAGGCGTGAAATCACCGCTTCCAGCATTTCCTCGGCGCGCTCCACATGCACGGTGTTGACGCCGGCCGGGTCGGCAATGGTCACCGGTCCGGAAACGAGCGTCACGTCCGCGCCGAGTTCTGCGAGTGCCGCCGCAATCGCATGGCCCTGCCGCCCGGAGGAGCGGTTGGCGATATAACGCACGGGATCGATCGGCTCATGCGTCGGGCCGGATGTGACGATCGCCGTTTTACCGGCAAGCGGCTTTGGTGCGCCGTCCAGCAGTCTGACCGCTGCTGCGACGATTTCCAGCGGCTCGGCCATGCGGCCCATGCCGGCCTCGTTGCTTTCTGCCATCTCGCCCGCCATCGGCCCGATGAAATGGATGCCGTCTGCTTTCAGGGTCTCGACATTGCGCCCGGTCGCAGGTGCCGTCCACATTTTCGGGTTCATGGCGGGCGCGACCAGCACCGGCCGATCGGTCGCGAGTAGCACGGCGCTGGCAAGATCGTCCGCCAGTCCATGCGCCATCTTGGCCAGGAGGTCGGCACTGGCGGGTGCGACGATCACGAGGTCGTTGTCGCGGGCAAGCCTGATATGGCCGACATCCTGCTCGTCCTCGCGGGAAAACAGGTCGATATAAACGTGGCTGGCGGAAAGCGCGCCGACTGCAAGCGGCGTGATGAATTCCTGCGCCGCCTTGGTCATCACCGGCCGCACGGAGGCACCCCGCTCGCGAAGCCGGCGGATCAGGTCGAGGCTCTTGTAGGCCGCGATGCCGCCGGAGATGATCAGAAGGATGCGCTTGCCGGAAAGTTCCATACCGTTACCCGATGCCATAATGGCCGGAAGGCCATAGTGGCCGGAAGCTAAGCTTTCGGTCGCCAAGTTGCAATTGCCTTCCGCGTCGCCGGTGTCTTCGGAACCGATGCAGCGGATGCGAGTTGAGCGGCAAAGGAGAGCCGTCATGAGAAAGAAGATCGTTCCGAAAAAGGTCGCGGGGTTCAAGGTACCCAAGTCCGTGCGCAAGTCGTCGTTGCTGCGCAACATGCTGGCGAGCCGCGCCGGCCGGCAGATGCTGGCCAACGCGCTCGTCGCCGCAGCCAATGCCGCAGCCGCCGTCCTGACCGATGACCGCGCCGATATCCGTAAGCCCAGCAAGACCAAAGGCCGTAAACGGGCGCTTGCCGCAGGCGTCGCCGGCGAGGCGATCGAGAGCGCAACCGCTGCCGCCACGGATGTCGTCACCAGTCCGATACGTCCTCTCTTCCAGGCAAGCGCGAAGGCCAAGGCGGGGCGCATTTTCCAGGAGCCGGTCACGCACTGAAGCGAAGTAATGCGCGCATCTTGCGCCGATTTCCGGCCTGCGCTAATCCTGTTGGCGGCCGGATGCGGCCAGCCGCCCGCGGCGCCCAGGCGCCAAGGTGAATGCATCCCACCGCCTCTCATCCTTTGCCAATCCGGCCAACGATGACGAACGGATCAGTAATGCGGGCGCTGATTGACGGACCCGAGGGTCCTGTTCGTCTGTTGAAAGGAAGATGAGATGCGCGATTTCCGCGATGCAAAACTGATGGCCAAAAGTCTGCGTCAGGCGCTGGCCGAGCGTAAGGTTGAGCTAACGCACGGCCACGTCCTGGAGCTGGTTGCGGCACAGTTCGGTTACGACAATTGGAACGTTCTTGCTGCAAAGATAGACGCGGCAGAACCGCAGCAAAAGAAACCGGACGCGGTTTCGATCCAGCCGGCCATTCCGATCTTCCGGATATTCTCCGTCGACAAGGCGATGGAGTTTTACCGTGATTTCCTGGGCTTTACCGTGGATTGGGAGCATCGCTTCGGCGAGAATTTCCCGCTCTATTGCCAGATTTCGAGAAGCGGCATGCTGATGCATCTTTCCGAACACGCGGGCGATGCCTCGCCGGGAGCGAGGATCTTCGTACCGATGACGGGAGCGCGGGCCTTCCAGCAGGAGCTGATCGGCAAGAACTACCCATATATGAAGCCGGGGCTCGAACAGGCCGATTGGGGTCTGGAGGTGACGGTCATCGATCCTTTCAGCAACCGTATCACCTTCTGCGAACGGGAGATCAAGCCGCAGCCTTGATCAGGCAAGGCTGGCATATTGCGCGCGATCGGCGGATGTTTGGCGGTCGCGCGCTCACCGACGTCATGCCGTTTCTCTCGCTGGTCCTCGCATTGCAGGAAGGGCATCCCATCGAGACGCTAGATTTTCTTCCTGGCAGCGGCGAGCGGCTCGGTCGTCAGCTTGAAATCGGCCATTTCCTTCGCCGTCAGATAGTAGAGCCTGTCCGGCGGCGTCTCAAGCGCATGGATCCAGAGGCCCGCACCTATCCCCATCTGCTCCAGATGCCGGGCGACCCTCGCAGTGGTCGCCTGTGCGGCAGACATGGCCTGTTCCGCTGACGGCCTGTTCTTGGCTCCATTGAACACCTGGTGAACGCCGATCACCGCATCCTTCTCCGCCAGGCGGCCGATGCCGCCGGCAAATACGACCGGGCAGGATGAGGCGCAGAGGGCTTTCGATGAAACCCTTGTGTCGAGTTTCCTGTCGCGGATCAGCTTCGACATGGCGAGCGCGTCGTCCACCGAGCCGCCGGGGGAATTGAGCGCGATCGTCTTCACATATTCGCCGCGCGTCTCGATCTCTTTGGAGAAGCGGGCGGCGGCGCCGAGGTCGATCGTTCCTTCTGCAAGCAGAACGCCGCCCGAAGTGAGTTCGAATGTCATAGGCTTGCGCAGCACTTCCTTCGGGCTGGCCGGCTGCACCGGCGGAGCGGCCGGCACGCCCTCGGTCAAGGCCGGTGGCAGCACGGGCTGTTCTTCGTGCATCGGATCGAAGCTGGGAAGCGCGGCGTTCATTGCCGTCATATCGCGAATATCGACGACGAGGAAAATCGCTGCCGCCGAGAGCAGCAGATAGAAGGCGCCGCGCATCAGCACGCCCTCATCGAGCTTCCTGATCGCCTCACCGATCCTCATGCGACCGGTCCCGGCTGCGCGATTTGAGGTCGATGGCGGTGATGTTGTTCGGTTCTTGCTCCGGCGTCGAGCCGGGGCCTGGCTCGGGCACCGTCGCCGGTGCTTCGCTTTGCGGCTCTGCCTTGGCGACGGCCTGTTCGATGTTCACGCCGCCGGCGGTAACGGCGCGTTGCACTTCCAGCGCCCGCAGAAGCTCGGCGGCGGTGATCCGCTCGGCGAACGGCAGGTTCTCCTCCTGGCGGCGGATGGCGCCATGCACGACGGCGAGGATGAACACCATCACGCCGGGCAGGAGGTCGATGGAGATCGCACCGGCCCAGGCTGGAATGAAATCCTGCGCATAATGCAGCACGGCTTCGGCGGACGAGAGCGGAACGAAGCGGCGTTCTTGAACAGGTGGGCGGCTGAGGATTTCGTCGGCCGCCTTGGCAAGCGCCCTGGACTGGGCGCTGACCGAGGCGCGGACGGTGTCCATCACCTGGTTCTGGCGGTTGACAAGATCTGCCGCGCCGCCATCCGGGACCGGCGCGATGAAGCCGAGCGAGAGGTCGTCCGCCGCGCGGCGGATGGAGGGCGCAATCGAGGTCTGCGCCAGCGAGGTGATGACACCGGTCAGCGCCACGGCCTCGGTGGAAAACTGGTCGGCACGCGGCTCGATCGTGCCCGGCGCGGAAACCAGCGAGCGCATCGTCTCAAGCCGCTTCTGGCCTTGAGCGAAAAGATCGTCCACCTGCTCGCGGGAGGCGTTGATATTGGCTGCAAGCGACTTCATCTGCGCCGACATCTGGCTGAGGAGCTGCACGACGCTGCCTGAACCCGTGGTGCCGGTCAGCGAACCAGACTGCCGTTCGACGCCGGCGAGCTGCGAAAAGCGCTCGGAGGCGCGCTGGATGTCCGGCAGCAGGCTCTGCGCGGCCAGCGCATTCTGATGGGCGCGGTCGAGATCGGCGGTATAGTCTTCCACGGTTTCGGAAAGATGCTGTTCGACGGCCGCGGAACCGGCAAGCGCCGCCGCGTTCAGCCAGCTGGACATCGCAAGGATCATCGCCGCGCCGACCGCCATGACGCCGAGCATGGCCGTGCGGCCGGCACGGGTCGTCACATGCGGATAGAACCGGGCCATATAGGACCAGAAGGCATAGATGCCGACCGAGACCGAGGCAGAATAGATCACCGCTGCAAAAAATACCGCTGTCGGTGATCCGTCGAGAATGCTGCGTGCGCCGAGATAGGTGTAGACGCCTGAGGCAAGCGCCAACACGGCGAGCGCAAAACGGGTCATCGTCTCGACGGCGGCGACGCCGTCATGCAGGCGTCGAGTTGCGGCTAGCGCCATGAATTATCTCCGGAAAGCCCTTCCAAAAGGAATGTATTCCTTAACAGAGAATGAGAACCCGGCGGAATAAAGGCCGCTTTAGAGTTGCAGCATGGCGAAAGCCCCTGCGAAGCAGGGTTTCTCGGTCGTAGGGGAACCAGGCGGAGGCGCGTCGGCCGTCAGCCGAGGGTGAAGGCGAGGTAGAGCAGCGATAGTGCGATGATCCACAGCGCCACGCGCCCGGAGCGGTTGTGGCGGGCTTCCGACTTGCCGATCGCCTCGGCCGTTTCCGGGTCGAAGCGCAGGCCATGCTCGCTCATATGCACCAGTCCCTGATGCAGCTGTTCCGTCTTGGCTGCGATCTCCGGCAGCGCCTCGGCGAGCTTGACGGCGGCTTTGACGCCGTCGCGCAGGTCGGAAACGATCCGTTTCGGGCCGAGATTGTCACGGATCCACTGACCGACGACCGGCTCCGACGCCTTCCACATGTTGAAGCGCGGATCGAGCATCCGCGACACGCCTTCGACCACGACCATGGTCTTCTGCAAAAGGATCAGTTCGGTGCGGGTCTGCATCTCGAAAAGGTCGGTGACCTCGAAAAGCAGCGCCAGCAGCCGCGCCATGGAGATCGTCTCGGCCGGCTGGCCGTGGATCGGTTCGCCGATCGCCCGGATCGCCTGGGCAAAGCTTGCGACATCGTGGTGGGCGGGCACGTAACCCGCCTCGAAATGCACCTCGGCGACGCGCAGGTAGTCGCGGGTGATGAAGCCGTAGAGGATTTCGGCAAGGAAGCGGCGCTCCTTCTTGCCGAGCCGCCCGACGATGCCCATGTCGACGGCAACGATGGTGCCGGCGGAATCGACGAACAGATTGCCGGGATGCATGTCCGCATGGAAGAAGCCGTCCCTAAGCGTATGGCGCAGGAAGGACTGGATCAGCACTTCGGCAAGCTTTTCGAGGTCGTGGCCGGCGGCACGAAGCCCTGCCACATCGGACATCTTGACGCCGTCGATCCACTCCATGGTGATCACGTCGCGACCGGTGCGTTCCCAATCGACCAGCGGCACACGGAAACCCTGGTCGTCCTTGGTGTTTTCGGCGATCTCCGAAAGTGCCGCCGCCTCCAGGCGCAGGTCCATCTCCACCTTGGTCGTCTGTTCGAGCGTCCGCGTCACCTCGACGGGTCGCAACCGGCGGCTGGAGCGCATGAAGCGTTCCTGCATCCGCGACAACAGATACATGCTCTCGATATCGTGCGCGAAACGCTGGCGCACACCGGGACGCACCACTTTCACCGCCACCTTGCGGTCATTGACGATACAAGGGTGGACCTGGGCGATCGAAGCGGCGGCAATCGGTTCGCCGAAGGAGGCATAGAGATCGCCGATCGGCCGGCCGAGCGACGCCTCGACCGCGGACTTGGCCGTCTCGGTCGGAAAGAAGGCCATCTGGTCCTGCAGCATGGCAAGATCGACGGCCCAGTCGACGCCGACCACGTCCGGGCGGGTCGCAAGGAACTGGCCGATCTTGACATAGGAGGGCCCGAGCCGGTCGACCGCGCGGGTCAGGCGCTCGCTGCGCGCCTGCGTCTTGGAGCGGAACCGCGCCAGGGGCTCGACCAGCGCTTTGACGAGGCCGACGGAGGGAGGCATGTCCTGGGTCGGCAGAGCCGAGACCACGCCCTCACGCACCAGGACCCAGCCGACACGGGCAAGCCGGAAATAAGCGCCGATCGTGCTCATGCGTTCAGAGTTTCCAGCCGGAATGCAGCGCTGCGATGCCGCCGGTATAATTCGTGTAGGTAACCCGCGAAAAACCCGCATTGCGGATCATCGCCGCGAAATTCTCCTGGTTCGGGAATTTCCGGATCGATTCCACCAGATACTGGTAGGGCTCGGCATCGCCGGTGATCATCCGGCCGAAACGCGGGATCGCCTTGAACGACCATTCCTCGTAGAACCGTTCGAGAAGCGGCATCTCGACTTCGGAAAATTCCAGCACCAGCAGCCGTCCGCCGCGTTTGAGCACCCGGTAGGCCTCCTTCAGCGCCACGTCGATATGCGGCACGTTGCGAATGCCGAAGGCGATCGTATAGGCATCGAAGGAATTCGCCTCGAAAGGCAGGGACTCGGCGTTGGCCTCGACAAAGGTGAGGTTTTCCGAAAGGCGCTTCTTTTCGGCCCGCTCGGCGCCGACCGCCAGCATCGAGCCGTTTATGTCGAGCACGGTCACATGCGCCTTGCGATCGGATGCCTCGACGATCCGGAACGCGACATCACCGGTGCCGCCCGCCACATCCAGGGTTTTGTAGCCGACATCTTTTCTCGGGTTGAGCGAAGCGATCAGCGCGTCCTTCCAGACACGGTGCATGCCGGCCGACATCACGTCGTTCATCACGTCGTAGCGCTTGGCGACCTTGTGGAAGACGTCGTTGACGAGCCCTTGCTTCTCGCCGTCCTCCACCTTGCGGAAGCCATAGGATGTTTCCATGCCACCCTCGGCGCTTATACGGGCGGCGCTGGTGCGGGCTTCGGTCATCGGTGAACTCCTAACGTCTCTCTTCTGGTCGGCGACCATAGCGAAGTCGCTCAACCCGCGCTATCTGTGGCACGTATTCATAAGATGGGTGCGACATCCGGTCCGGTCTATAGACCAGGCGCGATATCGTTGAAACAGGAAGTTAGTCAATCATGCCCGAATTGCCAGAGGTGGAAACCGTCCGGCGCGGTCTTGCTCCGGCAATGGAAGGCGCCGTGGTTGCCAGGCTGGAGCTCAATCGTCCGGACCTGCGCTTTCCGCTGCCGGAAAATTTTGCCGATGCCGTCGGGGGGCGCCGCATCGTCTCGCTCGGCCGGCGCGCCAAATACCTGCTGATCGACCTGGAGGATGATCTGACGGTGATCAGCCATCTCGGCATGTCGGGGTCGTTCCGGATCGAGAATGAGGCGCTTGGCGAATTTCACCATCCCCGTTCGAAGGATCAGAAGCACGACCACGTCGTGTTCCATCTGAAGCGCGACGAAAGACCGCTCCGCGTCATCTACAACGACCCGCGCCGGTTCGGATTCATGCAGTTGTGGAAGCGCAGCGAGCTCGATCTCTATCCGGCTTTCGCCGAACTCGGGCCGGAACCGACCGGCAATGCGCTCGACGCCGACTATCTGGCGGCTCGGCTGGCGGGCAAGAGCCAGCCGCTGAAGGGCGCGCTGCTCGACCAGACGGTGATCGCCGGCCTTGGGAATATCTATGTCTGCGAGGCGCTGTGGCGCTCGCACCTCCTGCCGACGCGGGCCGCGGGGAGCGTGGTGACGAAGACCGGCAGGCCGAACAAGGAACTGGTCCTGCTCAATCAGTCGATCCGCGACGTCATCGCCGATGCGATCGCCGCCGGAGGATCGTCGCTGAGAGACCATATCCAGACGGATGGCTCGCTCGGTTATTTCCAGCACTCCTTCTCCGTCTACGACCGGGAAGGCGGGGCTTGCCGCACGCCCGGCTGCGGCGGTACCGTCGCGCGCATCACTCAGGCGGGCCGCTCCACCTTCTATTGCCCCGTCTGCCAGAAATAACGGCTGCCACAATACCGGTACCGGACACATAAAGAGGAGACACCAGATGAGCTACGAAACCCTGCTGACCGAGATCCGGGGCGCAGTCGCGCTCATCACCCTCAATCGCCCGAAGGCGCTGAATGCGCTCAACTCGACCGTGATGGCGGAGCTGACTGAGGCGCTCTCCGCATTCGGCAAGGACGAGGCGATCGGTGCGATTGTGCTCACCGGCTCGGAAAAGGCCTTTGCCGCCGGCGCCGATATCAAGGAAATGCAAGGCATCGATTTCGTCGAAGCCTATGTGAACGACTTCATTTCCGGGTGGGAGGCGATCGCCGCCATCCGCAAGCCGATGATCGCCGCCGTCTCCGGCTTCGCGCTCGGCGGCGGCTGCGAACTCGCCATGATGTGCGATTTCATCATCGCCTCGGAAACCGCCAAGTTCGGCCAGCCGGAGATCACGCTCGGCGTCATTCCCGGCATGGGCGGCTCGCAGCGGCTGACCCGCGCTGTCGGCAAGGCAAAGGCGATGGACATGGTCATGACCGGCCGGATGATGGATGTGGCGGAAGCGGAGCGGGCGGGGCTCGTGTCGCGCATCGTTTCGCCGGATCGGCTGGTCGACGAGGCGGTCGAGGCGGCGGCGAAGATCGCCTCCTTCCCGCGTGCCGCGGTGCTGATGGCCAAGGAGGCGGTCGCCCGTTCTTTCGAGGGCACGCTTGCCGAAGGCCTGCGTTTCGAACGCCGGCTCTTCCATTCGTTGTTTGCAACCGCAGACCAGAAGGAAGGCATGGCGGCCTTTGTCGAAAAGCGCAAACCGCAGTTCTCGAACCGCTAGATCGCAAAAGGGGTGGGCCATCCGCCAAAATGCGCGTTGACTGGGGCGGGTATTCCGGTTATATGCCCGCCCACAGTTGGGAAAGCCTGATCATGGCTTCCTCTATTGCTCCCGAATTGCTGGATTGATGGTCGCAAGGACCGGCGCGGCAACGGCGGAGTTTGGTTCGAATTCGTAGAGAGGCATGAAATGGCCAATACAACTTCGGCGAAAAAGGCGACCCGCAAGATCGCACGCCGTACCGCAGTCAACAAGTCCCGCCGCTCGCGCGTTCGCGGCTTCATCCGCAAGGTCGAGGAAGCGATTGCTACGGGTGACGTGGCCGTTGCCGCCGAAGCCCTCAAGGCTGCCCAGCCGGAGATCCAGCGCGCCGCTTCCAAGGGCGTGCTTCACAGCAATACGGCATCCCGCAAAGTGTCCCGTCTTGCTGCACGTGTGAAGGCCCTTTCGGCCTAAGAAATTTCACAAACTGTATCATAATGAAGCCTGGTCCTCCTGACCGGGCTTTTTGTGATTCTCTCAGGCCTCCTTATATTTATCCGGCTCATTAACAATTTCGTGTCACCGGCGTGACAGAAAATATTGATATAAATCAATAGCTTGTGAGAGGTCTATGAGTCCGTGGGTGACTTTGGCGATGGCCAAAAGCCCTCAGATCGAGTCAAGAACATTTTTATTTTTTCTGTGAACAATCGCTCAGAATGTATGTCATTTTTGAATCCCATTGATTCAACAGCGATTCTCCATGAAGGCCTCTGTGACATTCAAATCACGCTCGCGGAGTCAACGCCCGGCTCTTAATTTTGCGTAAAATTCATCATTGATCTTGGCATTTGATCCTGCCTAAATGGCCTTCAGCAAGGGGCGCGGGGATTACTTCAAAGGGCTGCCGGTAACCGTCAAGTGTACGACGGCGAGCAGACTTTTGCCCTTTGCAACGGGATCAACTCGCCCGTTTTCCTGATAACCATCGGTTGCGGTCCGGAAATTGGCATTTTCCGGAAACGGTCGATTTTTGTCAACGTAATCCGGTTCGGCACCCGGATGAAGGAGGTGGAAGAAGTTTGGACGGCTCACGATGAGGGTGAGGGCGTTCATATATGTGGGGTGGCTCCTGCAAGCGCAGACCGTTACGAGGCGGGCTGGGCGGGACTTTTGATCGGCTGCGAGGACGAGAGAGAGTTTTTGAAAAAAGGGGACGGGCGGCGACGGTTCTCAATGATTGGGAATGGTTTGCTATGCCTTGAAACGAAGTTTGTTCTGGCGGCGTTAACGAGAACCGCCAGGCTACGAGATTTGGAAGGCGGCGAATTATGCATATGAATACTATCTCAGCCCGTGCAGGTAATGGGGACCACGCGCGGCAGGCATTTGATCCAAGTTGCTCCCAGGCGGCAGGGGAAACGACGGAAATGAAGCATGATGCTCTTTTTGAGCGGTTCAGCGCACGTCTTAAGGCGCAGGTCGGCCAGGATGTTTATGCAAGCTGGTTTGGACGTTTGAAGCTGCATTCCGTCTCGAAGAGTGTTGTTCGGCTCACGGTGCCGACCACCTTTCTGAAATCCTGGATCAACAACCGCTATCTCGATCTCATCATCACTATCTTCCAGGCGGAAGATGCGGAAATCCTGAAGGTGGAAATCCTGGTGCGCAGCGCAAGCCGCAGCACCAAGACAGCTGTAGCAGGCGAAGAGCGCACTCTTGCGCCGGAACCTGCCGTCGCTGCCTCTTTTCCGCGTCCTCAGGCACCCCGCGAGATTGGTAAGATTGCTGCTTTCCCGACCCCGGCGGCTTCTCCCGCGCGTTCGGCCCAGGCTCCGGGCCCGCTGTTCGGCTCGCCGCTCGACAGCCGCTTCACCTTCGAGACCTTCGTGGAAGGCCCGTCGAACCGGGTAGCGCTAGCCGCTGCAAAAACGATCGCGGAAGCCGGCGCCAGTGCGGTTCGGTTCAATCCGCTCTTCATTCATTCGGGCGTTGGCCTCGGCAAGACGCATCTTCTGCAGGCGATCGCCAATGCGGCGGTCGGCAGCGAGCGCATGCCGCGGGTCGTCTATCTGACTGCGGAATATTTCATGTGGCGTTTTGCGACGGCGATCCGCGACAACGACGCGCTGACGCTCAAGGACTCGCTGCGCAATATTGATCTGCTGATCATCGACGACATGCAGTTCCTGCAGGGCAAGATGATCCAGAACGAGTTCTGCCATCTCCTGAACATGCTGCTTGACAGTGCCAAACAGGTAGTGGTTGCTGCCGACCGCGCGCCGTGGGAACTGGAATCGCTTGATCCGCGCGTCCGCTCCCGTCTGCAGGGTGGTGTGGCGATCGAAGTCGAGGCGCCGGACTATGAAATGCGCCTCGAGATGATCAAGGGCCGTCTGGAGACAGCACGGCAGGACGATCCGTCGCTCGATATCCCCGCCGACATCCTGAGCCACGTGGCCCGGAATGTGACCGCCAGCGGTCGCGAGCTGGAAGGCGCGTTCAACCAGCTTCTGTTCCGTCGGTCTTTCGAGCCTTCCCTGTCGATCGAGCGCGTCGATGAACTGCTCGCCCATCTGGTGGGTGCGGGCGAGGCCAAGCGCGTCCGCATCGAGGATATCCAGCGCATCGTGGCGCGTCACTATAATGTGTCGCGGCAGGAACTGGTCTCGAACCGCCGCACCCGGGTCATCGTCAAGCCGCGCCAGATCGCCATGTATCTGTCGAAGACGCTGACGCCGCGCTCTTTCCCCGAGATCGGCCGCCGTTTCGGCGGCAGGGACCATACCACCGTCCTGCATGCGGTCCGCAAGATCGAGGAATTGATTTCGGGTGACACGAAGCTCAGCCACGAGGTAGAACTGCTGAAACGGCTGATCAACGAGAACAACGCTTAAACATCCATGTTTCTCCTCTCGGTAGCGACGATCTGGGCCGTGGCGTGCATAACGCCGGGGCCCAATACGCTTCTGGTCATGCGTTATGCGCTGACTGCCCCGCGGCGCGTGCCGATCGTGGCGGCGATGGGGACGATCACGGGCACGTTTTGCTGGGGTCTTGCCGGCTGGTTGGGGATCAATGTCCTCTTCCAGGCTGCACCCTTTGCCTATGTGGCGCTCAAGGTCGTGGGCGGCCTCTATCTCGTCTGGCTCGGATTGAAGATATTCCTCGATGCGCGGAAATCGCGTCAGTCGGCTGACATCGCAGCGGCGCGTATCGAAGTTCCGCTGAAGACCGCCTATCGCATGGGGCTGGCGACCAACCTCGCCAATCCGAAATCGGCGCTCTTCGTGGCCAGCCTTTTTGCCGCGACAATGCCAGCCGGCACGCCCTTCCTCTATGGCCTTGCGGCGATCGCCGTCATGGTCACGGTTTCGACGATCTACTACACTTTCCTGGTCGCGCTGATCACTCACCGCAAGGTGGCCGCAGCCTATCTCAAAGCCAAGAAGAGGATCGATCTCGGCGTCGGCATGGTCTTTGTCGGCTTCGGCACCAAGCTGCTGATGTCGCAGCGCTGAGGATCATGAATGGCCGCCTCGAAAGATCCGACAGGCAGCTTTTATAGCCAAAACGCAGTGACCTACGCGGCAAGTTCTGCCCCGAACATGCGCCGCCTCGATATCTTCCTCTCGAAGCTCGCGCCCGGCGCCGTGATCCTCGAACTCGGCTGCGGCAGCGGGGGCGATAGCGCCGTCATGATCGCGCGGGGCTTCGACGTTATGCCGACCGACGGCACTCCAGAGATGGCGGAAGAGGCGTCGAAAAACCTGGGCAGGCCGGTCGATGTGCTGCGTTTCGGGAATATCGATGCGGTCTCGGCTTTCGACGGCATATGGGCCAATGCGTGCCTGCTGCATGCGCCGCGCGCGGAACTTGGCGGCATCCTCGGCCGCGTCCACGAGGCCTTGCGGTCGGGCGGGGTGTTTTACGCCAGCTTCAAGGCTGGCGAGGCCGAAGGTCATGACGGCCTTGGGCGCTATTACAACTATCCGTCCAGGGACTGGCTAAGTGCCGCTTACGGGGTTTTCGCCTGGACCTCTGTCCATATCGACGAAGAGCAGGGCAGCGGCTACGACAACAAGCCGACCGACTGGCTGCACGTTCTTGCGGTAAAGGCCTGAGGCCTCTCAGCAGGCGAGATCGGCCACCACAGCGTCGAGAATCAGCATGCCGGCCGGCGTGCAGCGCAGCCGCGAATTGCCAAGCCGTTCGATGAAGCCGTGCTCGAGCAGCCGCTCTTCGCGGACCGGGTCCGGATCGCGGCCGGAAAGCTGCTGCCAGCGGGCGAGATCCACGCCTTCCCGCAGACGCAGCCCCATCAGCAGCAATTCGTCGGCCTGTTCCTCGTAGCCGAGGATTTCCTCGTCCAGCATGCCGTGGCCGATGCGCTCCACCTGGTCCAGCCAGGTTTCCGGGCGCCGCTCGGTAGAGGTCGCAATCTTGGTTCTGCCGCGCGTCAGGCGGCCATGGGCGCCAGGGCCAATGCCCGCATAGTCGCCGTAACGCCAATAGGTCAGGTTGTGGCGGCTTTCGGCACCCGGCCGCGCATGGTTGGAAACTTCGTAGGCCGGCATGCCGAACCGCTCGGTAATCTCCTGCGTCGCCTCGTAGAGCGCCGCCGACTGGTCGTCGTCCGGCACGATCAGCTTGCCGGCCTTGTGCAGGCCATAGAAGGGCGTGCCTTCCTCGATGGTCAGCTGGTAGAGCGACAGATGATCGACGGCATAGGAGACCGCTTCCGTCAGCTCCGCTTCCCAGGCCTCGACCGTCTGTTTGGGCCGGGCATAGATGAGGTCGAAGGACATGCGCGGAAAGATCTCCCGCGCCAGCCTGATCGCCTTCAGCGCATCGGCGACATCATGCAGCCGACCGAGGAATTTGAGGTCCGCGTCGTTGAGCGCCTGTACGCCGAGCGAAACGCGGTTGACGCCAGCGTCACGATAACCGCGGAAGCGTGTCGCCTCGACGCTGGACGGATTGGCCTCCATGGTGATCTCGATACCATCGGGCACATGCCAGTGCCTGGTGATGCCGTCGAGGATCGCCGAAACCGTCGCGGGGTCCATGAGCGAAGGCGTGCCGCCGCCGAGGAAGATGCTGGTGACGGTCTTCGGCCCGCTCATGCGCCGCATCACCTCCATTTCCTTGAGGAAAGCGGCGGTGAAGCGCGGCTGATCCACCGGCTGGTGGCGCACATGGCTGTTGAAGTCGCAATAGGGGCACTTTGCCGCGCAGAACGGCCAATGCACATAGACGCCGAAGCCCGGCTCGCCTGTATCGGGCAGAAGGGTATCGCGCAAAAGAGGAGCGGCTGAATTCAAGGCGCCTCAAGCCTCCAGGCAGGTTTCGACGAAACGCTTGAAGGCACGGGCGCGATGCGACAGCGCCTCGGGCTCGCCGGGTTTCCAGCCATGTTTCTGATCGCTGCTCATTTCCCCGAATGTAATATCATAGCCCGCCGGCTGGAAGACCGGATCATAACCAAAACCCTCGCTGCCGCGCGGCGGCCATGCCACCGTCCCTTCCACCTCGCCGCGGAACATTTCCGTGTGCCCATCCGGCCATGCGAGGCACAGTACGCTCACGAAACGACAGGTCCGTTGCTCCGGCCTCGTAGCACCGCGCTCCTGCAGCGCCTTCTCGACCTTTTCCATCGCCATCTGGAAGTCGCGGCTGCCGTCCTCGCGCTCAGCCCAGTTGGCGGTATAAACGCCTGGAGCCCCGTCGAGAGCATCGATAATGATACCGGAATCGTCCGACAGCGCCGGCAGGCCGGAGGCCCTGGCGGATGCAAGCGCCTTGATCGCGGCATTTTCCGCGAATGTGGTGCCCGTCTCCTCGGGCTCTTCGAATTTCAGTTCGGCCGCGGATTTGGCCGAGAAGCCGAAGGGGCCGATCAGTTCGGCGATCTCGCGGATCTTGCCGGCATTGTGGCTGGCCACGACGATCGTCTTGGTATCGAGCTTGCGCATGACATTTCCTATTCGATATCCCAGAGCCTCGGCTCTGCGCATTCCAGGCTGTTGCCGGCCGGATCGCGAAAATAGATTGAGCGGGCACCGTTCGGCCAGCGGAAATCGCTTTCGATCGCAATACCTGCCTTGTTGAGCTTTTCCTTGATCAAGTCAATCGCTTCGCCGGTCATGCGAAAGCAGATATGTCCCGGTCCGGTCGTTCCGTGGGGCGGGACGGGCAAACCTCCGGGCGGATGCGGCTTTACCGTCTCCGCCGGATTGAAGATCAGAAGGATGCCCGGACCGCAGCGGAAGAACACATGCCGGTTAGCTGCGCGAAGAACCTTTTCCAGGCCGAGAATGCCGCCGTAGAATGCCTCGGCGGTATCAAGATCGTCGGTGTAGAGCGCAGTTTCGAGAATGCCTTCGATCAAGCCCGCACTCCCTTCGGCCTCAGCCGATCGCCTGCTTCTGCATCGCCACCAGTTCCTGCGTACCGTCTTGAGCGAGAGCCAGCAGCTTCAGGAATTCTTCCTGGCTGAAGGGTTTGCCCTCCGCGGTTCCCTGCACCTCGACGATGCCGCCGGAGCCGGTCATCACGAAATTGGCGTCCGTTTCGGCGGCGGAGTCCTCGATATAATCGAGGTCGATCACCGGCTGGTTGGCAAAGATACCACAGGATATCGCCGCGACGTGATCCTTCAGCACCTTCTCGACTTTGATCATCGAGCGGGCTTCCATCCATTTCAAGCAGTCGTAGAGCGCGATCCAGCCGCCGGTGATCGAGGCCGTGCGCGTGCCGCCGTCTGCCTGGATGACGTCACAGTCGACGGTGATCTGTTTTTCGCCGAGCGCTTCGAGATCGACGACGGCGCGGAGCGAGCGGCCGATCAGGCGCTGGATCTCCTGGGTGCGGCCGCCCTGCTTGCCGGCAGCGGCTTCGCGCTTCATGCGGTCGCCGGTGGCGCGCGGCAGCATGCCGTATTCGGCGGTCACCCAGCCCTTGCCGCTGTTGCGCAGCCACGGCGGCGTCTTTTCTTCCAGGCTCGCGGTGCAGAGCACATGCGTATCGCCGAACTTCACGAGGCAGGAGCCTTCCGCATGTTTGGAGAAATTGCGCTCGAACGAGACCTTGCGCATCTGGTTCAACTGTCTGCCTGAAGGCCGCATGCTTCACTCCCTGGATTTCTGTTTCCGCCTTCTACGGCCCCGGCCAAGCTTTTGCAAAGAAAAAGGCCGGTAAGAGCTTGCGGGGCGACTGACTGTGGCGGCGGCGATTTTCCCTTTGGCTAAGGCGCGGGGAATGACTATATTTTCCGGAAGGATCAATGGAAAGGTGAAGGTTTAGATGGGATTTTCGGCATCGACGGGTAGGGACAGCGGCTCTGTGCTCGACGATCGTTCGCGCGAAATTTTCCGTCGCATCGTGGAAAGCTATCTGGAAACGGGAGAGCCGCTCGGCTCCCGCAATCTTTCCCGCCTGCTGCCGATATCGCTGTCGCCGGCTTCCGTGCGCAACGTGATGAGCGACCTCGAGGAACTCGGTCTCATCTACTCCCCGCATATCAGCGCCGGCCGCCTTCCGACCCAGTCGGGGCTGCGCTTTTTCGTCGATGCCTTCATGCAGGTCGGGGACCTGTCAGCCGAAGAGCGCGCCAGTATCGATCGGCAGATCCGGCCCGCGGATCGCGATCAGCCGATCGAGAGCCTGATGGCCGAAGCAACCCGGATGCTCTCAGGCGTCTCGCGGGGCGCCGGCATCGTCATCACCACTAAGAGCGACCCGGTCCTCAAGCATGTCGAATTCATTCGCCTGGAGCCGACCAAGGCGCTCGCAGTGCTGGTCGGCGATCATAACCAGGTGGAAAACAGGATCATCGAACTGCCGGCCGGCGTGACGTCGTCGCAATTGACCGAAGCGGCCAATTTCCTCAATGCCCATCTGAGCGGCCAGACGCTGCCGGAGCTGCGCGGCCAGTTGAAGACCCTCAAGGACCAGGTTCAGGGCGAGCTTCATGCGCTCTCCCAGGAGCTGGTGGAGCGCGGTCTTGCGGTCTGGTCGGGCGACAGCGAGGAGGGCAAGCCGACCCAGCTCATAGTGCGCGGCCGCGCCAATCTGCTCGAAGGCCTGGCGGACGTTGCCGATCTGGATCGCTTGCGGCTGCTTTTCGACGATCTCGAAAAGAAGGACAGCCTGATCGAGATTCTCGACCTTGCCGAAAAGGGGCCGGGCGTCCGCATCTTCATCGGCTCGGAAAACAAGCTGTTTTCCCTCTCCGGCTCGTCGCTGATAGTCGCGCCCTATCGCGACGGCGAGGATCGGATCGTCGGCGCCGTCGGTGTTATCGGCCCGACGCGGCTCAACTATTCGCGCATCGTGCCCATGGTGGACTATACCGCCCAGCTCCTTGCAAGGCTGTCGCGCTGAATTCGCGATGAGCAGGCCCCAAGTTTCCCCGCAAGCCTTGATTTTTTCACCTTTAACCTCGATATCGGGCACAAATCGAAGCCCTTAAATCAAGCCAAGAATAACCGGAGACCGTCATGACCGACGAAACCAACAAGAACGGACCTGACGCAGCTGCCGCGGAGAATACGGCGGAAGCTGTTGCATCTGCTCTTGAGGACGCGGCCAGCCAGAAGAATGCCGAGGCGCCTGCCGCCGAACCGGATCCGCTGGAATTGCTGAAGGCCGAGAATAACGAACTGCGCGATCGTTTCCTGCGGCTGGCCGCCGAGATGGATAACCTGCGCCGCCGCACCGAACGCGAGATCAAGGACGCGAAGTCCTATGCCGCCGCCGGTTTTGCACGTGACATGCTCGCAGTCTCGGATAACCTCCGCCGGGCGCTGGACGCCGTTCCGACCGAAATGCGCGCTGCCGCCGATGCCTCGCTGACGACGCTCCTCGAGGGTGTCGAGATGACCGAACGCTCCATGCTGTCGGCGCTGGAACGCCACGGCGTCAAGAAGATCGATGCGGAGGGCCAGAAGTTCGACCCGAACTTCCATCAGGCGATGTTCGAGATCCCGAACCCCGCCGTGCCGAACAACACGGTCGTCCAGGTGGTCCAGGCAGGCTTCACGATCGGCGAACGCGTCCTGCGCCCGGCCATGGTGGGTGTTGCCAAGGGCGGGCCGAAGGCGGAAGCTCCGGCAGAAGCCGCCGGCGGCAACAACGCCTGAGACCTTTGAAAAGCGGGTGTCGGCCCGCTTTTCGCCTACGCCCGATGCTCAACAACCGCTGAAAACAAAACCGCGCGGCGCTTTATCAGCGGCCGCGCGGTTCGTTTCGTCCCCACGAAATGCATGTGCCGTCAGGCGGCGTGGTTTGCCTGCTCCTCGTTGAGGAAGGCATAGATCGCCGAGGCGGAATCGGTCTTGCGCAGCTTGGCGACGAGGTCCTGGTCGCGCAGTACGCGGGCGATCCGCGACAGGGCCTTCAGGTGGTCGGCGCCTGCCCCCTCGGGAGCGAGCAGCAGGAATACCAGGTCGACCGGCTCGTCGTCGAGCGCTTCGAAATCGACCGGTGCTTCAAGACGCGCGAAAATGCCCTTGATGGAAGAGATGCTGCTCAACTTGCCGTGCGGGATGGCGATACCGTGGCCGACGCCTGTGGAGCCGAGCCTTTCGCGCTGCAGGATGATGTCGAAGATTTCTCGTTCGCCCACGCCCGTCAGCTTGGAAGCCTTGGCTGCCAGCTCCTGCAACAGCTGCTTTTTGGAATTTACCTTCAGGGCAGGAATAATCGCATCTTGCTGCAGCAAATCTGCCAATGCCATTTCTCATCATCCTTCGTGCCGCAAGAGCTTGTGCCCTAGGCGAAGGGGAGCGTCGTTTCCGACGCTCTCCCCAAGTTTTAGTTCTTGATATTGGTGGAATCGATCCAGCCAATATTGCCGTCAGTCCGGCGGTACACAATGTTCAGGTGTTCCTTGCCGGGGCTGCGGAACAGAAGAACAGGCTCGTCTGTCATATCAAGTGCCATGACGGCGCTTGCGACCGTCATCGTCTTCAACTGTTTCGAGCTTTCCGCGACGATGGTCGGCGCGAAATCCTCCGGCACTTCTTCCCCTTCATCCGGTACGCTGTCCATAACAGTGTAGGCAACTTCCGCATAACCATTCATATGGTTGCCGGCATGATGATCCTTGAGCCGCCGCTTGTAGCGGCGCAGACGTTTTTCGATCCGCTGTGCGGCGGCATCGAAACTGATCTGCGGATCGTTCGCCTCGCCGGCCGCATGCAGGACGATCCCGGTATCGAGATGCACCTTGCAGTCGGCAGAAAAGCGCGAACCAGCCTTTTCCACGATGACTTGGCCTGAATAGCCTCCGTCGAAGTATTTTGTAACCGCTTCTCCGATTTGGTCCTCGATCCTTTGACGGAACGAATCGCCAATTTCCATATGCTTACCGGATACACGCACACTCATGGAGTTCTTCCTTCTTGTCGTGACTTGCGTGTTCCAGTCTACGCCAAGCCGTCTCCTCATCCAAGCCGTTCGCGCACGACTGGGCTAAAATGCTGCAAGCGGTGCCTGTCTGGATGATGGGATACGTTTCGTGCCATGTCCCGTGCAGTTGCGGCGGGCTTCTAGCGCCCGATGTTTTAAATGTCAACGGCGGCGGGCCTCGGGATTTCTACGTAGGCCTGTGGAAACCGGGCGTTCCAGTCGCGTATCAGAACGCCGCCACCCCGGCGATCGCCCGCTTTTCGCGCCGGCGCTGGACGGAGGAGGGGATGTTCATCGCCTCCCGGTATTTCGCAACCGTCCGGCGAGCAAGTTCCACTCCGCCGCGTTTCAGGCTGATGACGATATCGTCGTCCGACAGTACCGCGTCCGGCGTCTCCTGGGCGATCAGCAGCCGGATCCGGTGGCGTACGGACTCCGCCGAATGGCTGTCGCCGCCCTCTTCCGCCGAACCGATCGACACCGTGAAGAAATATTTGAGCTCGAACAGGCCGCGCGGCGTCAGCATGTATTTGTTGGAGGTGACGCGGCTGACCGTCGATTCGTGCATCTTGATCGCTTCCGCGACCGTCTTGAGGTTGAGTGGCCGCAGATGATCGACGCCGTGCATCAGGAAGGCATCCTGCTGGCGCACGATTTCGGCAGCGACTTTCATGATCGTCTTGGCCCGCTGGTCGAGGCTGCGCGTCAGCCAGTTGGCGTTCTGCATGCATTCGGAAAGGAAGTTGTGGTCGTCCCCGTTTTTCGGGCAGTGTTTGGATACCGTCTGGAAATAGGCGTGGTTCACCAGAACGCGCGGTAGGGTGTCCGGATTGAGTTCGACCAGCCAGCTGGCGTCGGGTGCCGCCCGCACGACGATATCCGGTGAAATCGTCTCCGACATGCCATGCTCGAAACTGGCGCCCGGCTTGGGGTTGAGGCCGCGAATTTCCGCCAGCATGTCGATCAGGTCTTCGTCGTCCACGCCGCAGATTTTCCGGAGGGAAGCAAAGTCGCGCTTGCCGAGCAGGTCGAGATTGTTGAGGAGTGCATCCATGGCCGGGTCGAGCCGGTCCTTCTGCCGAAGCTGGATTGCCAGGCATTCGCTGAGCGAACGGGCAAACACGCCCGGTGGATCGAGCGTCTGCAGCGATCGCAGGATGGCTTCCACCTTTTCGAGGCCCGCCCCGAGGCGGGCTGCCAGTTCCTCTATGTCGCCGAGCATGTAACCCGCCTCGTCGAGCTGATCGACGAGATGTTGCGCAATCAGGCGGCTGGCCGCGTCGGTCATCAGGAAGGGGATCTGCTGGTTCAGGTGGTCGCGCAGCGTCACCTGGCCGGCGACGAAATCATCGAGGTCGTAATCTTCGCCGGATTCTCCGCCCGGCATGGATTTCCATTGGCTGAGCAGCTCCGGCGCATCGGCGCGCCGCGCCGGACCATCGTCGGGAAACACGTTCTCGAAACCGGTGTCGAGCCCTTCGCCGAGCCTTTCCGCACTGATGGAAGAGGAGCCTTCGTACCAGCCGCTATCGACCTCGGTTGCTGCCGAAGTCTCGCGGTCTTCGGTCGGAGCAAAGTCGTCGCCGGCATCGAAGCCTGTTTCCGCGTCGTTTTCGCCCCCGCCTGACGTAATTTCGAGCAGCGGGTTTTTTTCGACTTCCTGGGCGATGAACTGGTTGAGTTCGAAATGCGTCATCTGGAGCAGCTGAATGGATTGCATCAGCTGCGGCGTCATCACCAGCGATTGGGTTTGGCGTAGGAAAAGATTAGCGGATAAACCCATGACGGACGCGAAACTCCCCTGCAATCCCCTTGAACCACCCGGTCATGGAGTGGTGGAAGCCCGCTTTCAGCCGAGCCCCCACGAGGCCAAATTTGCATCTGGCACAAGAATTGCTTTTTTGAGGGATTTGGTCAAGCGTTGCAGTGCGGGAAAGTAAATTTCCGTCCCGCAGTGGCCGGAACAACGCCTAGAGGCTGAATTTGTCGCCGAGATAGAGGCGGCGGACATCCGGGTTGTTGACGATATCGTCCGCCCGGCCATGGGTCAGCACTTCGCCCGCATGGATGATATAGGCCCGGTCGATCAGGCCCAGCGTCTCTCGGACGTTGTGGTCCGTTATCAGAACGCCGATGCCGCGCGCCGTCAAGTGGCGTACGAGGTTCTGGATATCGGAGACCGAAATAGGATCGACGCCGGCAAAAGGTTCGTCCAGCAGCATGAAGGCCGGGTCGGTCGCAAGCGCCCGGGCAATTTCAAGGCGCCGCCGCTCGCCGCCGGAAAGCGCCACGGCGGCGGATTTCCGCAGCTGGCTGATGTGGAACTCTTCCAGCAGTTCGTCGAGCTTGCTTTCCCGCTTGTCCCGGTCGGGCTGGTGTACTTCCAGCACCGCGCGAATGTTTTCCTCGACCGTCAGGCCGCGGAAGATCGAGGCTTCCTGCGGCAAATAGCCCACGCCCAGGCGGGCGCGGCGATACATCGGCATGCGGGTGACTTCGTTGCCGTTGATCGCGATCATGCCTTCGTCCACCGGCACCAGGCCGGTGATCATGTAGAAACAGGTCGTCTTGCCCGCACCGTTCGGTCCGAGCAGCCCGACGGCCTCGCCACGGCGCACGACCAGCGACACGCCGTTGACGACACGGCGCGTGTCGTAGGTCTTCGAAAGCCCGTGCGCGACCAGCGTACCCTCGTAGCGCGCTTTATCGCGTACGACGAAAGGTTCTGGGGCGGGCGGCTTGCTGGCCGACAGACTGGAGAGGAACGGTATTTTCACGTCAGATGTCTATTATTGCTTCGGCCGGGATTTCGGATCGAGCAGGATCTCGACACGGCCGCCGCAGGCATCGAGCTTGGCCTGGCCGGTTTCCATCAGCACGGTGAGCTTGCAACCCTTGAAGACGTTGGGGCCTTCGGAGAGCACGACCTGCTTGCCCGAAAGCACGAAGGTCTGGGAAGCCATGTCGAACTCGCCCTTTTCGGCGGTCGCCTGCTGCGTCCCGGAGGTCAGGAACACCGTGTCGTCGAGAAAGATCTTGTCGATATTGGCATTGCCCGAGGTAACCGACGAGCCTTCGCCGGTATAGAGGACCGTCATCTTGCCGGCCTTCACCGTGGTCGTGCCCTGCACGACCTGGACGTTGCCGGTGAAAAACGCCTTCTTTTCCTGCTCCTTGATCTCGAGCTGGTCGCTCTGGATCTGAATGGGCTGGTCGCCGGAAAGTTTCAGGCCTTCCATCTGGCTGGTGGTCGTCTGGGCTTGTGCGGTCGCTGCCAGACAGGAGACTACCCCTGCCGCGATCAGAACTGCGGTATTGCGTATACGAAGGCGGCGATGGGTCATGACGGCCGGGCTCTACTTGCCTTGGTTGCGGATGGTGGCTGGGTCGAGATGGACGCGAACCTGGCCTTTGAAGGTGATGGTGTGTCCCTTATCCGTTATCTTTAAAGACTCTGCAACAATAGAGCCTTCTTTCATGGAGATATCGACGTGCTCGGGCGAATTCATCACACCGGCGTTGACATCGAGATGGGCGGACTTGAAACGGGCGGTGATGCCGTTGCTCAGATTGACGTCGAACGGGGAGTCGAGATCGAGCATGTCGGTGCCGCGATCGAAGTTGGCGACGGTCGCGGTGACCCGTGCGATCACGTCGTCATTGACCGGCACGGCGGCCTTGACGTCCTCGAGCGTGATCATGTTCGAGTTCTTGATATCCTGCAATGCGCGGTTGGCCGTCATCGAGTAGCTGATGCCGTCCTTGTTGCGGCCCGAGATCGCCGGCCGCTCCATGACGATCTTGCCGTTTTCGATGCGGGCGTTCTCGATCGAAAGGTTCTCCGGCAGGTAGGCGCGGATGATCGAGACGCCGATGAAGGCGGCCGAAATCACCCCGGCCAGGATCGGCAGCAATATCTTGAGCTTGCGCACGAGAGCGGAATGCGCAAGCGCCACCTGATAGGCATCCGCACGCGGTTCCAGGGCAGCCGCAAAGCCTGCCGTTTTTCGAATATGCTGCAGCATAGGTGCCGGATAGTTCCTTAATAGCCCGTCTCCGTCCTCGTCTCGTAACAGCGCCGAGACGGGTGGGAGCTTTGCTTTGTCCGCCAATATGGTTTTTATTCATCAACAAACAATAACGGACAACATAAAAACGTGATGTGAGCCGCTGCAAAACGCGCTAGAGAGCCTATTTAGCAACGGCTGCGCATCTCGAAGGGTGATTTCATGGATCAAATGGCAATTGCGGACCGGCGTTCGCTGCGCCGCAAGCTGAGTTTCTGGCGGGTCGTCGCCCTCGTTTTCCTGGTCGGCATCGGCTTTGCGCTCTACCGGGTCGTTGCCGGCGAGAGCGCCGCCTCCGCCGTGCCCCATGTCGCCCGCGTCGAAATTTCCGGGATGATCACCGACGACAAGGAATTGCTGGAACGCTTGGACAGGATCGCCAAAAGCAGCCAGGCCAAGGCGCTGATCGTCTCGATCTCCTCGCCCGGCGGCACGACCTATGGCGGAGAGCGCATCTTCAAGGCGATCCGTAAGGTCTCCGAAAAGAAGCCGGTGGTTTCCGATATCCGCACGCTGGCGGCATCCGCCGGATACATGATCGCAACCGCCGGCGACCAGATCGTCGCGGGAGAAAGTTCGATCACCGGTTCGATCGGGGTGATCTTCCAGTATCCGCAGATCGACGAGGTGATGAAGAAGATCGGCGTCTCGCTCGAAGAGATCAAGTCGGCGCCGCTGAAGGCGGAACCGTCGCCCTTCCATCCGGCGAGCGAGGAAGCCAAGACGATGATCCGCAACATGGTGATGGACAGCTATACCTGGTTCGTCGATCTGGTTGCCGACCGTCGCAAGATGCCGCGCGACGAGGTCCTGAAGCTTGCGGACGGCACCATCTTCACCGGCCGACAGGCGCTCAGCGTCAAGCTGGTCGACAAGCTCGGCGGCGAGGAGGACATTCGCGCCTATCTGGAATCGCGCGGCGTTTCGAAGGACCTGCCGGTCGTCGATTGGAAGGAGCGCAACACCTCGTCGTCCTTCTGGTTCGCGAGCGCCGTCAGCGAGTTCTTCAGGCTCTCCGGTTTCGGCCAGGCGATCACTCCGGACGCCCTTCGCACCTTCGGGGCAGACAAGTTGTTTCTTGACGGTCTTGTCTCCGTTTGGCAGGTTGGGCGCGGTTAAAAATCCAAATTTTTCAGGGGGCAACCGTGATCAAGTCAGAACTGGTGCAGATCGTTGCAGCTCGCAATCCGCATCTCTACCATCGCGACGTCGAGAACATCGTCAATGCCGTGCTCGACGAGATCACAGATGCCCTGGCAGGCGGAAATCGCGTCGAACTGCGAGGCTTCGGCGCGTTTTCGGTGAAGAATCGTCCCTCCCGGTCCGGCCGCAATCCGCGTACCGGCGAGAGCGTTTTCGTCGAGGAGAAATGGGTTCCTTTCTTCAAGACGGGCAAGGAACTGCGCGAGCGCCTGAACCCGGGCCTGGATGACGAAGACGATTGATCTGCCTACGCGGCTTTCGGCCGCCCTTGAAACCCCATAAAGCGCGCCTATTCTGCAACAGACGCTGGTAAAACAGCACGCAGTCGGTTGCCGGAGCATTCACATGGATAAGTTCAAAAGGATCGTCTCGCTCGTGGTCTTCGTGCCGCTTGGCATCGTGCTGATCGTGCTCGCTGTCGCGAATCGTCAGGTGGTCACCCTGGCGCTCAATCCCTTCAGGCCGGAAGACGGCATGCTGGCGGTGAGCGCGCCCTTTTTCCTCTTCCTGTTCCTGGCCGTGCTGATCGGCATGTTCATCGGCTCGTTCGTGACGTGGTGGAGCCAAGGCAAGCACCGCAAGCAGGCGCGCGTTGAGGCGCGCGAAGCGGTTCGCTGGCAGAACGAGCACAAGGCTGCCGTCGCCGGACGGCCGGCTTCGGCACAGCTTCCTTCGAAATAGATCCAGATCAGACCTGGGCGGCCTTGGCGACCACGGCCTTGTTGAAGTCCGCGAAGAACTGGCCGGCGAGCTTCTGCGAGGTGGAATCGATCAGCCGCGAGCCGAGCTGCGCGAGCTTGCCGCCGACCTGCGCTTTGGTGGAGTAGCGAAGCAGCGTGTCGCTGCCGTCTTCGACGAGCATGACCGTTGCCGAACCCTTGGCGAAGCCCGCAATACCACCCTTGCCTTCTCCCGAGATCGTATAGCTTTCCGGAGGATTGATGTCGGAGAGGGTCACTTCTCCGGAGAAGCTCGCGGAGACCGGGCCGACCTTCAGTTTGACGGTTGCGGCAAGCTCGGTCGGAGACTTCTGCTCGAGCGTTTGGCAACCGGGAATGCACTGGCGAAGGATTTCCGGGTCGTTCAGCGCAGCCCAGACGACTTCGCGAGGTGCCGCAATACGTTCTTCGCCGCCCATATCCATGTGATGATCCTCCCAAAATGTGGTTCCCAGGCGTTATTGCAAGGTACCGATTGTTTGCCAAGTAGGACAAAGGGAGGGACAGCGGCTCGAGTAAGATCCGTCGAACAATGGTGATCGGCAGAATTCTTCGATAGTGGCCGCTTTGAAGAATGGTTGGCAGATGTTATCTGCTGCGAAGGACAAGAACCAGGCGGATGAACGCATTGAAGAACAAGGAAAGGCGGCCGGTCCAGAAGACCCGGAGCGGGGCGGACAGCCGACCCTCGCGGGGGCACGCCGCCACGAAATCAGAACCTGCCAGGCAAACGGGCCGTTCTCAGGAAAAGACGATAAAACAGGCGCCGGCCACAGCGCCCGCGGAAACCCGCGCGCTTTTGCCCCGCAGCGGCGAGCGCCCGCCGGAACGCGTGCCCGTCATTCTCGAATCGTCCGGCGCAGGTGATTTCCACCTGATCGACAGCGGCAATGCGCTGAAACTGGAGCAGTACGGCCCTTATCGCATCGTCCGGCCGGAAGCCCAGGCGCTCTGGCAGCCATCGCTTGCCGCCCATATCTGGGAAAAGGCCGATGCGGTCTTTACCGGCGACACGGACGAGGACGGCATGGGGCGCTGGAGATTTTCCGAGGCGCTCGGCGAAACCTGGCCGTTGTCGCTGCTCGGCATCGATTTCCTCGGCCGCTTCACCTCCTTCCGCCATGTCGGCGTTTTCCCGGAACAGATCGTCCACTGGGAGTGGATGAAGAACCGCATCGAGGAAGCGAAACGGCCGGTGAAGGTGCTGAACCTGTTCGGCTATACCGGCGTCGCATCGCTGGTGGCGGCGGCCGCCGGCGCGGAAGTGACCCATGTGGACGCTTCGAAGAAGGCCATCGGCTGGGCACGCGAGAACCAGGCGCTTGCCCGCCTCGACAAGGCGCCGATCCGCTGGATCTGCGAGGATGCCATGAAATTCATCCTGCGCGAGGAGCGGCGCGGCAACCGCTACGATATCATCCTCACCGACCCGCCGAAATTCGGCCGAGGCCCGAATGGCGAAGTCTGGCAGCTTTTCGATCACCTGCCGCTGATGCTCGACATCTGCCGGGAACTGCTGTCGCCGAAGGCGATCGGCCTGGTGCTGACCGCCTATTCGATCCGCGCCAGCTTTTATTCCATCCACGAGCTGATGCGCGAGACGATGCGCGGTGCGGGCGGCGCCGTGGAATCGGGCGAGCTCGTCATCCGCGAGGCGGGGCTGGACAGCAAGACGCCGGGCCGCGCGCTTTCCACTTCCCTTTTCAGTCGCTGGGTGCCGGCATGACCGACGAATATCAGAAATCCGGACCACGACGGGTCGGCCAGGTGAAGGAAGTCACCTCGCTTTCCAACCCCATCATCAAGGACATCAAGGCGCTCACCAACAAGAAGGACCGCGAAGAGAGCGGCACCTTCATGGCCGAGGGCCTGAAGCTCGTCATCGACGCGCTCGAACTCGGCTGGTCGATCCGGACGCTCGTTTATGCCAAGGCGGCGAAGGGCAAGCCGCTTGTCGAACAGGTGGCCGCAAGAACCGTCGCCCATGGCGGATTGGTGCTGGAGGTCAGCGAGAAGGTGCTCTCGTCGATTACCCGCCGCGACAATCCGCAGATGGTCGTCGGCATTTTCGAACAGCGCTGGAAAAAGCTCGACGATCTGAGGCCGGGCAGGGACGAGACGCTGGTGGCGCTCGACCGCGTGCGCGACCCCGGCAACCTCGGCACCATCATCCGCACGGCAGACGCGGCCGGCGCTTCCGGCGTGATCCTGATCGGCGAATGCACCGATCCCTTTTCGCTGGAAACCGTGCGCGCCACGATGGGTTCGGTTTTCGCAGTACCGGTGGTCAAGTGTTCGGCCGAGGAGTTCCTGAACTGGCAGAAGCGCTCCAGTGTCCAGGTCGTGGCCACCCATCTCGCCGGCGCGGTCGACTACCGCACCGTGGATTATACGAAGAAGCCGGCGGTGCTGCTGATGGGCAACGAGCAGTCCGGCCTGCCCGACAATCTTGCCAAGGCCGCAGATCGCACGGTTCGCATTCCCCAGCAGGGAAGGGCCGATTCGCTCAACCTCGCCGTCGCCTCGGCCGTGATGCTTTTTGAAGCCCGGCGCCATCTGCTGACCCTGGACGAGAAGAAATGACGACACGCATAGCCCTGCTTTCCCGGCCTCCGGTGGCACTGATCGTCATCGTCGTCGCGGTCATTCTCGATCAGGCAATAAAGATCGCTGTCGAGAATTATCTTCCGATGCAGGAGGCGGTACCGCTCCTGCCGGTTCTGGCGCTTTACCGCACCTACAATCTCGGCGTCGCGTTTTCCTTGCTGTCGGGCATGGAGAGGGAATTCATCGTCGGCATGCGTGTGTTGATCGTCGCTTTCGTGGTGTGGCTCTGGCGCCGCACGCCGAAGGACCGACCTTTCGCCCATTCAGGCTTCGCCTTGATCATCGCCGGCGCGATCGGCAATCTGATTGACGGCTTCGCCTATGGCCACGTGATCGACTATATCCTGGTCCATACCGAGACTTGGTCCTTTGCCGTCTTCAATTTGGCGGACAGTTTCATCACCGTCGGGGCCGGCCTGGTGATCCTCGACGAGCTGTTCGGGCCGAAAAAGGCTGATCAGTAAAATTTTACCTGATTGCTCTATGGATTGGGAAAGAAACCTCGTTAGTCTTTCCCAATGCGAGATATCGCCGACATACATGAACGTATCTCCAAGGCGTTCTCTTCCTCCGCCGCGGCCGATATTGCCGAACCGGTGGCGGAACAGGTCGTGCCCGCACTGGGATTGCGGCAGGGCGAGGAAGGCAGCGCACCGCGCAACGCATTCGCCTCGCTGTTTTCACGGATCTCCGAATGGCGCCGCCAGCGCACAGTGCCCCGGCTCCAGCATGCCTTGAAGAATGCCGAGGCGGCCAGCGCCGCGAAATCCCGGCAGATTGCCACCGTCGTCCATGAGATCCGCACGCCGCTCAACGGCATTCTCGGCATGAGCCATCTTCTCGGCCAGACCAAGCTGACGGCGGAGCAGCAGAACTATCTGAGCGGTATCCGCCAGTCCGGTTACGCGCTGGTACAGCTCGTCGAGGATCTGCTCGATTATTCGACGCTGGAGGCCGGTCGCTTCCGGCTCAACAACCGGGCGGAGAACCTTCGCCACCTGATCGAAAACGTCGTCGAGATGCTGGCCCCGCGCGCGCATGAGAAGCGCATCGAGATCGCCGCCACGATGGCTGCAGATCTGCCCGATCTCCTCGATTTCGATCCGGGGCGCATCCGGCAGGTGCTTTTCAACGTCATCGGCAATGCGGTGAAGTTCACGGCTCATGGCGGCGTCCTGGTCAGAGCCCTGGTGGAGGAGGGCAATGTCGCCATCGCCGTCATCGATACCGGCCCCGGAATGGGGTCCGAGGAACTGGCGCGGGTTTTCGGCGAATTCGAGCAGGCGGGCTCTGCCGAGGCTCGCAGCGGCGGCACCGGTCTCGGGCTCGGCATTGCGTCCCGCATCCTGACGGAGTTCGGCGGTTCCCTTTCCGTCACCAGCCAGAAGGGCGCCGGCAGCACGTTTACGATCCGCTTTCCTCTCCGCTTTGCGGAAACCGCCCAGTCGGGTGCCGGCGAGCGTGGACAGTTGCTCGCCATGTCGCGGGTTCTGCTTCTGGCGCCGGAAGGGCCTGCGGCAAAAGCGACGGTTGCGACGATCGAAACGCTTGGCGGCCGCTGCCGGCATATCGCCAATACAGCCGATGCCCAGGTGTTGATCGACCGCGCCGAGGCGGGGCCGATGCCCTATACCGACCTGATCGTCGATCATCGGCTGGCATCCAACTATGCCAATGAGAAGGCGCATGCGCCTGTCCATCGCATTCTGCTCGTCAATCCCGAGGAGCGTGCATCGCAGCCGCAGGATTTCTTCGATGCCTGGCTCATCCGCCCGCTCCGGGAAAAATCCCTGATCGACGTATTGAGCGGGCGCCTTCGCGGCTTTGGCACGCGGGACGCGCTGAACGATAATCAGGCCATGCCGCCGCCGCCCGTCATTGAAAAACATCCGGAAGGGCTCGACGTGCTGCTTGGCGAGGATGATCCCGTCAATGCGCTGATCATCCGCTCGGTCCTCACAAAGGCAGGCCATCGCGTCCGCCTGATCGAGGATTTTCCCACTCTGATCAAGGCTGGGCTCGACCGGGACATGCCGCTCGATCTCATCATTTCCGACATGCATATGCCCGGAGGAGATGTGTTCAGCCTTCTAGCGGCCCTGCGCGCCGACGAAGAGAACGGTGTCCGGTCGCCGGTCCCGGTCATTGTGCTGACGGGAGAGAGCCGCGAAGCGACACATCGGGAAGCGCTTCTGAACGGCGCCAGCCGCGTCCTGGCAAAGCCCGCCGATCCGCTGGCGCTTCTTGAGGAAGTGCGAATTTTGGGAGTTCTCTCCGCCGAGCGCCAACAGGCGCGTTGACGCGATCATTCCTGGAACCTATTGTGACAGTGAATGTCACGTTCTTGTCGCAGAGAAGTGATTTAAGGCGGTGATCAAACCGGGACGGGGAGAATCACCTTGGCAATTGAACTCCTGAACCGTGAAGTGATACCTGAAACAACCCAGGCGCCGGCCTCTGCTCCGGTAAGCGGCGATGTCTTCGGCCGCATTGGCACGCTCGAAACGCGGCTTGCCCGCAGCGAGCGCGAGATCGATGCCGCGCAGGCGGTGCGTTATCGCGTTTTCGTCGAGGAAATGCATGCGACCTTGAGCCCGGAAGCCATGCGCAGCCGCCGCGATGTCGATGCCTTCGACGCGATCTGCGACCATCTTCTGGTGGTCGACAACGCAATCGAGGGCGATATCGAAGACCAGATCGTCGGTACATATCGTCTGCTGCGCCAGGAAGTGGCGCTGGCCAATAATGGCTTCTATTCGGCATCCGAATTCGACATCGAGCCGCTGCTTGCCCGTCATCCCGACAAGCAGTTCATGGAGCTCGGCCGTTCCTGCGTGCTGCCCGACTATCGCACCAAGCGCACCGTCGAACTGCTCTGGCAGGGCAATTGGGCCTACTCGCTGAAGCATGGCATGAACGCCATGTTCGGCTGCGCGTCCTTCCCGGGCGTTTTGCCCGAAGAGCACGCGATGGCGCTCTCCTTCCTGCACCATTCTGTCCTGACCAAGGGTGATTGGGCGGTTTCGGCGCTGCCGGAACTCTATCGCTCAATGGATCTGATGCCGATGGAGGGTCTCAACGCCCGCAAGGCGCTCTCCTTGTTGCCGCCGCTGATCAAGGGATATCTGCGCCTCGGCGCCATGGTGGGCGACGGTGCGGTCATCGACCACGCTTTCAACACCACCGACGTGCTGATCGTCCTGCCGATCGCCTCGATCTCTGATCGTTACATCAGCCACTTTGGCGCCGACGCCGGACGGTTTGCGAGCTGAAGGCTCGGCTGGATGCCTTCAGCGGACCAGCCGGATCGGGCCGTTATACTGTGCTATTGTCTCGTCCGAAGTCAGCAACAGCATGCCTTCGCACATGGCCTGGGCGATGAGGATCCGGTCGAACGGATCCTTGTGGATCTGTTCAAGTGAGTCCACCTCGAGGGCATGAGAGGCACTGACGGCCAATTCTCTAAAATCACCTTCGACAAGCACCCGATGGAGCATGCGGGGCGGAAGCTGCAGTCCGATTTTTCCGGATGAATACTTGATCGACAGCTCCCAAATACTGGCTGAACTGAAGAAGATTTCGTGGTCGGGATTTTCAATGATTTCTCGCGCCGCCGAAGGCAACCGCTCGGATGCCCCCACAAGCCAGACCAGAAGATGAGAATCCAGCAATATCCTCATTCGTGATCGCCGTAAAACAGCTCTTCGATCTCTTTGTCCATTCCCTTGTCCAGATCATCGGGAATGAAAAATTGACCATCGAGGGCACCGATTCGTCTCTTTTTCTTCGGCTCTTCCCCTAGCGGCACGACCTTCACCATAGGCTTGCCCGCCTTGGCGATGACGAAAGCTTCGCCATTTGCCGCGTCCTCGACAAGACGCGAGAGATGCGTTTTGGCTTCGTGGATATTGACGGTCTTCATGATCAGCAGCCTCAAGTGGACTTAGTTCAGTGAACTTAGTCCACTTGAGGCCTGCTTTCAAGGAAACTCACGTTCCGGCATTGTAGGCGGCGATAGCGGCCATATTGACGATATCGCTGTCCTTGGCGCCCATCGATGTGATCTGCACGGACTTGTCGAGGCCGACGAGCAGCGGGCCGATCACGGTCGAGGCGCCGAGTTCCTGCAGCATGCGGGTGGAGATCGACGCGGAGTGGATCGCCGGCATGACGAGCACATTGGCTGTTCCAGAGAGCCGGCAGAACGGATACTGCTCCATCCGGTGCGGGTTGAGCGCCACGTCCGCAGCCATCTCCCCGTCATACTCGAAATCGACGCGCCGCTGGTCGAGGATCTTGACCGCCTCGCGGACCCGCTCCGAACGCTCGCCGATCGGCTGCCCGAAGGTGGAATAGGCGAGCATGGCGACGCGCGGCTCATAACCCATGCGCTTGGCAACCCGGGCGGCTTCGACGGCGATATCGGCAAGATCTTCCGCGTTCGGCATGTCATGGACGGCCGTGTCGGCAACGAAGATCGTCCGACCGCGCGCGATCACCAGCGAAACGCCGATCACCTTGTGTCCCGGCTTCGGATCGATGCAGCGGCGGACATCCTGAAGGGCAGTCGCGTAGTTGCGGGTCGTGCCGGTCACCATCGCGTCCGCATCGCCGATCGCCACCATGGTTGCGGCAAAATGGTTGCGGTCGTTGTGGATCAGGCGCTGGACGTCGCGATGGAGGAAACCTTCGCGCTGCAGGCGCGCATAGAGATGATCGATATAGGCATCGACACGGTTCGAAAGACGGGCGTTGAGGATCTCGATGCCGGGACGGTCGAGATCGATGCCGGCCTTCTCCGCCGTCGCGCGGATGACGTCGTCGCGGCCGAGAAGGATGGCGGTGCCAAGCTTCTGGCTGGTGAAGGAAATCGCAGCGCGCATGACCTGCTCTTCCTCGGCCTCTGCGAACACGACCCGCTTGGGAAAGCGGCGGACGCGTTCGTAGATGCCCTGGGTCGTCGCGGCGATCGGGTCGCGCCGGGCGGAAAGCTCGCGGCCATAGGCGGCGAGGTCGGTGATGTTCTTGCGGGCGACGCCGCTTTCCATCGCCGCCTCGGCGACGGCGACCGGGATCGCCGAGATGAGGCGCGGGTCGAACGGGACGGGGATGATGTATTGCGCGCCGAAACGAGGGCGGTTGCCCTGGTAGGCGGCGGCAACATCGTCCGGCACGTCTTCGCGGGCGAGATTGGCGAGTGCTTTGACGGCGGCGATCTTCATCGCGTCGTTGATCTGGCTGGCCCGTACGTCGAGCGCACCGCGGAAGATGTAGGGGAAGCCGAGCACGTTGTTGACCTGGTTCGGGTAGTCCGAACGGCCGGTGGCCATGATCGCGTCGTCGCGGATGCGCGCCACTTCCTCCGGCGTGATTTCCGGATCGGGATTGGCCATCGCGAAGATGATCGGCTTGTCGGCCATGGATCGGATCATCGCTTCGGTGAAGGCGCCTTTCTGCGACAGGCCGAACACGACGTCGGCGCCCTTCATCGCCTCTTCCAGGGTCCGTTTGGTGGTTTTTGCCGCATGGGCGGACTTCCACTGGTTCATGCCTTCGGTACGGCCCTGGTAGATGACGCCCTTGGTATCGACCAGGATGATGTTTTCCGCGCCGAACCCCATCGCCTTGATCAGTTCGATGCAGGCGATCGCTGCCGCACCCGCGCCGTTGCAGACGAGCTTGGTGGTCTTGAGGTCGCGGCCGGTCAGCTCCAGCGCGTTGATCAGGCCGGCGGCGGCGATGATCGCGGTGCCGTGCTGGTCGTCATGGAAGACAGGGATGTCCATCAGCTCGCGCAGGCGGCTTTCGATGATGAAACATTCCGGCGCCTTGATATCCTCGAGGTTGATGCCGCCGAAGGAGGGGCCGAGGAAACGCACGCAGTTGATGAATTCGTCGACGTTCTCGGTATCGACTTCAAGGTCGATGGAATCGACGTCGGCGAAGCGCTTGAAGAGAACGGACTTGCCTTCCATGACCGGCTTCGAGGCGAGCGCCCCGAGATTGCCGAGGCCGAGGATCGCCGTACCGTTGGAGATGACGGCCACCATGTTGCCGCGCGTCGTGTAGTCATAGGCGGTTGCCGGGTTTGCGGCGATTGCCAAGACCGGCACCGCGACGCCCGGCGAATAGGCAAGCGACAGGTCGCGCTGGGTCGCCATCGGCTTGGTGGGGACCACTTCAAGTTTACCGGGGCGGCCTTCCGAATGGAAATCCAGTGCTTCCTGTTCGGTGACGGAAGCGCGCGAACGTGCGGCCTTCTCCGTGGCCTTGTCCTTGGCAGGCATGTCTCCTCCAGCTTTTTGTGGGCAGCCGTCCTCTAGGCCGCGGCAGATGTTGTCTTTCAGGTGCCTTCATCGATAGTGTCGCAAGTTCCAGCGCGCAACAAAAAATCGGTTCCGTGACACAGTTTGAAAGATTCGCCATCGACGCCTTGAACGCCGCCGAGCTCGCCTCGGAGGAAAGCCGTGCATCTGCCACGCCGATGATGGAGCAATATATCGAGATCAAGGCGAACAACCCGGGTTCGCTGCTCTTCTACCGCATGGGCGATTTCTACGAGCTGTTCTTCGAGGACGCGGTCGATGCGTCGCGGGCGCTCGGCATCACGCTCACCAAACGCGGCCAGCATCTCGGGCGCGAAATCCCCATGTGCGGCGTGCCGGTGCATGCCGCCGACGACTACCTGCAGAAGCTGATCTCGCTCGGTTTTCGCGTCGCCGTCTGCGAACAGGTGGAAGATCCGGCCGAAGCCAAGAAGCGCGGCTCGAAATCGGTGGTGAAACGCGACGTCGTGCGGCTGGTGACGCCCGGCACGATCACCGAGGAAAAGCTGCTCTCGCCCTCCGAATCGAACTACCTGATGGCGCTCGCCCGCATCAAGGGGGCGGCCGAACCGTTGCTCGCGCTTGCCTGGATCGATATCTCGACCGGCGTCTTCCGGCTTGCCGAAACCGATCAATCGCGGCTCCTCGCCGATATCCTGCGGATCGATCCGCGCGAACTGATCCTGCCGGACACGATGTTTCACGATGCCGAGCTGAAGCCTGTCTTCGATGTGCTCGGCAAGGTCGCGGTGCCGCAGCCGTCCGTGCTCTTCGACAGTGCGAGTGCGGAAAGCCGCATTACCCGTTATTTCGGCGTCGGCACGTTGGACGGCTTCGGCAACTTTTCCCGTGCCGAACTCGCCGCTGCCGCCGCCGCCGTCGCCTATGTGGAAAAGACCCAGATCGCTGAACGTCCGCCGCTCGGCCGGCCGGAGCGCGAAAGCGGCGCCTCGACTCTTTTCATCGACCCGGCGACCCGCGGCAATCTGGAACTGACCAAGACCTTGTCGGGAGAGCGCGAAGGCACGCTTCTGAAGGCGATCGACCGCACAGTGACCGGCGGCGGTGCGCGCCTGCTCGCCGAACGGCTGATGTCGCCGCTGACCGATCCAGACCGCATCAACCGGCGCCTTGATTCCATCTCCTTCCTGCTCGAAGAGCCGTCGCTTTGCAGCGAGCTGCGGTCCGGACTGAAACACGTGCCGGACATGCCGCGCGCCCTGTCGCGCCTGGCGCTTGAGCGCGGTGGCCCACGCGATCTCGGCAGCATCCTGCAGGGCTTGGAGGCGGCCCGCGGTGTCGTGGCCTTCCTCGACAAGGCCATGCTGCCCGAGGAACTGGGACAGGCGCTCGACGACCTGAAGGCTCTGCCGCTGCATCTGGAATCCATGCTCGGCAACATGCTGGCTGACGAGTTGCCGCTCCTCAAGCGCGACGGCGGGTTCCTTGCCGAAGGCGCTCATTCGGAGCTCGACGAGGTCAGGGCGCTCCGCGACCAGTCGCGCCGGGTCATCGCCGCGCTTCAGCTCCAATATGCCGAGGAGACCGGCATCAAGTCGCTGAAGATCAAGCACAACAACGTGCTCGGTTATTTCATCGAGGTGACCGCCGGCAATTCCGGCACGATGACCGACACGCCGGAAGGCAAGGCGCGCTTCATCCATCGCCAGACCATGGCAAGCGCCATGCGCTTCACGACGACGGAACTCGCGGATCTCGAAAGCCGCATCGCCAACGCCGCCGACAAGGCGCTGACGATAGAGCTCGAAGCCTTCGACAGGATGGTCGCGGCTGTGACCTCGGAGGCCGAGGCGATCAAGGCCGGCGCCCGGGCGTTGGCGGTGATCGATGTCGCGGCAGGCCTTGCCATGCTCGCCGACGAATGGAGCTATCGCCGCCCGGTCGTGGATGCCTCGCGCATGTTCGCGATCGAGGGCGGCCGCCATCCGGTGGTGGAGCAGGCGCTGCGCAAACAATCCGTCGGCCCGTTCATCGCCAACGATTGCGACCTCTCTCCGAACAATGGCGGCGAGTTCGGTGCGCTCTGGCTGCTCACCGGCCCGAACATGGGCGGTAAATCGACCTTCCTGCGCCAGAACGCGCTGATCGCTATCCTCGCGCAGATGGGTTCCTTCGTGCCCGCCGCTTCTGCCCATATCGGTATCGTCGACCGGCTGTTCTCGCGTGTCGGCGCGTCGGACGATCTGGCGCGCGGCCGCTCCACCTTCATGGTCGAGATGGTCGAGACGGCCGCCATCCTCAATCAGGCGAGCGACCGTTCGCTGGTCATCCTCGACGAGATCGGCCGCGGCACGGCGACCTTCGACGGCCTGTCGATCGCCTGGGCGGCGGTCGAGCACCTGCACGAGGCAAACAGGTGCCGCGGCCTGTTCGCGACCCATTTCCATGAGCTGACCGTGCTGTCGGAAAAGCTGAACCGGCTTTCCAACGCCACGATGCGGGTGAAGGAATGGGACGGCGAGGTGATCTTCCTGCACGAAGTCGGTCCCGGCGCTGCCGACCGCTCCTACGGCATCCAGGTCGCGCGGCTTGCCGGTCTTCCAGACTCCGTGGTCGCCCGCGCCCGGGACGTGCTCACCAAGCTGGAGGATTCCGACCGCAAGAACCCCGCGAGCCAGCTGATCGACGATCTGCCGCTTTTCCAGGTCGCGGTCCGCCGCGAGGAGGCGAAACGCGCGGGGCCTTCCAAGGCCGAGGACGCGCTGAAGGCCATCAACCCGGACGACATGACGCCCCGCGAAGCGCTCGACGCCCTCTATATGTTGAAGAAACAGCTCAAGGCCTGACGTTCCCCGGCGTTTTCCTGGGAAACACGGCGACCTTGACGAACGCGGAGAAGGGAGGGAAGCGTTGTCCTTGCGGGGCTCGTCGATATCTCGCAACAACCTTTCGATCCGCATGCCTTTCGTCGTCGAACGTGATAAAGGCCTTCGCGATCATGATTTAGGCCGCTTTCACCGGGGCTCCGCGTGCTGTCCGTTCCCTTGCCTTTTCTTGCCGGCCTTGTTTTCGCGCTGACGCTCTACCGCAATTTGAAGGGTGTCGAAGCGCCTGGCTCGCATCGTTACTTCTTCGCGTTCCTCATTCTTTATGCCCTGCAGGGCGTGATCGTCGGCCTGCATTTCGGCTATGGCGTCAAGGCGCTCGCGCCGGTCCAGCCGGTTACGGCGGCAATGATGCCGCCGCTTGCATTCCTGGCATTTCGGGCTCTGATGGATGAGCGCCTCGAAAGGCCCTGGCTGCATATCCTGCCGCCCCTGGCGGCGGCTGTCGCTGTGGGGTTTTTCCGCGATCTCGTCGATCCGTTGTTGCTGGTGATCTTCTTCGGTTATGGCGTCGCGCTCTGGCGCCTGACGCTCTCAGGCGGCGCGGACGTGATGGCGCAAGCCTCGCTCCCGCGCATGGGACCGGCCCTGCGCGCCGCCCGGTTGACCGCCGGCCTGATGCTGTTCTTTGCCGTGAGCGACGCCGCGCTGGCGGTCTACACCGATATCCATGGCTCCGGCCATGTGCCATTGGCCGTGACCATCATGAATCTCGCCGCGATCGCGGCTGTGATCGTCTATTATTTTCTACCCGATTTTTCGCCGGCCAAGTCGCTCTCCGCTTCGTCCGCGGTCGAGCCGACGGAAGAGGACGGGGGCGCGTTATCCCGCATCAAGGCGGCGCTGGAAGATGGCGAGCTTTACCGGAGTGAGGACCTGAGCCTCGCAAAGCTCGCCCGCAAGGCGAAGCTTCCCGCTCGCGAGGTTTCCGCCGTGATCAACCGCGCGACGGGGCTCAATGTCTCGCAGTTCGTCAACGACCGCCGCGTTGCCGAAGCCTGCCGTCTTCTGGGGGAGACCGAACGGACAGTGATCCAGATCATGCTGGATGTCGGCTTCTCCACGAAGTCGAATTTCAACCGCGAATTCCGCCGTGCCACGGGCATGAGCCCCAAACAATGGAGGGGCGAGGCAAGGGCCGCGCAAGACGGCGGTGGGAAGAAAACGCGGGCTTGAACTTCGAAGCGCCAAGCAACAACTTTGAAACGTCCGATGATGATAATCATTGGTCAAGGTGCCTCAAAAAGATTATAGCCTCCCTCCGCAGGCCGGGCACCGGCAGGATAACATGGCCAGACACGACATCGATTTTTCCGAACTTCTCGACGTGGCCCGTCTCCGGGCCGATTGCCGGGCAATCGTCAAAGACAAGGATCGCCCCCAGCTGGAAATGCGCGCGGCGTTGCTGCCGCTGCTGCGGCGGGCAAGCGTTGAGGGTCGCGAAAAGGCGCGCCAGCTTCTTGCCAGGGACGGCAGCGGGCTGAATTGTGCCCGCCGCATCTCCTGGCTTCAGGACCAGCTGATCCGCGTTCTCTACGAGACGATCGCCGATGGCATCTATGCGGAGGGTACCGATATCGCGGTGGCGGCGGTCGGCGGTTACGGCCGCGACACGCTGGCCCCCGGTTCGGATATCGACCTCCTGTTCCTGCTGCCGGCGCGCAATACCGAGACCATGCGCAAGGCGGTCGAGTTCCTGCTCTATGTGCTGTGGGACATGGGCTTCAAGGTTGGTCATGCGACCCGCACCGTCGAGGAATGCATCCGCCTGTCGAAGACCGACATGACCATTCGCACCGCCATTCTCGAAAGCCGCTATATTTGCGGCCGCGAGGCCTTGGTGAAGGAGCTCGAGAGCCGTTTCGACAAGGAAATCGTTGCCGATACCGGCCCGGAATTCATCGCCGCCAAGCTGGCCGAACGCGACAATCGCCACGAGAAGGCCGGCGACACGCGTTATCTGGTCGAGCCGAACGTCAAGGAAGGCAAGGGTGGCCTGCGCGACCTCCACACCCTCTTCTGGATCGCCAAATATTACTACCGCGTCCGCGAGACGACCGAACTGGTGAAGCTCGGGGTTCTCTCCCGTGAAGAAGCGCGCTCGTTCGAAAAGGCAGACGACTTCCTCTGGGCGGTGCGCTGCCAGATGCATTTCCTGACCGGCAAGGCGGAGGAGCGTCTGTCCTTCGATATCCAGCGCGAGATCGCCGAGAGCCTCGGTTACCATTCGCGCCCCGGCCTTTCCGCCGTCGAGCGCTTCATGAAGCACTACTTCCTCGTGTCGAAGAATGTCGGCGACCTGACCCGCATTCTCTGCGCGGCGCTGGAGGAAACGCAGGCGAAGGCGGCCCCCGGCCTCACCACCCGCGTCATCTCGCGCTTCACCAAGCGTCTTCACAAGATCCCCGGCACCGTGGAATTCGTCGTGGACCGCGGCCGCATCACGCTCGCCGATCCGAACGTCTTCAAGCGCGATCCGGTCAATATCATCCGCTTTTTCCATGTGGCCGATATCAACGGGCTGGAACTTCATCCCGATGCCCTGAAGCGCATGACCCGCTCGCTTTCGCTGATCGACAACGATGTGCGCGAGAACGAGGAGGCGAACCGGCTGTTCCTCTCCATGCTGACCTCGCGGCGTGACCCGGCTCTCATGCTGCGCCGGATGAACGAGGCAGGCGTGCTCGGCCGCTTCATTCCGGAATTCGGCAAGGTCGTGGCGATGATGCAGTTCAACATGTATCATCACTACACGGTCGACGAGCATCTGATCCGCTCGGTCGAAGCCCTGTCGGAAGTCGACAAGGGCAAGGCCGCCGATATCCATCCGCTCGCCAACAAGGTGATGCCGAGCATCGAGGAGCGCGAGGCGCTTTACGTCGCCGTGCTGCTGCATGACGTCGCCAAGGGCCGCCAGGAAGATCATTCGATCGCCGGCGCCCGCATCGCGCGAAAACTCTGCCCGCGTCTCGGCCTCAATGCCAAGCAGACCGAACTCGTCGTCTGGCTGATCGAAGTGCATCTGCTGATGTCGATGACCGCCCAGACCCGCGACCTGCACGACCGCAAGACGATCACCGATTTCGCCGAAAAGGTGCAGTCGATGGACCGGCTGAAGCTGCTCCTGATCCTGACCATCTGCGATATTCGCGCTGTTGGTCCGGGCGTGTGGAACGGCTGGAAGGGGCAACTGCTCCGCACGCTTTATTATGAGACCGAGCTGCTGCTCTCGGGCGGTTTTTCCGAAGTGTCGCGCAAGGAGCGCGCCAAGGTGGCCGAAGAGGAGCTCGTCAAGGCTCTGGGCGAATGGAGCGCCAAGGACCGCCGGACCTATTCGAAACTCCACTACCAGCCCTATCTGCTGTCGGTCTCGCTGGACGACCAGGTCCGCCACTCGAAGTTCATCCGCGATACGGACAAGGCCGGCCAGGCGCTTGCCACCATGGTGCGGACGGACAGTTTCCATGCCATTACCGAGATCACCGTTCTGGCACCGGACCATCCGCGCCTGCTGTCGATCATCGCCGGCGCCTGCGCTGCGGCCGGCGCCAACATTGCCGACGCACAGATCTTCACCACCTCCGACGGCCGGGCGCTCGATACGATCCTGGTCAACCGGGAATTCCCGGTGGACGAGGACGAGTTGCGCCGCGCCGGTACGATCAGCCGGATGATTGAGGATGTTCTGTCGGGCAAGAAGCGGCTGCCGGAAGTCATTGCGACGCGCGCCAAGTCGCGCAAGCGCAACAAGACCTTCACCATCCCGCCCTCCGTCATTCTCTCGAACGGCCTGTCGAACAAGTTCACGGTCATCGAGGTTGAATGCCTCGACCGCACCGGCCTGCTCGCGGATATCACCGCCGTGCTCGCCGATCTCTCGCTCGACATCCATTCAGCGCGCATCACGACGTTTGGCGAAAAGGTCATCGACACGTTCTACGTCACCGATCTGGTCGGCCAGAAGGTCGTGAACGAGAACCGCCAGGGCAATATCGCGGCGCGGCTGAAGGCTGTGATGTCCGAGCAGGAGGACGAACTGCGAAGCGGTATGCCGGCCGGCATCATCGCGCCGGCCCCCAATCCGGATCACGCGCCGCAGCCGCGCAAGTCCAAGGCAAGCGCGTGAGGCAGGTTTGATGCGCTCCCTGCGCCCGTGGCTCACCCCCCTCTGGCCTGCCGGCCATCTCTCCCTCAAGGGGGGAGATCCCATCGCGGAAGCGCCTCGCTTCCTGCAACCGGCGGAGATTGCAGTCACGAAGAATGTAGCCGCTCATTTGGTGGCATGCCGGCGCGCCTTGCCGATCTCCCCCCTTGCGGGGGAGATGGCCGGCAGGCCAGAGGGGGGTAGCCACAGGCCACAGCCCCGCTTGTCCGGCATAACTCACATGCCGGAACCTGCCCGATGAGCCTCGTCAAGAAATTCGCGACCGTCGGCGGAGCGACACTCGGCAGCCGCATTTTCGGTTTTGCCCGCGAGACCTTCATGGCGGCGGCGCTTGGCACCGGCCCGATGGCCGACGTCTTTTATGCGGCCTTCCGTTTTCCGAACCTCTTCCGCCGGCTGTTTGCCGAGGGCGCCTTCAATGCCGCCTTCGTGCCGCTGTTTTCCAAGGAAATCGAGGCGACTGGCGTCGAGGGCGCCAAGCGGTTTTCGGAGGAGGTTTTCGGCGTTCTCTTCTCCGCGCTGCTCCTTATCACCATCGTGATGGAACTCGGCATGCCCTGGCTGGTCGAATGGATCATTGCGCCGGGCTTCGCCGACGATCCGGAAAAGACGTCGCTCACCATCCGCATGGCGGCGGTGATGTTCCCCTATCTGATGTGCATGTCGCTGACGGCGATGCTGAGCGGCATGCTCAACTCGCTGCATCATTTCTTCGCCGCCGCCATCGCTCCGGTCTTCCTGAACGTGGTGATGATCGCCGCGCTCTTTTACGGGCTCTGGATCGGAGCGGAGCCGCGGGTGATTGCCTGGTATCTGTCCTGGAGCGTGCTGGCGGCGGGTATCCTGCAGCTCGCGGTCGTTTACGCCGGTGTGCGTCACGCCGGTATCAATATCGGCTTCCGCCGCCCCAAGATGACGCCGAACGTCAAGCGCCTCCTGGTGCTGGCGGTGCCGGCTGCCGTCACCGGCGGCATCACCCAGATCAACCAGATCATCGGCCAGGCGATTGCGTCCGGCAAGGAAGGGGCGATTGCCGCCCTCCAATATGCCGACCGCATCTACCAGCTTCCGCTCGGCGTCGTGGGTGTCGCCGTCGGCGTTGTACTCCTGCCGGAGCTCGCCCGCGCCTTGAAGGGCGGTTTTGCCAAGGAGGCTGCCAATATCCAGAACCGCTCGATCGAATTCGTGCTGTTCCTCACCCTGCCGGCCGCTGCCGGCCTGTGGATACTGTCCGACGCAATCATCCGCGTGCTTTATGAGCGCGGCGCCTTCTCCGCCGAAAACACCTCGATCGTCGCCTCCATACTGGCGATCTATGGCATCGGCTTGCCGGGCTTCGTGCTGATCAAGGCGCTGCAGCCCGGTTTTTATGCCCGCGAAGACACCAGGACGCCGATGCGGTTCACCATGCTCTCGGTGGTAATCAATTCGGGCCTGGCAATTTCGCTTTTCCCGCTGATCGCCGAACGTGGCATCGCGACGGCGGAGGCTGCAGCCGGCTGGACCAATACCGTACTTCTTTTTTCGACGCTCGTCTGGCGCGGCCATCTGACCTGGGAATGGGCACTGGCGAGACGCACGGTCCTGCTGCTGGTCTCGACCGGTATCATGTCCGCCGCGCTGATCTATGCGCTCCGGTATGCCGGGCCGTGGCTGACCCCTGATGCCTTGCTGGTCCATCAGGTCGCAGCGCTCGCCTGCCTGCTCGCCCTGGCGATGGTCGTTTATTTCGCCAGCGCCTTCCTGATCGGCGGAGCCGACATCGGCATGCTGCGTCGGAACATCAAGCGCAAACCGAAGACCTAGCCCCGCTTGCGCCGCCCGCAATAAGCCCATTGCCGCTGCGGCCCGACATCCACATGCACGATGCCGTTGCAATAGCGGCCGATGCCGCCAATGCCAGGCGCGCTGGCCGCCGCCGCGAGAATGGTTCGTTCTGAAACGCCCGGAACCCGGATATCTGCCGCATAACAATGGCTGTGCTGCGATGTACCGGAATGCGGTCGGTGGCCGGACGTGACCATCGGTTTGTGCCCGGTCTTTTGCGCGATATGCGCCAGGATCGCTCCCAGCTTTTCCGGAAAGCAGCTCGTGCGAACGCTGATCCGCTGGACGGTATAATACGCCGAGTAATCGTGCTTGAACGAGGAGCTCCGTCGTTTTTGAGTTTCGCCGGCTTCGGCGGTGACATTGAGGCCTAGCGCCAATAGGCAGGTAAGCGCGACGCGAAATAGGATGCGCATGGTAATCCCCCGAGATGAGACCGTGTCGTTCATGACCGGTTAACCGTGGTGCGCTTGGGTATTTCTTTTCCAAAAGAGGCGCCAATAAGGAGACTTTTGCTCGGAAATGGGAACACGGCTGCCTAAAAGACTAACATTCGTTAATCTATTCGGAGATGCCTAGGGAAAAATTTTGCCTTTAGGCGTATTGACTTAGGAGCTGTACGTCGAATGAGGTAGCCGTTTCCCGGCCTTACCTCGAATGGTTATGGTGGCAGCTCTTTTGTCGCTGTAGTGTTTCGCGAGACCTCCTGAATGGGGTTTCGCACTGCGCCGAAACCGCCAAAATAGGCGATCTGCAGACGATCAAAATCACCCGAATCCGGAGCTTCCGCATGCCCGTACAATCGCTGTTTCTCGTAGCCTTGATCGTCGATGACTATGACCGGGCCAGGGACTTTTATTGCGGTGTGCTCGGCTTCGAATGCCTTGAGGACAGCGTGCAGCCGGAGGGCAAGCGCTGGGTCGTGGTAAAGCCGAAGGGCGGTGAAGGCGCGGCCCTGTTGCTGGCCAAGGCCGCCACCGGCGCCCAGAAAGCAGCCATCGGCAACCAGACCGGCGGCCGGGTCGGGTTCTTCCTGAAGACCGACGATTTCGCCCGCGATCATGCCGCCATGACCGCCAAGGGCGTCCGGTTCCTGGAGGAGCCGCGGCACGAGGTTTACGGTTCGGTCGCGGTGTTTGCTGATCCCTACGGCAACACCTGGGATCTGATTGAGCACGCCGCTTCCCGAGCCTCTTGATACTCCGCGCTTGGCCGTGCATAAGCCCGCGCGTTAGCAACATGACCCTTCGGGTCTGGGGCCCTCCACCAGCCTAATTGAGGACGATATGAACAGCTTCAAGCCGCTTGTCTTTTCCGGCGTCCAGCCGACCGGCAATCTCCATCTCGGCAACTACCTCGGTGCGATCCGCAAGTTCGTGGCGCTCCAGGAAAACAACGATTGCATCTATTGCGTCGTCGATCTGCACGCGATCACCGCCCAGCTCGTCCACGACGACCTGAGGGGCCAGATCCGCTCGATCGCCGCCGCCTTCATCGCTTCGGGCATCGACCCGAAGAAACATATCGTCTTCAACCAGTCGGCCGTGCCGCAGCATGCGGAACTCGCCTGGGTCTTCAATTGCGTCGCCCGCATCGGCTGGATGAACCGCATGACCCAGTTCAAGGACAAGGCGGGCAAGGACCGCGAGAACGCCTCGCTCGGCCTGCTCGCCTATCCGAGCCTGATGGCGGCCGATATTCTCGTCTATCGTGCCACCCACGTGCCGGTCGGCGACGACCAGAAACAGCATCTGGAACTTGCCCGCGACATCGCCCAGAAGTTCAATATCGACTTCCAGGAAAAGATCCGCGCCGCAGGCACCGGTGTTGACATGGTCGTCGGCGAGGAGCCGATCCACGGCTTTTTCCCGCTGGTCGAGCCCCTGATCGAAGGGCCTGCGCCGCGCGTCATGTCGCTGCGTGACGGCACCAAGAAGATGTCGAAATCCGACCCGTCGGACCTGTCGCGCATCAACCTGATGGACGATCCGGAAGAGATCGCCAAGAAGATCCGCAAGGCCAAGACCGATCCGGAAGGCCTTCCGAGCGATGTCGAAGGCCTGAAGGGCCGGCCGGAAGCCGACAACCTCGTCGGCATCTACGCGGCCCTTGCCGACAGGACCAAGGCCGACGTTCTCGCCGAATACGGCGGCCAGCAGTTCTCGGTCTTCAAGCCGGCGCTTGCCGATCTCGCCGTGCATGTGCTCGCACCGATCACGTCCGAAATGCGCCGCCTGATGGACGACACGACCCATATCGATGCCATCCTCAAGGATGGTGGCGAGCGCGCCCGCGCCCGCGCCGAAAAGGTCATGGGCGACGTCTTCGATATCGTCGGCTTCCTGCGCTGATATCTTCCGGCACGACTGACGCCACGCAAAGATTGCATACCCGCCACGGCATCCGTGGCGGGTTTTCATTTTTGCCGGTTGGTATAAGTTCCGCATCACGACCGCTTCGGTCGACTACATGCGAAGGAGGGGCGGCATGGTTTCGAAACGGCTTTCGCGGCTTGAGGGGCACCGGCGCAAGTTCATGGCGGTCATCGATGGCACGCCGGAATGCGAAAAGGCGGTCCATTACGCCGGACGCCGCGCCAAAAATTCCAACGGCGGCCTCGTCCTGCTGTTCGTCATCCCCGAGGGTGACTTCCAGCAATGGCTGGGCGTCGAGCAGATCATGCGCGCCGAGGCTCGCGAGGAAGCCGATGCGGTCATGGCGAAAACCGCCCAGAAGGTGCGCGAGACGATCGGTATCGATCCGGAAATCGTCATCCGTGAAGGCAACGCCAGCGAACAGATCATCCAGCTGGTCGACGAGGACCGTGACATCGCGGTCCTCGTCCTGGCGGCCGGCTCCACCAAGGAGGGGCCCGGACCCCTGGTATCCGCCGTTGCTGCCTTCCCGATTCCGGTCACCGTGTTGCCCGACACGCTGACCGCCGAGGAAATTGACGCGCTGGCCTGATTGCGGGCTTGATCTTGCGCGGGCAAAGGAGCACTTGAACGAAAAGCTGATACGGCTTATCTTCTTTTGAAGAATTCTAAATTTGCGAGGGGCGCTCCGCCCCAGGAGAGACGAGATGTTCATTCAGACGGAAGCCACCCCAAACCCGGCGACCCTGAAGTTCCTGCCCGGTAAAGTCGTCATGGACAAGGGCACCGCCGATTTCCGCAATGCGGGCGAGGCGGAAGCGTCTCCGCTGGCCGAGCGTCTGTTCGGCATTTCCGGCGTCACCGGCGTCTATTTCGGCTACGATTTCATCACCGTCACCAAGGAAAGCGCCGAATGGCAGCACCTGAAGCCGGCGATCCTCGGTTCGATCATGGAGCATTTCATGTCCGGCGCCCCGGTCATGGGTGGTGCGTCCACGCTGGCCGAAGCCTCTGACGAGGAGGGCGAGTTCTTCGACGAGGACGATGAAACCGTCGTCGCGACGATCAAGGAACTGCTCGAAACCCGCGTCCGTCCGGCCGTCGCCCAGGATGGCGGCGACATCACCTTCAAGGGGTTCCGCGACGGTACGGTCTACCTCAACATGAAGGGCGCATGCTCGGGCTGCCCGTCGTCGACGGCGACCCTCAAGCACGGCGTCCAGAACCTGCTCAAGCATTTCGTTCCGGAAGTGCAGGCCGTCGAAGCGCTCTGAGTTCGCCGGCACCGTTGAATGATTGTTCTGGCCATCGATACCGCCGGGGTGGATTGCTCCGCAGCGCTCTATGACAGCGCCGCGGGGAAAGTGCTGTCGGCCGTCACCGAGACGATCGGCAAGGGCCATGCCGAACGGCTGATGGCCGTCATCGACGAAGCGCTCGCCGCCGCCACTCTTCCCTTGAAGGCCGTCGAGCGCGTGGCGGTCGTCATCGGCCCCGGTTCGTTTACCGGCATTCGCGTCGGCGTTGCGGCTGCTCGCGGCCTCGGTCTCGCACTGGGCGTCGAAACGGTCGGCGTAACCACGCTCGAGGTTCTGGCGCGCAAATTTCTCGACGAACATCCGGGCCGGCCGGTCGTGGTTGCCATGGATGCCAAGCGCGACGAAGTCTACACACAGGCGTTTTCCGCCAGCGCCGAGGCATTGAGCCAGCCTGCAGCGCTTTCGCCGCAGGATGCTTCGGAGCTCACAAAATCTCTTTCCGCGGTGATGGCGGGCTCCTGGGCCGAACGCTCCCTTGGCAAGGGAGAGACTGAGTACGAGGGGCGGGACCGCTTCGACATCACCGTCGTTGCCCGTATCGCCGCCGAAAAACCTGCGGATGCGCAACGCCCTAAACCGTTGTATCTTCGTGGACCTGATGCGAAACCGCAGACCGGTTTCGCCCTTGCCCGTTCGTGAATGTACAGACTGCGCCGATGTTCGACGATTACCTGACCTGGAAGCCGTATTTCGAAGTCGTGCCGATGGAGGTCGGCGATTGCCTGGAAATCTCCGAGCTGCATGGCCAGCGATTTCCCCGCCAATGGAGCGATGGCGAATTCCAGAACCTGCTTCTGCAGCACAATGTCTTCGGTTTTGTTGCCCGCCAGACCAATGCGTTCTTTTCGAAGCCGCTCGGCGGTTTCGTTCTCTCGCGTGAGGCGGCCGGCGAGGCGGAGATCCTGACGGTCGCCGTCAACGAGAAATTCGGCCGTGTGGGGCTTGGCTGGCGCCTGATGCAGGCGGCTTTGCGCGAGGCGGCATCACGGGGCGGGGAGAGCATGTTCCTGGAAGTGGAGACAGCCAATCGCCCCGCCGTCGAGCTTTACCGCAAGCTTGGATTCCAGAAAGTCGGCGAAAGGCCAGCCTATTATGCCGGGCCGGATGGCAGGCGATCCACGGCGCTTGTCATGAGCCGCGTTCTTCGCTAGTCCGTTAGTTTCTACGCGAACGTTTCGAGGCCAAAACGACATGACAGACCTTTCCAAAACCCTGGAGGAGCTGTGTGCCGAAAAGGGTATGCGAATGACGGATCAACGCCGTGTCATCGCGCGTATCCTGCAGGAATCCGATGACCATCCGGATGTCGAGGAGCTCTATCGCCGTTCGTCCAAGGTCGATTCGCGCATCTCGATCTCGACGGTCTACCGCACGGTGAAACTCTTCGAGGACGAGGGGATCATCGAGCGTCACGATTTCCGCGACGGCCGCTCGCGCTACGAGACGGTGCCCGAGGAGCATCATGACCATATGATCGATCTCAACACCGGTACCGTCATCGAGTTCCGCTCGGCGGAAATCGAGGCGCTGCAGGAGCGCATTGCCCGCGAGCACGGGTTCCGTCTCGTTGGCCACCGGCTGGAGCTTTACGGTATCCCGCTGGACAAGGACGATAAGTGATTACCTGGGCCCGGATCGGCTTCGTTATTGTCGCTCTTTTCGCGGTGACGCTGATCCTGTGGCCGTTTCAGCTCCTGGGGCTCGCCCTCGATCTTAAAATCCGCCGGTATATCCCGCGCTACTGGCACAGGAGCGCCTGTTTCCTGCTTGGTATCCGTATTCATATCCACGGCAAGCTGGAGCACCGCCGGCCGCTGATGCTCGCCTGCAATCATGCATCGTGGAAAGACATTCTCGTGCTGGGGGCGATCGCCGACGTCGTTTTCATTGCCAAGATGGAAGTCTCGGAATGGCCGGTCTTCGGCACGCTTGCCAAGCTGCAGAAGAGCATCTTCGTGGTCCGCGAACAGAAGCGCCGCGCCGGCGACCAGGTGAACGAGATCGCCGAGCGCATGGCGGCCGGCGAGATCGTCGTCCTCTTTCCCGAAGGCACCACATCCGATGGTAACCGGCTTCTGGAGGTAAAGTCGTCCCTGTTCGGCGCGGCCGCCGCGGCCGTCCAGCATTCGCCGGAAGGTGTCGTGCATGTTCAGCCGGTGGCGATCGCCTATACCCGGATCCAGGGCATGGCTATGGGCCGTTATCACCGCCCGATTGCCGCGTGGCCGGGCGATATAGAGCTCATGCCGCATCTGCTCGGCATCCTGAAGGAAGGGGCCCTCGACGTGGACGTGGCCTTCGGTGAGACGGTGGAATTCCGTGCCGGAGACAATCGCAAGCATCTCAGTCAGGCGGTGACCAGCCGCATGCGCCTCATGCTGATCCGCCATCTGCGGGGCCGCGACTACGAAGCGCTTTAGGAAAGGCTTCATTTCCGGGTCTTCTTGCGGTATGGAGCGAGCCATGAACGAACACGTCTCCTTGCCCCTGCCTGCCGACGAGCCGGTCCACCGCCCGAATTCCCGCAAGGTCTTCATCAAGACCTACGGCTGCCAGATGAATGTCTATGATTCAGGCCGCATGAGCGATGCGCTGGCGAGCGAAGGTTACGTGCCGACCGAGGAGATGGGGGAGGCCGACCTGATCCTCCTCAACACCTGTCACATCCGTGAGAAGGCGGCAGACAAGGTCTATTCGGCCCTCGGCCGCCTGCGCGACATGAAAAAGGCGCGCGCCGCCGAAGGCCGGGAACTGATGATCGGCGTTGCCGGCTGTGTTGCCCAGGCCGAAGGCGAGGAAATCATCCGTCGCGCGCCGGCTGTCGACGTGGTGATAGGCCCTCAGACCTATCATCGCCTGCCGCAGGCGCTGAAACAGGCCCGCGGCGGCAAGCCGGTGGTCGATACGGAATATGCGGTCGAGGACAAGTTCGAACATCTGCCGGCAACGGAAAAGGCGAAAATCCGCGCTCGCGGCGTCACCGCCTTCCTCACCGTTCAGGAAGGCTGTGACAAGTTCTGCACCTTCTGCGTCGTGCCCTATACCCGTGGGTCGGAAGTTTCCCGTCCCGTCCAGCAGATCGTCGACGAAGCCTGGCGGCTCGTTGACGGCGGCGTGCGCGAGATCACGCTGCTCGGCCAGAACGTCAATGCCTGGCGAGCGGAAGGCCCAGATGGTGGCGAATGGAGCCTCGGCGACCTGCTGTATCGCCTGGCGGAAATTCCGGGCCTGGCGCGTCTGCGTTATACGACCAGTCATCCGCGCGACATGGACGACCGGCTGATCGAGGCTCATCGCGATCTGCGCACCCTGATGCCCTACCTGCATCTGCCGGTCCAGGCAGGTTCGGACCGTATCCTGAAGGCGATGAACCGCCGCCACACCGGCGCTGAATATCTCCGCCTGATCGAGCGCATCCGCGAGGCCCGGCCGGACATCGCCATCGCCGGCGATTTCATCGTCGGTTTCCCGGGCGAGACGGACGAGGACTTCGAAGATACGCTCCGCCTCGTCGAGGACGTGAACTACGCCCAAGCCTATTCCTTCAAATATTCGACCCGCCCGGGCACGCCCGGCGCCGATCTGACCGATCAGGTGGCGGAAGAGGTAAAGGCGGAGCGGCTCGAAAGATTGCAGGCCCTGCTCTTGAAACAGCAGGCCGATTTCGCCAAATCCTGCGTCGGAAAGGTCATCGACCTGTTGCTGGAAAAGCCCGGTCGCATGCCGGGACAGGTCATCGGACGTTCTCCCTGGCTCCAGTCTGTGAATGTTGATGCAAAAACATCGCAAATCGGTGACATTATCCAGGTACGAATCAGTGGAACCGGCCCGAACAGCTTGTTTGCCGACCCGGCAGGGAGTTTAATAGGAGCCTGAGCTAACATCGAGGAGCTTGCCTACTTGAACGGACATGAATTGGTTTCTTCATCCGCGCGCCACCCCCGCACCGCCGCTACCGACGCCAATCACTTTGTCCTGACGTTCGAGAACAATAGGTTCGCCAGCGAGCTTTTCGGTCAGTTCGATCAGAATCTCAAACTTCTCGAAGAGCGGCTTCATATCGATGCCCGGGCACGCGGCAATTCGGTAGCGATCTCCGGCGATCTCGTCGCGACCAACCAGGCGCGCCGGGCGCTGGATTTCCTCTACGAGCGGATCCAGAAGGGCGGCTCGGTCGATACTTCCGATGTCGATGGTGCGATCCGCATGGCGCAGGCGGCGGACGACCAGCTGCAGCTGCCGACGCTCGAGAAAAAAGCCAAGCTCTCCATGAGCCAGATTTCCACCAAGAAGAAGACGGTGGTCGCGCGCACCCCGACCCAGGACGCCTATATGCGGGCGCTCGAGCGCTCGGAGCTTGTCTTCGGCGTAGGTCCTGCCGGTACCGGCAAGACCTATCTTGCCGTTGCGCACGCTGCCCAGCTTCTGGAACGCGGTGCCGTCGATCGGATCATCCTGTCGCGCCCGGCCGTCGAAGCCGGCGAGCGCCTGGGCTTCCTGCCCGGCGACATGAAGGACAAGGTCGATCCCTACCTGCGGCCGCTTTATGACGCCCTCTACGACATGATGCCCGGCGACAAGGTGGAGCGGGCGATTACCGCCGGCGTCATCGAAATCGCGCCGCTTGCCTTCATGCGTGGCCGCACGCTCGCGAATGCCGCCGTCATTCTCGACGAGGCGCAGAACACCACGTCCATGCAGATGAAGATGTTCCTGACCCGTCTCGGCGAAAATGCCCGGATGATCGTCACCGGCGACCCGAGCCAGGTCGATCTGCCGCGCGGCGTCAAATCCGGCCTGGTGGAAGCGCTGCAGATCCTGAAGGGCGTTGAGGGCATCTCGGTGATCCGCTTCAAGGATACCGACGTGGTCCGCCATCCGCTGGTCGGCCGCATCGTCCGGGCCTATGACGCGCAATATGCCGTCCATGAGGAAAGCGAGGAAGTCGACCGGTAACGGTCGGCTCCAGACCTCATGCCCCAACTCGACATACAGATCAGCATTGAAGACGAGGGCTGGCCCGAAGAGCCGGCCCTTATGGCCTTGAGCGAAAAGACGCTCGAAGCAGCGGCCGAATTCCTGGCGAGGCAGGAAAAGCAGCCTTTCCCCAAAATCGCCCCGGAACTGTCGCTGGTCTTTACCGACGACGCGGCGATCAAGGAAATCAACGCCGAATGGCGCGGCAAGGACAAGCCGACCAACGTGCTGTCTTTCCCCGCATTTCCGCTCGAACCGGGCAAGATGCCGGGGCCGATGCTCGGCGATATCGTCATTGCCCGCGAGACGGTCGAGCGGGAGGCGGTTGATCTTGACAAGAGTTTCGAGGATCATCTGACCCATCTGCTCGTCCACGGTTTCCTGCATTTGTTCGGTTACGACCATATGGAAACGGACGAAGCGGAAAGAATGGAAGCGTTGGAGACTCGCATTTTGGCCGTGCTTGGCCTATCTGACCCCTATGCGGGGCAAGACCCGATAGTATAGTCTGGACCAATGAACGACTTTTCGACAAATCCCGCCCGCGAGGGCAAGGACGCCGACTCGAGCTCCTCGGAAGAGGGCAGTAGTCCGTCTCGAGCGGAAGCCCAAAAACACCAAAGCTCTTTCTGGTCGCGCGCGGTCAGGCTGCTCAGGCCGTCGCAGGGTGAGAAGCTCCGCGAGGATCTCGCCGATGCTTTGATGACCGACGCCAATGTCAGCAATGCGTTTTCGCCCGAGGAACGGGCGATGCTGCACAACATCCTCCGCTTCCGTGAGATCCGTGTCGAGGACATCATGGTACCTCGCGCCGATATCGAGGCGGTCGATATGACCATGACCATCGGCGAGCTGATGATCCATTTCGAGGAAACCGGCCGCTCGCGCATGCCGGTCTACAGCGATACGCTCGACGACCCGCGCGGCATGGTCCATATCCGCGATCTTTTGTCCTATCTCGCCAAGCAGGCGCGCAACAAGCGGCGCACCAGTGGGCGTGCGGCACCCGCGCAGCCGATGCCGCTTGCCGCAGACAAGCCGGAAAAGGCTGAAAAGACCGTGCGCACGCCGCGGCCTGCCTTCGATCTCGGCCGTGTCGATCTCGAACAGACGGTTGCCGAAGCCGGACTGATCCGCAAGATCCTGTTCGTGCCGCCTTCGATGCTTGCCTCCGACCTGATGCAGAGCATGCAGGCCGCCCGCACCCAGCTGGCGCTCGTCATCGACGAATACGGCGGCACCGACGGTCTCGTCACCCACGAGGATATCGTCGAAATGGTGATCGGCGACGTCGAGGACGAGCATGACAACGAGGAAGCCCTGTTCTCCCGCACCAGCGAGGATGTGTTCCTGGCCGATGCGCGTATCGAACTGGAAGAGATCGCGGAAGCGATCGGTCCGGATTTCGACATTCGCGATCGCCTCGAAGACGTCGATACGCTGGGCGGCCTGATCTTCTCCGCCCTCGGCCGTATTCCGGTGCGCGGCGAAGTGGTGCAGGCGGTGCCGGGCTTCGAATTCCAGATCCTGGAAGCCGACCCTCGCCGCATCAAGCGCGTGCGGATCCTGCGCAAGCGGGCACTCACCCGCCGCCGTCAGAAAGGCGAGGGCGAAATGCTGCTCACCGATCAGACACCGACCACCGTCTTGCTGCCCGCCCCATCCGCCCAGGATGCCGATCGGCCCAATCATCAGGCCGGGTGATGATCCCGCAGGCGTCCAAGCCGCTTTGACCTCACGACAAGCCCGCCTTTTTTTGAAAGACTGCAGCGGCTGATTCGGGGCGGAAGGGAACATAAATGGTGCGGCTGGCGGGCAGGATCATGCTTCTCTGGGGCTTCCCGCGCATCGTCGTCGCTTTCCTGGCAGGCGCGCTCGGCGCGCTCGCGCTACCGCCCTTCGGCTTCTTTGCGGCGCTTTTCGTCTCCTTCACGCTGCTTGTCTGGCTGATCGACGGTTCGACCGGCCATCCGGATGGAGGCTGGTTTGCGCGGTTCCGCTCGGCCTTCTGGATCGGTTGGGTCTTCGGTTTCGGGTATTTCGTCGCCGGCCTCTGGTGGCTCGGCAATGCGCTCCTGGTGGAAGCGGACGAATTCGCCTGGGCCCTGCCGCTCGCGGTTCTCGGCCTGCCGGCCTATCTCGCCCTCTTCTATGGTCTAGCGACGGCGGTCGCGCGCATCTTCTGGTCCGACGGTTTCGGGCGGATCGCCTCGCTCGCCTTCGGTTTCGGTCTTGCCGAATGGCTGCGCGGCTTCGTTGCCACCGGCTTTCCCTGGAATGCGATCGGTTATGGCGCAATGCCCATGCCGCTGATGATGCAGTCCGCAGCCTTCCTCGGCATTTTCGGCGTGACCGTGCTCGCCGTCTTCGTGTTTTCAGCCCCCGCCCTGATCGCCACCGGAAAGGGCATGAAGATCGGTTTGACGCTGGCGGTCCTGCTGTTGGCCGCCCATCTCGGTTATGGCGCCTATCGGCTTCGCGTCGCCGATGCCGCTCCGGCTCCGTCCGCCGACAGCCAGCCTGTCGTCCGCATCGTGCAGCCGGTGATCGACCAGGCGCGAAAGCTGGACGATGCCGAACGCGCGGCAATCTTCGAGGAGCATCTGGCGCTATCTGCCTTGCCGCCGCAAGACGGTGGCAAGCGACCGGATATAGTCGTCTGGCCGGAAACCTCGGTGCCCTTCATTCTGACCCAGAACCCGGACGCGTTGACCCGCATCGCCGAGGTGCTGCAGGACGGCCAGGTTCTGATCACCGGTGCGGTCCGCTCGGAAGATGCAGGTGCGGGCTCCGCGCCGCGTTTTTACAATTCCATCTATGTGATCGACAGCGAAGGCCAGATCGTCTCGGCGTCCGACAAGGTGCATCTCGTCCCGTTCGGGGAATACGTCCCCTACGAGGATCTGCTGCGCAATCTCGGAATCCCCGATGCCATCGCCATGCCGGGCGGGTTCAGTGCCGCGCCGGTACGCGCCATGCTGACCTTGCCTGGCGGCAGGACCTTCTATCCGCTGATCTGTTACGAGGCGATCTTCCCGAACGAAATCGGGCAGGAGGTGGAGCGTGCGAGCGCACTGCTGAACGTCACCAATGACGGCTGGTTTGGAGCGACGCCAGGGCCTTACCAACACTTCCAGCAGGCCAGAATCCGTGCGGTCGAAAACGGCCTGCCACTGATTCGCGGGGCAAATACCGGGGTTTCAGCGGTTGTCGACCCCTTCGGAAGGCTAATACGCGCTATGGATTACAATCAAAAAGGCGTGATAGACGCAACCTTGGGAAGTATTTCGATCCCGCATTGGGATGCGCGCGCTCGGGAACAGCACTTCTGGTTGGTTCTTTCGCTCATGTTGTTGATTGCAGCCGTCTCGCGCGTTGGTTTTAATTTTCGGACGAATTGACCAAAAACCCCTAAAATTGCATAGTGGTCCCAGCCTTTCGTCTCGCCATATGCTTCAAACGTTGAGCCTTGTTGTGACCAGCCGCACGAAGTGTATCTCCACACGCAGACCGGGTTGTGAGGATTGAACAACAAACGTCGTCAGGACATCGTTATGATTGAAAACAAAAAGAAGCCGAACCCGATCGATATTCATGTCGGGAGCCGGATTCGCCTTCGCCGGACCATGCTCGGAATGAGCCAGGAAAAGCTGGGTGAAAGCCTTGGCATTACGTTCCAGCAGATCCAGAAATACGAGAAGGGCACCAACCGCGTTGGCGCCAGCCGTCTGCAGAACATTTCCAGCATTCTCAACGTGCCGGTGTCCTTTTTCTTCGAGGATGCGCCGGGCGATCAGGGCGGCGGCCAGGGCGGCATGGCGGAAGCCTCGAGCTCCAACTACGTGGTCGATTTCCTCTCGTCTTCCGAGGGCCTGCAACTCAATCGGGCTTTCGTGAAGATTTCCGATCCGAAAGTTCGTCGGCGTGTGGTTGATCTCGTCAAGGCTCTGGCAGCGGACGCCGAGGGCGAGTAACGCTCCTTCGATAGCAGCATGGAAGCGGCCTCAGGGCCGCTTTTTTGTTGCCTGCTGCACAGATCGGAGTGTTGCGGGAATGTCCGGATTGCACACATAAAGATATATTTATGTCGTTGTACGCTTGTTTTTCTCGCTGGAAATCACTAACAAAGGTGCGTTCGTTTCTTTGAGGGGAATCCCGTAATGCGCGCAAGTTATCTGTTCACCAGCGAGTCCGTGGCCGAGGGCCATCCGGACAAGGTTTGTGATCGTATCTCCGATGAAATTGTAGATCTTGTGTACCGCGAAGCGGCCAAGACCGGCGTCGATCCCTGGACCGTGCGCATTGCCTGCGAGACGCTCGCAACCACGAATCGCGTGGTCATTGCCGGCGAAGTCCGCCTGCCGCCGAGCCTGATGAAGAAGGACAAGGACGGCAACGACGTCATCAATCCCTCGAAATTCAAGTCGGCCGCCCGTAAGGCGATCCGCGACATCGGCTACGAGCAGGACGGTTTCCACTGGAAGACCGCCAAGATCGACGTGCTGCTCCACTCCCAGTCCGCAGATATCGCGCAGGGCGTCGACAGCGCTGCCGACAAGCAGGGCGATGAAGGGGCCGGCGACCAGGGCATCATGTTCGGTTACGCCTGCAAGGAAACGCCGGACCTCATGCCGGCGCCGATCTATTATTCCCACAAAATCCTGCAGCTGCTCGCCACCGCCCGCAAGAAGGGCGAGGGTGACGCCGGCAAGCTCGGTCCGGACGCCAAGAGCCAGGTGACCGTACGCTATGAGAACGGCAAACCGGCCGCCGTCGACTCGATCGTTCTGTCCACGCAGCACCTCGACGGCAGCTGGGATTCCAAGAAGGTCCGCCAGGTCGTTGAGCCCTATATCCGCGAAGCCCTCGGTGACCTGCCGATCGACAAGGATTGCAAGTGGTACATCAACCCGACCGGCAAGTTCGTCATCGGCGGCCCGGATGGTGACGCTGGCCTGACCGGCCGCAAGATCATCGTCGACACCTACGGCGGTGCGGCTCCCCACGGCGGCGGCGCATTCTCCGGCAAGGACACGACCAAGGTCGACCGTTCGGCCGCCTATGCTGCCCGCTACCTGGCGAAGAACGTCGTCGCTGCCGGCATTGCCGACCGCTGCACGATCCAGATTTCCTACGCAATCGGCATCGCCCAGCCGCTGTCGATCTATGTCGACTTGCACGGCACTGGCAAGGGCACGACGGAAGACCAGGTGGAAACCGCTATCCGCAAGGTCATGGACCTGTCGCCGACCGGTATCCGCCGCCATCTCGACCTCAACAAGCCGATCTACGCCAAGACCTCCGCTTACGGTCACTTCGGCCGCAAGTCCGGCCGCGACGGCTCCTTCTCCTGGGAGAAGACGGATCTGGTGAAGCCGCTCAAGGACGCCCTGAAGGAAGATACCCTCAAGGCCGCCTGATCGGCCTTTACGGATAGCTCCATAAAACTGTAAAGCGGGTGCCTCCTGACGGAGACGCCCGCTTTTATCGTGAGAGACCAGCCTATGACCGAACCGCAGCACCCGAGCCGCAGCACCGAAGCCTTTTTCGGACGCCGCAAGGGCAAGCAGCTCCGCGAGCGCCAGGCGGAAGGCATCGCCACCCTGCTGCCAGCGCTGAAGCTCGATCTTCAGGCTCCCGCACCGGCAACGCTTTCAGAGATTTTTCCCATTCCGGTGGAGGAACTGCGGCTGGAGATCGGCTTCGGCGGCGGCGAGCATCTCGTCCACCGTGCGCAGGAAAACCCGCAGACGGGTTTCATCGGCGTCGAGCCCTTCGTCAATTCCATGGCGAAACTTCTGTCACGCGTGGACGAACTGGGACTGAAGAACATCCGGGTTTATGACGACGACGCGACGCAGGTGCTGGACTGGCTGCCGGATGCCTCGCTCGATCGCATCGACCTGCTTTATCCGGATCCCTGGCCGAAGCGGAAACACTGGAAAAGGCGGTTTGTCTCTGAGGTCAATCTCGACCGCTTCCACCGCGTGCTGAAGCCGGGCGGTCTATTTCTGTTCGCATCCGACATCGACACTTATGTCAACTGGACGCTGACCCATTGCCGCGACCATGGCGGTTTTCAATGGCAGGCGGAGCAATCCTCGGACTGGCTGACGCCCTTCGCCGGCTGGCCCGGTACGCGATACGAAAACAAGGCTCGCCGGGAGGGCCGCTCCTCGGCCTATCTGACGTTCAGGAGAACCTGAAAGGTCAGTGCAGGCTGACGGTCTTCAGGTCGTCTTCAGCTGCCTTGAAGAAGGTGCTGGAGCGATTGTCGGTCAGAAGAATCGGCGTGCCATCTGCGCCGAACAGGGCCCAAAGATCGAGACTGGGATCGATATCCGGGGCTTCGGGGAAGCAGCGGGACACTTCGTCCGACCGCATCTTGCGAATATATCCGACCTCTCCAGCACCCAGATGAGCAAGTTCGGACAGCGTCAAACGCGTATTCGCTTCTTTCAGGAGCATTCCAGCCTCCAGCATTGAGGGGCAACGGCATTGGCGCCGTTGACCTACTCTGAGACGGAAATGTTAATTTTTCGCACCATGCGGGCGGGCTCCGGCCGGATAAGGTCGACGGAGAGCAGGCCGTTCTTGAGCCAGGCGCCGGAAACCTGCATTCCGTCGGCGAGCACGAACACACGCTGGAACTGCCGCGCTGCAATGCCGCGGTAAAGATAGTCGCGATCGCCCTGCTCGGTCTGGCGTCCACGAATGACAAGCTGGTTTTCTTCCGTCGTCACGTCCAGCTCGGCCTCGGAAAAGCCGGCGACGGCCAGCGTGATTCGCAGCCGCTCCGGCGCGCCTGAAGCGTCCTCGCGAATACGTTCGATGTTATAGGGGGGATAGCCGTCATTCGCCTTGGCAAGGCGTTCGAGGGTTTTCTCCATGGCGTCGAAGCCCAGCAACAAAGGGCTCGCAAACGGCGTCATTCGGCTCATCGTCCAGTCCTTGCAACAAGCGACCATGTCGACGCCCGCCACGCGGCCCGCCAACCTAGCCGTTATATGGGAGGTTGCTGCAGCGACCGCAAGGACGGGCACCGGGCCAGATGGTCACGATTGCTCTATGCAGGTCGTGCAATACCTGACAGAACGCAAGGTTGTGAAATAACAGCCGCGGAGAAACGGCAGCATTATGCAGCGCAGGAAAATCATCATCGATACCGATCCGGGCCAGGACGATGCCGCGGCGATCATGCTTGCCCTGGCAAGTCCCGACGAGATCGAAGTGCTTGGCCTCTGCGCGGTTGCCGGAAACGTCCCGCTTTCCTACACCAGCCGCAATCTCCGGATCGTCTGCGAACTCTGCGGCAGGCCGGATGCGCCGGTCTATGAAGGTGCGCTGAAGCCGACGATGCGGCCACAGGTGACTGCGGAACACGTTCACGGCAGGACCGGCCTCGACGGCATCGAACTTCCTGAGCCGGCCATGCCGGTGAAACCCACGCATGCGGTCGATTTCATCATCGAGACCCTGCGCACTGAGCCGGCAGGGACGGTGACGCTCTGTACGCTCGGGCCGCTCACCAATATCGCGCTCGCCCTCGAGAAGGCACCGGATATCGCGGCACGCGTCCAACAGCTGGTGATGATGGGCGGCGGCTTTTTCGAGGGCGGCAACATCACGCCGGCCGCCGAATTCAACATCTATGTCGATCCGGAAGCGGCGAAGACCGTATTCGCATCGGGCATGCCGATCGTCATGATGCCGCTCGACGTCACGCATCAATTGCTGACGACGAAAGCCCGCGTCGAGAAGATCGCCGCGCTCGGCACCCGCCCTGCCGAAGTGCTGGTCGCCTGGCTCGCCTTTTTCGAGCGCTTCGACATCGAAAAATACGGCTCGGATGGTGGGCCGCTGCATGATCCGACGGTTATCGCTTACCTTCTCAAACCGGAGCTTTTCTCGGGCCGCGACTGCAATGTCGAGATCGAGACGCAGTCGGAGCTGACGGTCGGCATGACGGTGGTCGACTGGTGGCGCGTCTCCGGCCGCAAGCCGAACGCCAGGGTGATGCGCGATGTCGATGCCGACGGTTTTTTCGAATTGCTGACGGAACGGGTCGCCCGCCTCTGAGGCGGGAAAAGGCGCAAGAAAAAAGCCGCCGGTTCCGCGGCGGCTTTTTGCCTCTCGGCTTCAGGCGCGATCAGAATTCCTGCCAGTCGTCGGATGCGACGGCGGCTGAACCATGGGAGATCGCAGCCCTTGGCGCCGGCTTGGCGCGCGGGGCCGGGGCCGGAGTTGGTGCCGGCTGGCTTGCCCGCGGCGCCCGCATGGTCTGGGCCACCTGACGCAGTGCCTGCGGCGCATTTTGGGTGTGGCCCGCAGCATGCGCGGAGACGCGGAACCGGGCGACCAGCGTCTTCAGCGTTTCCGCTTCCGTGCTCAGCACGCTGCTTGCGGCTGTGGTCTCTTCCACCATGGCGGCATTCTGCTGGGTCACCTGGTCCATCTGGTTGACGGCCGAGTTGACTTCCTTGAGACCGACGGCCTGTTCGCTTGCCGAAGCCGAGATCTGACGGATCAACCCGTTGATCTGCATCACCTGCACCGCGATCTTCTGCAGCGTGTCGCCGGCCTTGCCGACCAGTTCCACACCGTCACCGACCTGGCTGGTCGAGGCGTTGATGAGCGCCTTGATCTCCTTGGCGGCGTTGGCGGAGCGCTGGGCGAGTTCGCGAACTTCCTGGGCGACGACCGCAAAGCCCTTGCCGGCCTCGCCGGCGCGGGCTGCTTCGACACCGGCATTAAGCGCCAGCAGGTTGGTCTGGAAGGCGATCTCGTCGATCACGCCGATGATGCGCGAGATCTCCTGAGAGGATTGGGCGATGCCCTGCATCGAGGCGACGGCCTTCTGCACCACTTCGCCGGATTTCTCCGCGTCCTCGCAGGCGAGGTTGACCGTGGCGGCGGCGGAGCTGGCGTTCTCGGCGCTTGAATTCACCTGCGCGGTGAGCTCGTTAAGCGCGGCTGCGGTTTCCTCGAGGCTGGCTGCCTGCTGTTCCGTCCGGCGCGACAGGTCCTGCGCGCCGGTGGTGATTTCCCGGCTGCCATTGCCGATGTTGTGGACGGTGGAGCTCACCGTTGCGATCGTGTCCTCGAGGCTTTCGAGCGCCTTGTTGAAGTCGACCTTCAGTTTGGCATATTCGCCCGGGAACTCGTCCTGTATGCGATAGCCAAGATTGCCGTTGGAGAGCTCCGCCAGGCCATTGGCAAGCGAGCTGACAATGCGCTGCTGCTGCTGGGCATTCGCTTCACGCTCGTCTTCCGAACGGTGGCGTTCGCGCTCCGCCGCATGACGCTGCGCCTCGGCTTCCGTTTCGAGCCTGCGACCGTCAGCCAGCGTGTGGCGGAATCCTTCGAGCGCTCCAGCGAGCGAACCGATCTCGTCGGTGCGGTCCTGCCCCTCGACCGGCTGTTCGAAACGCCCCTTGCTCAGGGTATCGACGCTGCCGAGCAATGCGGCGAGAGGCCGCCGAACGAAGACGGTGCTGCCGAAATAGAGGGTCGCGATGCAGGCGCCCATGATCACAATGCCGCCCAGCACCATCATCAGGGTCTGATCCTGAACCGGCGCGGCGATCACGCTCTGCGGCACGTCGAGGACGATCGCCCAGCTGGTATTGAGGTCCGGGACCGTGAACGGATAGACGACGCGTTCATAGGGTTCCGCCGCATCGGCAGTCAGGTTGTCGAGCTGGACGGGCTGGTTGGACTTCAGCGCGGAAAGCAGCTGGCTCGCCTTCTCGCCCTCGACAGGCTTCATCAGCTTGTCCGCTTTGATCGGCACGATCCAGTTGCCGCCTTGAGACACCAGAAGAACCCGGCCGGAGCCGAACGGCCGCATCGCCTGGAGTTTCTTCGTCAGGGTTGCGAGCGAGACGTCGAGACCGGCCACGCCGATGAACTTCGAGCCCGACATGACCGGATAGGCAACCGAGCTCATCGCGACCGCGTCGCCTGTCGTGCTTTCGGTATAGGGCTGGGTAAGCGCCCCCTTCTTCGAGGTTGCCGCCAGCGAATACCATTCCGCCTTGGTATCGATGTCGAAGACGCTGTAGGCGATGTCGCCGGTGCGGCTCTTGGTCCAGTAGGGGGCAAGTTCACCCTTCTTGTTGGCGCCCATGTCCTTGTTGCCGACAAGCTCGGCGTTCTTGCCGTCGAATACGCCCGGCACTTCCGCAAACCAGCTGCCATAGGCAAAGGCATTCTGCTCCAGATTGGCCTTGAGAGCGTCGGTCACGCCCTTGCGGTCGAGATAGCCGGCGGCGTGGCCACGGCCGATCACGCCTGCGATCGACCGCGCCGCGCCGGCAAGCTGGCCCATGTCGACGGCCACTTCGTTGGCGATCGACCGCGCTTCGGCCTGCGCTTGCGCCATCGTCAGCGTCGACACGCGGTTGCGGGTCTGGGAAATCAGGAAGAAATTGGAGAGAACCAGAACGACGGCGATGACCAGGCTCGTTACCAGTATGAGTTTGGTCGAAAGCGACTTGATCTTGGGCGAAAACATCGATTGCCTCGCATTGCGGACAGAGGTGAGGCCCCTTCATGGAGCTGCCCGCGAGGCGGATACGCGATCGAATCCTGTCCCCGCAGAGATATCGACCGCGACCCTAAGAGGGATATCTTAACTTTAGCTAAAATTGTAAGGGCCAGCTCTGGCCGAGACCAAAGACAGGCGGGTGCCTGATCGGAGCGTCTCAGACCCTGGCGTCGACCGCCTCGGCAGGCGGGATGGACGGCTGGGCGCCACGGGTGAGGCAGGCGAGCGATCCGGCCACCGCGGCGCGGCGAAGTGCTTTCGCAAAATCGAGCCCCTGTTCGAGGCTCGCGGCCAGATAACCGCAAAACGTGTCGCCGGCGCCGACCGTATCGACCGGCTCGATCTTCAGCCCCTCGGCGGTAACGATCTCTCCGTCGCGGATTGCAATCACGCCGTCGCCTCCGAGCGTGACGACAAATGTCTGGCCGGTTTCCCCATGCAGTTTTTTCAACGTGGCCTGGCGTGCCGCAGCGTCCGGGATAGAACCTCCCGCCAGCAACTCGAATTCCGTTTCATTGGCGACGACGATATCTGCCAGCCGAGCGAGCCGTGCCGCATCGCCGGTCAGGGGCGCGGTGTTGATCATCGTCAGGACGCCCTTGGCGCGGGCCGCATTGAGCGCCGCTTCCACGGTCCCCGCCGGGATTTCGAGCTGAAGCATGAGGATGTCGCCGGTCTTCATGGCCTCGACCGCCGCCTTGGCCTGCGCTGCATCCACGGTGCCATTGGCGCCAGGCACCACGGCGATCATGTTTTCGCCGGTGCCGCCGACCAAAATGAGGGCCGTGCCCGTAGGTTCGCCGACGCGGGCGACTGCGGAAAGATCGACCTTGGCGTCATCAAGAAGCGCCAGCGCCGGGGCGGCAAAACCATCTTCGCCGACGGCTCCCGCCATATTTACCGCACTTCCGGCACGGCGTGCCGCCAGCGCCTGGTTGGCACCCTTGCCGCCCGCCGCCGTCACGAAACTCGATCCCGCAACCGTCTCGCCCGGTTGGGGAAGACGCTTGGTCGTGGCGACGAGGTCCATGTTGATGGAGCCGAGAACAGTGATCATGGGGAGGCCCGCCTGCTGGATAAAAGTGGCGCGACACTGCCCCAGAGCGTCACTCCTCGTCAACCACCCGCAGCTTGAGAAGGCCGGTGCGGCTTTCGACCACCTTCGCCTGCGGCAGGTCGCGGGCCGCTTCGGCCTCCACCGGAGCCTCGAGTTCGAGAGCCTCGATCTTGGCCCCGCGGCGGTTGAGCTTTTCGGTGGAGGTGAGTATCTGTTCGACATCCTTCTGCGCCGCAAAGAAATGCGCCTGCAGCTTGCGGGTACGGTCGTCAAGCCGCGAAAGATCCTCGATCAGCAGCGCCACTTCGCCCTGGATGAGATGCGCCTGCTCGCGCATCCGCTGATCCTTCAGCACAGCCTGAATGACCTGGATAGAGAGCATCAACAGTGAGGGGGAAACGATGACGATCCGGGAACGCTGCGCTTTCTGTACCGAGGTCTCGAAATGCTCGTGGATCTCCGCGAAGATCGATTCCGACGGCACGAAAAGGAAGGCCATTTCCTGCGTTTCGCCCGGGATCAGGTATTTTTCCGAGACATCGCGGATATGCACTTCGAGATCGCGCTTGAAGGCCTGGGCGGCAGCTCGCCGGGCTTCAGGTGCAGCGGCCTCGCGAAAGGCGTTCCAGGCTTCGAGTGGAAACTTGGCATCGATCACCAGCGGCGGCGCGCCGTTCGGCATCCTGATCGTGCAGTCCGGACGCGTGCCGTTCGAAAGCGTGGTCTGGAAGCCGTAGGCGCCCATCGGCAATCCGTCGGCGACGATCGCTTCCATCCGGCCCTGGCCGAAGGCGCCGCGTGTCTGCTTGTTCGAGAGGATCGCCTGCAGGCCGACGACGTCCTTCGCCAGCGTCTGGATATTGTTCTGGGCGGCATCGATCACCGCCAGCCGCTCCTGCAGCCGCTGCAGGTTCTCATGCGTCGATTTGGTCTGTTCGGTGATTGTCGTCCCGATCCGGTGCGTCATCCCGTCGAGCCGCTGGCTGACCGACTGGTTGAGCTCCGATTGTCGCGTCGAAAGCGTCTCCGCCATGGCCGACAGCCGGCCCTGCATCTCGCTCTGTGCTCTCAGAAGCTCGGAAAGCCGAGCCTCACTCTCCATGGCCTGCAAGGCAGCGTCTTCCCGGACGCGACGCGATGCCCGCCAAGACAGTAAGAGCCAGAACAGCAGCAACGCGGCACCACATACCATCGCCACGACGGCAGCGCGCGGATCGTCGAAAAAACGGGAAAGGCTTGCAACGGGATTATTCATGGCTGGAAGCTAACAGAATTTTCCCGCTTGAAAAGATCAAAACGTGAACATTTGGCTTCCCCGGTCCGTAATTTCTGTTTCTTCGGAAAAAAAGATGGGTTATGGGAAGCCATGACGATCAAGCCTCTGATTATTCTGCCTGACCCGATCCTGCGCCAGGTTTCCAAGCCGATAGAGCGGATCGACGCCGAGCTTTTGAAGCTCGCGGACGACATGCTCGAGACCATGTATGACGCACCGGGTATCGGCCTGGCGGCGATCCAGATCGGCGTGCCGCGGCGCCTTCTCGTTGTGGACGTGGCTCGCGAAGGCGAGGAAAAACAGCCGCAGGTCTTTATCAATCCGGAGATCGTCAGGTCCTCCGACGAAATTGGGGTGTATGAAGAGGGCTGCCTCTCCATCCCGGAATATTACGCGGAGGTCGAACGGCCGGCGATCGTCAGCGTCAAGCATCTCGGCCGCGACGGCAAGGAATATGTGGTGGAGGCCGACGGCCTGCTCGCCACGTGCCTGCAGCATGAGATCGATCACCTGAATGGCGTGCTTTTCATCGATCATATCTCCCGGCTGAAGCGTGAGATGGTGATCAAGAAGTTCACCAAGGCCGCCAAGGCCAAGGCTGTCTGAACCGTCGCTCAGGCGATCCGAGTTAAGAAGGCGCGGTCTTTTGGGACGCGGAACATCCATGTCTCTTCGCATCATCTTCATGGGAACGCCGGAATTTTCCGTACCTACCCTCCAGAGCCTCAAGCATGCGGGCCACGAGATTGTCGGGGTCTACACTCAGCCGCCGCGTCCGGGCGGGCGACGCGGGCTTGATCTCGTGAAGTCACCGGTACACCAGGCCGCCGAGCTGCTCGGCCTTCCCGTGTTCACGCCGGTCAATTTCAAGGCACCCGAAGAGCGCGAGAAATTTCGCACGCTTAATGCCGATGTGGCTGTGGTCGTTGCCTATGGCCTTCTGTTGCCGGAGGCGATCCTGACCGGCACCGGGCTTGGCTGCTACAACGGCCATGCGTCGCTCCTGCCGCGCTGGCGGGGAGCTGCGCCGATCCAGCGTGCGATCATGGCGGGCGATAAGAAAACCGGCATGATGGTCATGCAGATGGAGAAGGGCCTGGATACCGGTCCCGTCGCGCTGACAAAGGAAGTCGAAATCGGCGAGAACATGACCGCCGGGGAGCTGCATGACAAGCTGATGCTGGTCGGCGCCCGTGTCATGGTCGAGGCGATGGACAAGCTCGAAGCCAACGCTCTGCCGCTGACGCCGCAGCCGGCCGAAGGCGTGCTTTATGCCGCCAAGATCGACAAGGGCGAGACACGCATCGATTTTTCGAAGCCGTCCCGCGACGTCCACAATCATATCCGCGGCCTGTCCCCCTTTCCCGGAGCCTGGTTCGAGGCGCAGATCGGCGGCAAGCCGGAGCGGATCAAGGTTCTGGCCTCCGAACTGGGGCAGGCCAGCGGCCAGCCGGGCACGGTGGTCGACGATATGCTGACAGTGGCCTGCAGCGACGGCGCGGTGCGGCTCGTCAAGCTTCAGAAGGCTGGCGGCAAGCCGCTTGATGCCACCGAGTTTCTACGCGGCACACCCTTTACGGCAGGCACGAGGTTCGCCTGATGCCCCGTTTCCGCATGATCATCGAATATGACGGCACGCCCTATGTTGGCTGGCAGATGCAGGAGAACGGACATTCCGTGCAGGCCGCGTTGCAGGCGGCTATCCTGTCCTTGACGGGGGAGACCGTTTCGATCCGCGGGGCGGGCCGCACCGATTCCGGCGTACATGCCATGGGGCAGGTCATCCACGCGGACCTTTCCCGCGACTGGAAACCTTACAAGCTGCGCAATGCTCTCAATGCCCATCTGATGATGGCGGGGGAAAAGGTGGCGGTTCTGGACGTGCAGGCGGTGGACGAGGCTTTCGACGCCCGGTTCTCGGCTTTGCGCCGACATTATCTTTATCGCATCCTCAACCGGCCGTCGCCGCTTGCGCTCGAAGCCAGGCGGGCCTGGTGGGTGGCGCGCGAGCTCGATCACGAAGCCATGCATGCCGCGGCACAGACATTGGTCGGCCACCACGATTTCACGACCTTCCGCTCGGCGCACTGCCAGGCGACGAGCCCGATGCGCACGCTCGACCGGCTGGACGTGACGCGCACGGGCGATCTGATCGAAATCCGCGCCACCGCCCAGAGTTTCCTGCACAACCAGATCCGCTCCTTTGCGGGAACGCTGAAACTGGCCGGCGACGGCAAGATGACGCCGGCGGATGTGCGGGCGGCGCTGGATGCCAGGGATCGCTCCGCCTGTGGGCCGGTCGCCCCGCCGGACGGGCTCTATTTCATGAAGGTGGACTATCCCGGCGACGTCTAGCTCTCGACAGGCTTCGGGTCCCGTCAGAGCGGATAGATGCCGAGGAAACGCTGCAGCGCTTCGGTCAAAATCATGCCCGGCACGATCAGAACCAGCACCAGCGTGGTGATCATCAGCGGCTGCGGCCCGCAGATCATCCGCATCACCCGCGATACCGAGAAGATCATGACGATCAAAAGTGCGAAATGGACCAGGGCCAGCACGGTATCGAGCCTGGACGGCAGCAGGAAGCGCAGGCTCAGCAGGCCGTAGAGGTAGGCGAATGGAACCGAGAGCCAGTTGACGGTGACGACGACGGCCGGAAACTTCCGGGCTATGCCGAGAAGCGAGCAGAGCACTCCGGCAAGGATGAGCGGCACGATCCAGTTGAAGATTTCCAGCATAGCCATACGGACGAAGAAGATCCCGCCGATCCGGGCGCCGGACGGCATGCCTTCGAGCAGATAGTCGCGCCACCACAGCCACGAGATGAAAGCACCCGGCAGGCACCAGACGAATGCCCAGAAGGAGCGCATCATACCGCGATCGGAAATGTCGAGCAGACGGAAACCTTGCGCATCGCCGCGGATCAGCAGCCAGAGGCCGCTGAGATACAACCTGACTTCATGATATGGGGGCAAGGCGGCCTCCCTGCGAAACGGTGAAACCACACATCAGGTTAAGGAAACTCCCATGACCGCCTCCAGTTCGCGGACAGCCATCACTTCCGCCAGAACCACGAGCCCCAGGGTCGCAATTCGGATCATCACCGGGCCACCCATGACCGTTCTCAAGATGCACCACATGAGAAAGAGCGCAGTGATCAGAATGGTTGCCGCCAGCACGATCGAGCTGTAGCCGGCAAGCTTGGCATAGCCACCCTGTTGGTCCGACAGGAAGGTGACAGGCGCCAGAATGAAATAGGTCGCATAGGTAAGCGGCACGGTGAACCAGTTGCGTACCACGATCAGGATGCGCACCAGCGGCATGAACTGCAGAATGAACCCGAGCGCGATAAGCGCCACGGCCGGCATCGCCCACTGGGCGGCCTCGATGACCAGCATCTTCAGGAAAAAGATGAAGGAATAGTCTTCGCGCCGGGGGAAATGGTGAAGGTATTCCATCCTCCGGAATATCCAGCCGACGATCAGTGCCGGCGCGCACCAGGCGATCGCCCAGAAGGAGCGCAGCACGCCTTCATCCGAAATGTCGAACGGCCGCAAGCCGCGCGCATCGCCTCTGATCAGCAGCCAAAGGCCGCCGAGATAGAGCCTGACGTCATGGTAGGAGGGCATTATCGAACCAGCGGGAGATGAAGGTCCCATAGATTTGGGTAAGCGTCTCCAGATCGGCAAGGGCCACGCGCTCGTCGATCATGTGCATGGTCTGCCCGACCAGGCCGAATTCGACGACCGGGCAATAATCCTTGATGAACCGTGCGTCCGACGTGCCGCCCGTCGTGGAAAGCTTGGGCACTTTGCCGGTCACGCTTTCGACTGCGCCGGAAAGCGAGGCGATCAGCGCATTGTTGCGGGTCAGGAACACGTGGCTCGGGCGTTCGGCCCAGGTGATCTCGTAGCGAGCCGGGTCACGGTCCGGGCGAAGCGGGCTTTTGACCGCCGCTTCATTGAGCCGCCGGACGATCTCAGCCTTCACCGTGTCCGCGGTCCAGGTGTCGTTGAAACGGATGTTGAAGGCAAAGCTGGCTTTGGCCGGAATGACGTTGGTCGCCGGATTGCCGACATCAGCGGACGTCACTTCCAGGTTCGAGGCCGGGAATTCCGGCGTACCCCCGTCGAAGGGGGGATCCATCAGCGAAGAGGCGAGTGGCAAGAGGCCGCGCACCGGGTTGTCGGCAAGATGCGGGTAGGCCGCATGGCCCTGGACGCCGAAGACGGTCACCTTACCGGAGACCGAGCCGCGGCGGCCGATCTTGATCATGTCGCCGAGCACATCGGGATTTGTCGGCTCGCCGACCAGGCAGGCATCCCAGGTCTCGCCCTTTTCGGTGGCCCATTTCAGCAGTTTCTCGGTGCCGTTGACGGCCGGGCCTTCCTCGTCGCCGGTAATCAGGAAGGAGATCGAGCCTTTTGGCGCCCCGTGCTGCTCGATATGGCGGGCGACTGCCGCAACGAAACAGGCGATGCCGCCCTTCATGTCCACTGCGCCGCGGCCGAAAAGCTCGCCATCGACGATCTCGGCGGCAAACGGCGGTTGGCTCCACGACGTCTCGTCGCCCGGCGGCACCACGTCCGTATGCCCCGCAAACATCAGATGCGGGCCGTCAGTGCCGAGCCGGGCATAGAGGTTCTCGATATCCGGCATGCCGGGCTCCGTCGCCACCATGCGCTCCACCTTGAAACCGAGCGGAAGCAGCATGGCCTCGAGTGCCGCAAGCGCTCCGCCTTCGGCGGGCGTCACCGATGGGCAGCGGATGAGCGTCTGAAGATTGGCGATGGGATCGGCAACAGACATCGGATCGGATCAGTCGCGCAGCAGTTCGTTGATGGCGGTCTTGGAGCGGGTCTGCTCGTCGACGCGCTTGACGATCACGGCGCAATAGAGGCCCGGTCCCATGTCTCCGTTCGGGAAAGGCTTGCCCGGCATGGACCCGGCGACGACGACCGAGTAGGGCGGCACTTCGCCGTAGCTGATCTCGCCGGTAGCGCGATCGACGATCTTGGTCGACTTGCCGATGAACACGCCCATGCCGAGCACCGAACCTTCGCGCACGATGCAGCCTTCGACGACTTCCGAGCGGGCGCCGATGAAGCAATTGTCCTCGATGATGGTCGGGCCGGCCTGCATCGGCTCCAGCACGCCGCCGATGCCGACCCCGCCGGACAGATGCACGTGCTTGCCGATCTGGGCGCAGGAGCCGACCGTCGCCCAGGTATCGACCATCGTGCCTTCGTCCACATAAGCGCCGAGATTGACGAAGGAGGGCATCAGGATGACGTTCTTGCCGATATGGGCGGAGCGGCGCACCACCGCGTTCGGCACGGCGCGGAAGCCGGCGGCGCGGAACTGGTTTTCGCCCCAGTTCTCGAACTTTGAAGGCACCTTGTCCCACCAGGTGGAAGCGCCGGGGCCGTTCTTCACGACTTCCATGTCGTTGAGGCGGAAGGACAAAAGCACGGCCTTCTTCAGCCACTGATGCACCGTCCAGCTCCCGTCTTCGCCACGGCTCGCAACCCGCGCCTTACCGTCGTCGAGCAGGTTGAGCGCTTCCTCGACCGCATCGCGGATTTCCCCCTTGGTCGACACCGTGGCGCTGTCGCGATTGTCGAAGGCGGTCTCGATAGTCTTTTCAAGGGAAGAGAAGTCGGGGCTGCTCATGGGAAATCCTTAAACGTCACTCGGTATCGTGATGGTGGGAGAGGTGGCCATTTGGTGTCTTTTGATCTAAGCGACCGCCACTCAAGCGTCAATGTGAATTGGCGTCAATGCATTTGACGCCGAAAGGATCATGCGAATGGCAAGGGTGAAGAAGGACGGACCGCGGCGCAAGGACGGGGTCTGGGATCCGCTGAAGGATAACAAGGCGGACAAGAGCGCAGCTGCCGTCCAGCCGAAGACGCCGCAGACGGAATCGCACTCCTATCGCCTCGCCTATGCGGATGACGAATTCCTGAGCCGCGAGGAGCTTCGCCCCGTCCGACTGCAGCTCGAGCTGATGAAAACGGAAATGGCGCTCGCCGAGCGCGGCATCAGATCGACCGTCGTGCTGTTCGGCGGTGCGCGCATCCCGGCACCGGGTCAGAGCGCCTGGGCCGCCCGCAACGAGACCCAGCGGCACAATCTCGAAGCGGCTTCCGTCTATTACGAAGAGGCGCGCAAATTCGCCGCTCTGTGCGGCAGGCATTCGGCGGGCTACAATCACCAGGAATATGTGGTCGTGACCGGCGGCGGACCGGGCGTCATGGAGGCCGGCAACCGTGGCGCTGCGGATGCCGGCGCCCCGAGCATCGGCCTCAACATCATGCTGCCGCATGAGCAGGCGCCCAACCGTTTCGTGACCCCCGAGCTCAGCTTCAACTTCCACTATTTCGCCATCCGCAAGATGCATTTCATGATGCGGGCCAAGGCCGTCGTCGTTTTCCCGGGCGGGTTCGGCACGCTGGACGAAATGTTCGAGGTGCTGACCCTCATCCAGACCAAGCGCATGGAGCGCATGCCGCTCATACTGTTCAGCGAAGCCTTCTGGCGCGGCATCATCAATTTTGGCGCGCTCGCCGAGTTCGGCACCATCGCGCCGGATGATCTGGGCCTCATCAATTTTGTGGAGACCGCCGAGCAGGCGTGGAAGATCATCTCGGATTTCTACGAGCATTGAAGGCTTGATTGCAAGTAGAGGAGTTCGCGATTAGATTGCCGGTAGAGGATGATAACGATGACCGATGAAGTCGTAGATCTGAATTTCCTGGCCAAGCTTGGGCAGCGGACGAATGACGAAATCCGTGCGCTTCGCAAGGAAGTCGCGGAAATCAGGACGCTGACGATTCAGACCTATGAATTCTCGAAGCGCCTTGAACGGCGCCAGGCGGAGATCCGGGACGATCTGGAGCTCTCGATCAAAATCGAACTTGGCGGAGCTTTGTCTCACATGCAGTCGACGATCGAACAATCCCTTGTCCGGATCGAGGATAAGGTGGAAGAGGTTGCCGACCGGGTGACAGCGGTCGAGCACAGACCATCCTGAATATAGTCTCAAAAATAAAAGAACCCGCCCCTGTGGGAAGGGGGCGGGTCCTTGGGACGACTGTCGGAACTAGTTCCAAGGGGGCGGAGAACTAGAGGGGGCGGTCCGGCAGGTCGTCGATGGAAATGGTTCCATCCTTGTTGGTGTCCATTCGGGCGAACAGCTTGTCGGATGCAGCGGACGCTTCCGCCTTGGTGATCTTGCCGTCCTTGTCTTCGTCGATCATGCGGAACATGCCCTGGCCCGGGCGCCCATGCGGTCGTTCCCAACGGGCATCTTCGCGGCCCCAGCCATGGCGGCCCTCGCCATCGCGGTTCCATGCGGAATGATCGCGGTCGCGGCGATGGTCGTCACGCCGGTCGGCCATGTCGCGATCGGACTGATCGTCCTTTTTATCGGCGGTATTGCCGACCTCCGGCTGGTTGTTCTTGCGGAATTCTTCCATCTTCGCCTGACGATAGTCGAGCATCTCGCCGCGCGTCAGTGAACCATCCTTGTTGGCGTCGATGGCCGTGAAGAGCTTGTCCTGGAAGGCGGTCATCTCGTCCTTGGAGACCTTGCCGTCCTTGTCGGCGTCGGCATTCTTCAGGAGACGGACGAACATCACGTCCTGCATCATCGCGCGGCCGGGGCCATCGTGGCGGCCGGGACGATCACGCCCTGGGGCTGCAAATGCAGGAATGGCTGCGCCCGCGATCAGTGCTGCTCCAAGGGTCGCCAGAACGATCTTTCTTGCGGTCATCGTGGTGGTCCTTCAGGTTGTTTCGATAGCCTGAAGATAGAGCCGGCGACGGTCAAAACCACTTAAACATCCGTAATGTGGATGAACTTTTCGTAATGCCGATAAAACCTTAGCCGATATCGAGACCGGTGAGGAAACCCGTCAGATCGTCGGTGACGTAGTCGATATGATCGTCCTCGTCGGTCAGCTTTTCCCAACGTTCCATCAGCACCGCATCGAGATTGCGCGGCACGAGCAGGATGGTGCGCATGCCGAGCGCCTTCGGCACCTGCAGATTGCGCGGCAGGTCCTCGAACATCGCGGCGTTTTTGGTATCGACCCGGTGCAGGCTGGCGAACTTGTCGTAGGTCGCGCCTGCCGGCTTCGGCACGTAGCCGGCCGCGACGATGTCGAATATGTCGTCGAAATTGTCGAGGATGCCGAGCGCCCTGGCTGCCGCCTCCGCGTGCCGCACGCTGCCATTGGTGAAGATGAACTTGCGGCCAGGGAGCGCCCTGATCGCCGCGCCGAGCTCCGGATGCGGCAAGAGCGCCGAATAGTCGATCGCATGCGCCTGTTCGAGAAAACCGTCCGGATCGATGCCGTGGTTCAGCATCAGGCCCTGCAGCGTCGTGCCATGCTCGTGGTAATATCGCTTCTGCAGCGCCTTCGCTTCCGCCGGCTCCAGCTGCAGCAGTTCCTGCACATAGGCCGTCATGTTCTTGTCGATCTGCGCGAACAGATTGATGTGATGCGGATAAAGCGTGTTGTCGAGATCGAACACCCAGTCGCGGACATGGGCGAAATCGGCGGGATCGGGCAGGGTCTGCGGCTTTTTTTCCATGGTCGCTTTATGCACCGGCTCGGCGGCAAAGAAAACGAAAAAGACGAACGCTTTCGGCCGAAGCCGGCCTTGGCGATCCGCCGGAAGGCATGATACCGCCGGCATATGGAACTCTGGATCCCGATCACCATTGCCGCAGCCTTCTTGCAGAACCTGCGCTCGGCCCTGCAGAAGCATCTGCAGGGTTCGCTCGGCACGCGCGGCGCGAGCTTCGTGCGCTTCGGCTACGGTTTCCCGATCGCGATCCTGTACGTCCTGTGCCTGCGTTATTTCGCCGGCTATCCGTTCCCGGTGCCGAACTGGACTTTCGCTTTATGGGCGGTGATCGGCGGGCTGGCGCAGATCTTTGCGACCATCATGCTGGTGCATCTCTTTTCGCTCCGCAACTTTGCGGTCGGAACGGCCTATTCCAAGACCGAACCGGTACAGGCCGCAATATTCGGCTTCATCCTGCTCGGCGAAAAGCTGACGCCCGGCTCGGTCGCCGCGATCATCGTGGGCGTCATCGGCGTGATGACCATCTCGATGGCGCGCATGCCTTTGTCCTGGCGCAACATGCTGGTTGCAATGACCAGCCGCACCGCCCTGATCGGCATCGCCTCGGGCGCGGTCTTCGGCATTTCCGCCGTTTCCTACCGCACGGCTTCGCTGTCGCTCGGCGGACCGGGGCCTGTCATGGAGGCCGCCGTGACCCTCGCCTGCGTCACGACCTTCCAGACAGCCTTCATGCTCGTCTGGATGTTCTGGAAGGACAAGCGAGAGATCGTCCAGGTCATCCTTTCCTGGCGTTCGTCCGCGCTTGTGGGCGTCGCCGGCGTCGTCGGCTCGGCCGGCTGGTTTACTGCGATGACCTTGCAGCAGGTGGCCTATGTCCGCGCGCTGGGCCAGATCGAACTCGTCTTCACCTTCATGGCCTCGTATTTTCTTTTCCACGAGCGGGTGAACCGCATGGAAGTCTTCGGCTGCCTGCTGATCGTCTGTGGCATCCTGGGGTTGATATTTTCCTGATCGGCGCCCGATTTGCGGCGGCATCCGTTTTCGAATCCGGCTAGGATGGGCGATCAACGGGAGGATCATCCATGTCTCAGAACGACAGGGCAGCTGCATTTGGTGCGCTTCACAGAAAGGGCAATCCGGTCATCATCTACAACATCTGGGATGCCGGAACCGCCAAGGCAGTTGCAGATGCGGGGGCAAAGGCGCTTGGCACCGGAAGCTGGTCGGTCGCCGCAGCGCAAGGTTATGCCGACGGCGAAAACCTGCCGCTTGACGCATTGCTCGCGACGGTGAAATCGATCGCTGCCGCCGTCGAGCTGCCGCTCACCGCCGATTTCGAAGGCGGCTATGCGGAAGATCCGGTCCAACTCGCGGCGAATGTCGCCAAGGTCATCGAGGCCGGCGCCATCGGCATCAATTTCGAGGATCAGATCGTCGGCGGCAGCGGCATCTATCCGGTGGGTCAGCAGGCCGAACGCATTCGTGCCATCCGGGCATTGGCGGACAGTCGTGACATGCCGTTCTTCATCAACGCGCGGACCGATCTCTTCCTGCAGGAAGGCGATCAGGGCAAACATGCCGCACTTCTTGACGAGGCGATCTGCCGCGCCAAGGCCTATGCCGAGGCCGGCGGCAACGGCTTCTTCGCGCCGGGCCTGGCGGATGAAGGGTTGATCGAGACGCTATGCAAGGCCTCGCCGCTCCCGGTTAACATCATGATGTTCGCAGGCGTTCCGTCGCCGAAACGGCTCGCGGAACTGGGCGTCAGCCGCGTCAGCTACGGACCGGGTCCCTACCGGGCGATGATGGCGAAGTTGAAGGAGGACGCCGCGGCGGTTTTCACCGCCGCCGGCTAGGTCCTGAAACCGCAGGCGATCAGGGAACGATCAGCGTGCCGGCACCGTGTTCGGTGAAGATCTCGAGCAGAACGGAATGGGCGGTCTTGCCGTTCAGGATGACGACGCCCTGCACGCCGGCCTTGATCGCGTCGATGCAGGTCTCGACCTTCGGGATCATGCCGCCGGAAATCGTGCCGTCCTTGATGAGGGCCTGGGCCTGGGCGACGGTCAGTTCCTTGATCAGCTGCTTGTCCTTGTCGAGGACGCCCGGAACGTCGGTGAGGAAAAGCAGGCGCGTGGCGCTCAGCGCACCTGCGATCGCGCCGGCGAACGTATCGGCATTGATGTTGTAGGTGGCGCCGTCGCGGCCGGGGGCGACGGGGGCGATGACCGGGATCATTTCCGACTTGGCGAGCAGGTCGAGCAGCGTGCGGTCGACTTCCACCACTTCGCCGACGAAGCCGAGGTCGAGGACCCGTTCGATATTGCTGTCCGGATCGATCACGGTCTTCTTTGCCTTTTCGGCGAAGACCATGTTGCCGTCCTTGCCGCAAAGGCCGATCGCCCATTCGCCGGTCTGATTGATCAGCGCGACGATTTCCTTGTTGATCGAGCCGGCGAGGACCATTTCGACGATCTCGACCGTCTTCTGGTCGGTGACGCGCAGGCCGGCTTCGAACTTGGATTCGATGCCCATCTTCGTCAGCATCGCGCCGATCTGCGGGCCGCCGCCGTGAACGACGATCGGGTTTACGCCGGACTGCTTGAGAAGCGCGATATCGGCTGCGAACGCCTTGCCGAGTTCCGTATCGCCCATGGCGTGACCGCCGTATTTCACGACGATCGTCTTGTTTTCGTAACGCTGCATATAGGGCAGCGCCTGCGCCAGAAGCTTGGCTTGAAGTTCGCTTTCGGAAGCCGTCATCGGATACCCCTGAATATTGAGTGGGGCCTTTTAGCGCATGTTTTTGACATAGGAAATAATCAGTCCGCGAGATTGTCGCGCAATCGACGAAGAGGCGAGGGCTGGTTGGAGCGGCGCATCCCGGCACCATACCGCCTCAAATGCATCGGACAGGGTTGGTGGCAGCCAGATCATCAAATATCCATCAACGAAAACAGTGACTTGAAAGTTTTTCGGCTGCTTTCCTATCGCGACTGAAACTCTTTTCCTGCGCCTCCCGTCTCTTGCGATGTCTCCGCCGATGTCGGGACGCCAGGCCTTGGAGGCGCTGATACGCGCCGGGGCAATCAGTTTCGTTGAGAGGAAGCCACCATGTTGAAGACCGCACTCCGCACGCTCGCCGTCGCGACCGTTCTGTCCGCCACCGCCGTGACAGCCTTCGCCGCCAATCCTAAGGTCGGCGGCGCCGCGATGTACGAAAATAAGAACATCGTCGAAAACGCCATGAACTCCAAGGACCACACGACGCTCGTCGCTGCCGTCAAGGCGGCCGGCCTGGTCGAGACGCTGCAGGGCAAGGGTCCGTTCACGGTTTTCGCACCGACCAACGAAGCCTTCGCCGCTCTGCCCAAGGGCACGGTCGAAACGCTGCTGAAGCCGGAAAACAAGGCCCAGCTCACCAAGGTGCTGACCTGCCATGTGGTCGCGGCGGATGCCATGTCCACCGCCATCGAGAAGATGATCAAGGACGACAAGGGCACGCATGACGTCAAGACCGTCGGCGGCTGCGTCCTGAAGGCCAAGGAAAGCATGGGCAAGATCACGCTCACCGACGAAATGGGCGGCGTGGCACATGTCACGATCGCCGACGTCAAGCAGTCGAACGGCGTCATCCACGTGGTCGACAAGGTTCTCTTGCCGAAAATGTAAGAGCCGGTTTCGCGTATTAGGCTCTTACGCCAGGATCCGGTCGTCTTTCATCGGGGCGGCCGGATCTGCCTGTTGGGGTTGGGTCAGAGCGACCGGCCGACCGCTTCGGCGATCGCCTGGCGCAGTTCCTCGATCCCCCTGCCTTTTTCCGACGAGGTCGAGAGCACGAACGGGAAGGCGGCGGGACGCTTGCGGATCTTCTCCTGCGTCTCGGCCAGCAGCTTCACCACGGCCGGTTCCTTGATCTTGTCGATCTTGGTCAGCACGATCTGGTAGGATACGGCGGCCTTGTCGAGCAGGTCGAGCACCTCGTCGTCGTTCTTCTTGATGCCGTGGCGGCTGTCGATCAGCACGTAGACGCGTTTCAGCGTCGCGCGGCCGCGCAGATAGTCGAAGACCAGCTTGGTCCAGGCATCGACCGTCTCCTTGGGCGCCTGGGCATAGCCGTAGCCCGGCATATCGACCAACGCCATCGGCGGCAGGTCGCCGCCTTGGCCCGAATAACCGTCCGGTACGAAGTAATTGAGCTCCTGGGTCCGGCCGGGCGTATTGGACGTGCGCGCCAGACCCTTCTGGCCGACGAGCGCGTTGATCAGCGACGACTTGCCGACATTCGAGCGGCCGGCAAAGGCCACTTCGAGTGGACCTTCCGGCGGCAGGAACTTCATCGAGGGTACGCCCCGGATGAAGATCCAGGGGCGGCCGAATAACGGCTTGTCGTCCGTGCTCATGTCTGCGGGCATCGGTTCTGGTCGTCCTGTTTTATCGAAGGGGACGGCTTCACGGTTTTGGCCGGCAATGTCAAGCTTTCGGGCTTTTCAGCCGCTTTTCCCAAAAGAAAACCCCGGACTGGCCGGGGTTTCTCATTCGTTTGTGCCGGAGCGCTATTTCGTCGGCGCCGGTTTTCGCCGGAACAGGCCCTTCAGGTTGTCGAAAAGTTCGACCTTGGCGCCGTGGCGCTTCATGATGATCGCCTGTTGCGTCACCGACAGCGTGTTGTTCCATGCCCAGTAGATGACGAGACCGGCCGGGAAAGACGACAGCATGAAGGTGAATACCAGCGGCATCCAGGTGAAGATCATCGCCTGGGTCGGATCCGGCGGCGTCGGGTTCATACGCATCTGCAGGAACATGGTGACGCCCATCACCAGCGGCCAAACGCCGATCATCAGCGCATGCGGAACGTCGTAGGGCAGCAGACCGAACAGGTTGAACAGCGAGGTCGGGTCGGGGGCGGACAGGTCCTGGATCCAGCCGAAGAACGGCGCATGCCGCATTTCGATCGTGACGTAGATGACCTTGTAGAGCGCGAAGAAGACCGGGATCTGCAACAGTACCGGCCAGCAGCCGGCGATAGGGTTGATCTTCTCTTCCTTGTAGAGCGCCATCATCGCCTGCTGCAGGCCCATCCGGTCGTCGCCGAACTTGGCCTTCAGCTCTTCCATCTTCGGCTGCATGCGCTTCATGTTGGCCATCGAAGCGTATTGCTTGCTGGCGAGCGGGAAGAACAGCGCCTTGACGACGATGGTGGTTAGCAGGATCGCCACGCCGAAATTGCCCACGTGACGGAAGAAGAAGTCCATCAGCTGGAACATCGGCTTGGTGATGAAGTAGAACCAGCCCCAGTCGATCAGGCGGTTGAACTGCGGAACGGCAAACTCCGTCTCGTAGCGCGAGATCAGCGGCACTTCCTTGGCGCCGGCGAAGACGAGGTTCTTGAGCTCGGTGGACTGACCCGGCTGAACCGTCAGGTCGTCGCCCTTGTAGTCCGCCTGATAGCTCGCCTGGCCGCCGCTGAAATGCGAGAAGCGGCCGACATAAGGCAGAGTCTGCGGCGGCACCAGGGTCGCAGCCCAATACTTGTCGGTGATGCCGAGCCAGCCGGTCGTCGCCTTTTCGTTGGTGAACTGCTCTTTTTCGATATTGGCGTAGGTGTTCTCTTTCAGGCTGCCGCTCTCGCCCATCACGCCGATGAAGCCTTCGTGGATGACCCAGACCGAGGGCGTTGCCGGCTTGTTGTTGCGCAGCACGCGGCCATACGGCGTCAGCTTCACCGGGGCGGCCGTCTTGTTGTCGATCTTGTCGGCGACGGTCAGCATGTAATGGTCGTCGACCGAAATCGTACGCGTGAAGGTCACGCCCTTGTCGTTGGTGAAGGTAAGCGTCACCGGCGTCTGCTGGGTCAGCTTTTCGCCGCTTGCGAGCGTCCACTGCGTGCCGGTGCCGGGAGCGGTGCCGATCGATTCATTCGGGATGTAGCCGACTTCCGTGAAATAGCCGTCTGCGGTGTCGGACGGCGAAAACAGCGTGATGATCGGGCTCTTGTCGTCGACGGTCTCGTGATACTCGCGCAGCTTGAGGTCGTCGAAACGGGCGCCGGTCAGATTGATGGAACCGATCAGGGCAGGCGTCTCGATCTGCACGCGCTGCGACCGGGCAATGGCCTGATCGCGGGAAAGCGCAGCAGTTGCCGGGGTCGCGCCGGGCAGGTTCCCCAGTACGCCGGAACCACTCTGGGCACCGGGGCTTTCCGGCGATGTCGTCTGGGCGGCTTCGCCCTGGAGCGCGCGTTGCGCTTCCTCGGCGCGCCGCTGGGCTTCCATCCTCGGATTCATATAGAGGAACTGCCAGGCAAGAACGATCAGCACCGAGAGCGCGATCGCGATGAAGTAATTGCGGTTCTTTTCCATCATGCTTTCCTGGAACGGGTCTCCTCGGACCGCTTTGGTCTCGGCTTGCTTTCGATACGCTCGATAAGCTGAGCCGTCATATCCGCAAAGGGGGCGTTGAGCACCTCCCGCCGCGCGACAATCACATAGTCGTGTCCGTTCTTCATTGCAAATCCGGCAGATTGCCTCACCGCCTCGCGGAGCCGGCGTCGCATGCGGTTGCGTTCGACCGCGTTGCCATGTTTTTTTGTAACGGTGAAACCGACGCGCGGCGCTTCGTCAGGCTGGTTCCGATCAAGGACTTCCAGAAGGAAGTTCCGGCCCCTGCGGGCTTCGCCCTCGCGGACGGCAAGGAACTGCGGCCGGCTCTGAAGCCGCCCGACAGTTTTCTCGTTCTTTTTCTCAGTCGTCATCGCCCGGTTGTCTCGGGCATCTCAGGCCTTAGGCCGAGAGACGCTTGCGGCCACGGGCGCGACGTGCGGAAAGAACCAGACGACCACCTTTGGTGGCCATGCGGGTGCGGAATCCGTGGCGGCGCTTGCGAACAAGCTTGGACGGTTGATAGGTACGCTTCATTTATTTTAATACCGCGGTGTGCGGCCCTTCTTGGAGTTTGCCGTCATCACGACGGCAAGAGCGCTTCGGAAAACGATCTGCGCAAGCGGCTGCATGCGTGCAAGCCGGCCGGAGCTGAACGTGGGCGGCTTATAGGAGGACTCCGGCGGAAAAGTCAATCGCCGCCGGGTTTTTTGCATGCGGGCCCGCGGCCGCTCGAGCTTCGATCAAAGCCATCACCACGGATATCCGCGTGGTTGGAATGTCGCCGCTCCCTCGGCCCCTTTGAATTCAGGGGCGAAACACCGGATGCGATCTTCGCCTTGCACGCACGGACCGCCTCAAACTCCTGCAGGAAAAGTTCAATGTCCTATCGGCCGGCCACGTCCTCACCTCTAAGCATTTCTTTAATTTCTAAAGGCTAATTTTAGCATGGAATGGAAGAGGCGTCGTTTACGAGCACGCTCTTTCTCACACGGTAAAGTGGCGTCTGGAAGGAAAAACAATGAAAATTCGAGGGAAAATCAACCTCCTCGTCGGTCTGATGAGCCTCGTGGCCTGCTTTATCGGCGGAATGGCGTTGTTCGCCATGGCTGAATATCGCCAGATGATGGTTCAATATGAACTGGCCGCCGACCGGGCGCACAAGGGCGAACACCTGAACCGCCTCGTCACTGCCGTCGTTATGGAATCCCGCGGCGTCTACATGTCGAAGGATACCAAGGAGGGTGGAAAATTCGGGGATGGCATCCTCGGTTACCTCGACGAGATGGGCAAGCTTCTCAATGACTGGAACAAGATCGTTCCCGCTGACGAGCGCGCCGCATTCGACAAGCTGCTCGCCCGCTCCAAGGAGTTCACCGGTTTCCGGACCGAGACGGCCCGTCTTGGCCGGGAGGTGAGCCCGGCCGCTGCCAACGAACAGGGCAACAACGACGCCAACCGCAACAACCGCAAGGCCTACCAGGTGGAGATCGACGCGATCGTCGCCACCGACAAGGCCGTTCTCGCGGCCGTGAACGAAGAACTCAACAATTTCACCCAGACGCTTTTCATCCTCGTCTCGGCAGTCACCTTGGCAGGCGTTGCGGCTGGTGCCGGCTTCGGCCTTTACCTGGGCCGCCGGCAGCTCAGCCATCCGATCACCGACCTGACCAGGGCGATGAAACACATCGCCGACGGCAAGTTCGATACGATCGTCAATGGCGCCAACCGCGCCGACGAGATTGGCGACATGGCGGCTGCGATCGAGATTTTCCGCAGGAACGGCATCGAAGTCGCGCGCATGAATGCGTCCGAAGCGACCATGCGCGGCAAGAGCGACGATCTGCAGGCACGGATGGCCGCCGTTGTCGCAGCCGCGGCCGAGGGGGATTTCACCCGTCGCATCAACATGCAGTGGGGTGAGGAGAGCCTCGACCATTTCGCCCGTGACGTGGATATGCTTGTCGAGAGCGTCGATGCCGGGGTGTCGGAAACCCGGCGCGTCGTGAAAAGCCTCGCCGAGGGCAACCTCACCGACAGCATGCGGGGCACTTTCAAGGGTGCGTTCGCCGAGCTGCAGCACAATGTCAACGGCACGATGGATACGCTGCGCGGCACGATGCGGAATGTCCGCACCGCGACCGGCTCCATCAACGGCAGCGCCGCCGAGCTGAGCCGGGCGACCAACGATCTGTCCCGCCGCACCGAACAGCAGGCCGCGGCACTCGAAGAAACCTCCGCCGCGCTCGCCGAAATCACCGCCGTCGTCAAGAGCTCGACGGAACGGGCGCACGAGGCGACCGTTATGGTCGGAGAGGCCAAGCAGAGCGCAGTTCAATCCGGCGAGGTGGTGCGTAGCGCCGTCGATGCCATGGGCCGCATCGAACAAGCCTCCCGCGAGATCGCCCAGATCACCAACGTCATCGACGAGATCGCCTTCCAGACCAATCTTCTGGCTCTGAACGCCGGTGTCGAGGCAGCCCGCGCCGGCGAAGCCGGAAAGGGTTTCGCCGTCGTCGCCCAGGAGGTCCGCGAACTCGCCCAGCGCTCGGCAAGTGCTGCAAAGGACATCAAGGGGTTGATCAGCAAGTCCGGCGAGGAAGTCGCCGGCGGCGTGATGCTGGTCCAGAAGACCGGCGAGGCGCTGTCGGAAATCGAAACCCGCGTGCTGCGCATCAACGACCATATCCATTCGATCGCCGTCGCCTCGCGCGAACAGTCGACAGGGCTCGGCGAGGTCAGCACCGCGGTCAACCAGATGGACCAGGTCACGCAGCAGAACGCCGCCATGGTCGAGGAGACGTCGGCAGCGACGCAGACATTGTCCTCCGAGGCCGACAGCCTGTTTGCACTCGTCTCCAACTTCGACATCGGCCAGGACGGCGAACGCGTTGCCCAGCCAGTCAAAACCGCCCGGCCCGTCGTTACGGCGACGACCGCTCACCGGCCGCGGGTCTCTCCGGTAAAGGCGATGACGGGTGCGCTGTCGCGGGCTTTCGGCGGAGCCGCCACCGCCGCGGCGACGGCAACGGCCGCCGTTGCCGGAGATTGGGAAGAATTCTGATCCAATTTCGGATGTCGATCGAATAAGGAAGCGGAGGCAGGTAACTGTTCTCCGCTTTCTCTTTTGCACTGCGGCAAAGGGACTGGTAAAAAAAAGCTGAAGCTATAAAATGGCCGATCATACTTGAGCCTGCTCCCGTCCGACGGGCCGGGTATTCGGAAACGGAGGTCCGCATGGACGACGAGGTTCATGCCTCGGGGCGCTCGGGGTCCTCGCCGGAAGGCGCGGGACCGGAAACCATGCCGCGCCTTTTCCGCGGCCTTTCCGGCAGGCTTCTCTGGCTGACCGTCATCTTCGTGATGATGGCCGAAGTTCTGATCTTCGTCCCCTCCATCGCGACCATGCGGATGAACTGGCTGCGCGATCGCCTGGATACGGCCGCCGCAGCCGGCATCGTTATCGACGGGCTGCAGCCCGCCGAGCTTCCCCGCGCGGTCCAGGACGACACGCTGCTTGCGACCGGCACCAAGGTGATCGCGCTCCGCAAGGACGGCACGTCTCGCCTGCTGGCGGCCACGGACACTCAGCCCCAGATCGACCACGTATACGACCTTGCCAATACACCGCTGATCTCCGCAATGTGCGACGCAGTCGACACGCTCGTTTTCGGTGGTGGCCGCGTCATGCGTGTCTATGGTCCGATCGGTGACAGCGACATGGTCATCGAACTGGTCATGACCGATGACGCGCTGCGCAAGGACATGCTGAAATATTCCAAGACGATGTTTCTCCTGTCGCTGCTGATCTCGCTGATCACCGCGGTGCTGATTTTCCTCGCCATCAATCGCATGATGATCATGCCGATCCGGCGGCTGACCCACAGCATGCAGCTTTTCTCCGAGCAGCCGGAGGATCCCGGCCGCGTCTTTACGGGCGACCGCTCCCGGGGCGAGCTTGCCGTCGCCGGCCGGCACCTGACCGCCATGCAGGCGCAATTGCAGCGCACCCTGAAGCAGCAGAAGAACCTTGCTGATCTTGGCCTCGCCGTATCGAAGATCAACCATGACATGCGCAACATCCTGGCTTCGGCGCAATTGATGTCCGACCGACTCACTGATGTCGATGACCCGATGGTGAGAAGTTTCGCACCGAAACTGCTGCGCACCATCGACCGCGCGGTGGGCTATACCAGCGAAGTCCTGGCTTACGGCCAGGCCTCCGAGGCAGCGCCCCGTCGCCGGCGCATCCGCTTTGCGGCCCTGGCCCAGGACGTGCGGGACATGCTGGCGATCGATCCGGAAATCGGGATCGAGTTTCTGGACCAGATCGCCGGGGATCTCGAAGTGGATTGCGACGGCGAGCAGATTTTCCGCGTCATCCACAATCTCTGCCGGAACGCCGTCCAGGCGCTGGTGAATTTCGATCCGCAGGATGCGTCCATGGTTCGCCGGGTCACGGTCTCCGCGCACCGGGTCGGCAGCGTCGTCAGCATCACCATCGACGACACCGGCCCCGGCATGCCGCGAAAGGCCCGGGAGAACCTGTTTTCGGCCTTCCGCGGTTCGGCACGGTCGGGTGGCACCGGCCTTGGCCTCGTCATTGCCCGCGAACTTGTCCTGGCCCATGGCGGCACCATTGCGCTTGTGGAAAAACCGGGTCCCGGCACGCAGTTTAGGATCGAAATTCCCGATCGCCCGGTCTCGCTGGAGGACTACCGGGTTCGGGCCTGATGCAAATAAATGTTGCTTCTCAACGGTTTGAGCGAGAAGTGACAGCAAAATGATGTTGCCCTCGGTAAAATCGCTTGCAATCGGAATGCGGACGTTTTAGAGGATCGCCACGCAAGCGGTAACGCACTGCTTGCAGACGCACCCGTAGCTCAGCTGGATAGAGCACCAGACTACGAATCTGGGGGTCAGGAGTTCGAATCTCTTCGGGTGCGCCATTTCCTCCAATTATCTCTGAACACTGTCGAGAGCTGATAGGCTTTAGGCGTTAGTGCGCGTCCGCCTAATTCCCCCGACGCCGCATTGACGATATGAGATACCCCAATGCAAGCGTCATGGCGGCGATCGCGATTCCCGTGCTGATCACGCCCGCTGGCGTTATTCTGGCGCTGCCTTGCAAGGTAATGTGCTTCCCCACGCGCAGATCAAAAGTGGATTTGATTTCCTCGGGATGTGAGGGAGTGCGATCGGGGGTTCTTCCTGAATTACTGCCATTTTCAAGCTCCCGTGCAATGGGCCGCGGCCGAACATCCATTCTAAAATAGGGTGGATGTCATAATGACAAGCAGTCTCGGTTTCAGCTCCTCCGGCATGCCAAAAACGGTGCCGGACGACGCGATCGTCAGCGGCGACGTCAGGCGACGGAGCTGATCCGGTCGAGCGCCTGGCGCAGCCTGGGTGCGGCAAAATCCAGGAAGCTGCGCATCTTGAGCGGCATCTGGCCACGCGCGGCGTGGACGAGGTGGATGGGCGGTGGCTCCGGTTCGAAGGAGTCCAGAACGATCCGAAGAGCGCCGGCCCTGACCGCTTCCTCGACCTGGTAATGGAGCAGCCGCGTTGCCCCGACATTGCGCATCGCGGCGTCTACGGCGGCCTCGGCCGTCGAAACCGAAAGGCGGGATGCGGGGATAACGCCATGGGTCGCGTTCGATCCCGCCGGCAGCATGTCCCGAGCGGACGATGGCATCGGCCCTTCGAACGTCACCCACGGCATCCGTCGAAGATCTTCCGGTGTCTGCGGTGTGCCGTGAGCTGCAAGCAGGGCGGGGCTGGCGCAGATCACCATCCGCATCGATCCGATCCGCGTCGCAACCATCGTGCTGTCCGGCAACGGCCCGATCCGGACGGCCATATCGACATGATCGTCGACGAGGTGAACGTTGCGGTCTGCGAGCAGCAGGCGGATGTTGATTTCGGGAAACAGCGCCAGGAAGTTGGTGACGATAGGCAGGACGTGCAGCCGCCCGAACATGATCGGCGCGGTGACGACCAGCTCGCCCTTCGGTGCGCTGAACTCGCCGGCTGCCTCGCGTTCCGCATCCGCGACCTGTTCGAGGATGCGCCGCGCCGCCGCCACATAGGTGATGCCTGCGTCGGTGAGCGTGAGTTTGCGGGTGGTGCGGATCAGCAGGCGCGTTCCGAGCGATGCCTCCAGCTCCGAAATTTTCCGGCTGAGCGTCGGAACGGGAACCCGAAGCGAGCGACCCGCGGCAGACAGGCTGCCCTTGTCCACCACCTCCAGCAGCATCGACATGGCCTCGAAACGATCCATCCGCCTTTCCATTTTCTGGTAAGATGAGTTTCAATCTTATGGTATTCCGCGGATTTGTGAAAAGAGGCATTGTCGCGCCACCCGCCGATAGCGGCTTCCGACCTGAAGGAGGTCCATCAATGTCCTATGGCTTTCTCGATATCGCTATAACGCCCAGCGTCCGTGCGGCGCAAAAGGCGATGGGCGTCGACCACATCTGGCAGGATTTCAAGGGCGATCGCGAGTTCGACCGTCTGACGGAAAACGAAGCGGCATTCATCGCCGACCGCGACAGCTTCTATATGGCGACGGTTTCGGAGACGGGCTGGCCCTATGTGCAGCACCGGGGCGGCCCCCGCGGCTTCCTGAAGCTTGTCGACAACCGCACGCTGGCTTTCGCGGATTATCGCGGCAATCGCCAATATATCAGCACCGGCAATGTCGCGGCGAACGACCGGGTCTGCCTCTTTCTGATGGACTATGCCCGTCGCTCCCGGCTGAAGATCTATGCCCATGTCGAGGAGGTGGCGCTCGACGCGGAGCCTGATCTGACTATGCTGGTCACCGATCCCAACTACCGGGCCAAGATCGAGCGTATCTTCCGGTTGCGGCTCGAGAGCTTCGACTGGAACTGCCCACAGCACATCACCCCTCGTTTCACCGAGGGAGAAGTGAATGAGGCAGTCCGTCCGCTCAGGGATCGTCTTGCCCAACTCGAATCCGAAAACGCAGAGCTGCGCGTCCGTCTTGCCACCCGAGGAGACAATCAATGAGCGATCAACGTCCTCCCCTGCCACCGTTCACGTTGGAAACGGCTGCCGAGAAAGTCCGCCTTGCGGAAGACGGCTGGAACAGTCGCGATCCGGCGCGCGTGGCGCTCGCCTATACGGTCGATAGCTTCTGGCGCAACCGGGCCGAATTTGTCGAGGGGCGCGAGGCGATCGTCGGGTTCCTGACCCGCAAATGGCAGCGCGAGCTGGATTACCGGCTCATCAAGGAGCTCTGGAGCTTCCGGGAAAACCGCATTGCAGTGCGCTTTGCCTACGAATGGCACGACGACAGCGGCAACTGGTTCCGGTCCTATGGCAACGAGAATTGGGAGTTTGACGAACACGGCCTGATGCGTCGGCGCCTTGCCTCCATCAACGACGCTCCTATCCGCGAGACCGACCGACGCTATCATTGGCCACTCGGCCGGCGGCCCGACGATCATCCGGGCCTCAGCGATCTGGGCTTCTGACCCTTACTGGTTTTTAGGCAGATCTTTCGCAGGCCATGGAACTGTCATCCTTCGATATCCTTGCCCCGGAATTGCCGGTCGTCTTTTGCGGCATAAATCCCAGTGTGCAAGCGGCCGCTACCGGCCATAATTTTGGATCGGCATCCAACCGCTTCTGGCGCGTGCTGCAGCTTTCCGGTTTTACGACGGTCAGGATTCCGGCTGTCGAAGACCGGCGCCTGCTGGAATTCGGCTGCGGCATCACCGCCGCCGTCCCGCGCGCCACCCGCAGCGCTGCCGAACTTCGGCAGCGCGAGTTCCGGAAGTCCGCAGAAGCGTTCCGCGCGAAGCTCGGGCATTTCCGGCCCGAGACCGTCGCGTTTCTGGGCAAGGCCGCCTATGAGGCGATCGAGGGCGGCAAGGTCGATTGGGGGCCGCAGCCCTCCCGGTTTTGCGGTGCGAATGTGTGGATCTTGCCGAACCCGAGCGGTCTCAATCGCAGCTTCGGCCTTGCCGATCTTGTCGAGGCTTATACGGCACTGCGAATTGACCGCTCATTGTCTCTGGCGCGCTGGATCAATCGGAAATCTCCCGAGTGAGAGCCGTTTCTATTGATCCGCGCCCCAAGCCGTGCCACCTGCTGCCACATGATGTTTTCCGCAAGAAGCGAAAATGGATCGTGAGAGCATGGACGCGGTGCGTTCCGAAGAATTGAAAAAGTCCGGCTGGCTGGCGGCGTTTCTTGGCCGCGGTCTTTGGCCAGCGACGCTTTTTCTCGGCGCGTATTTCCTGCTGAGCATCGTCGTCCGCCTCATCCTGCCCAACGCCCTGACGCTGGACGAGGCGGAGCAGGCGCTGTTCTCGCAATATTGGCTTGCCGGTTACGGGCCGCAGCCGCCTTTCTACAATTGGGTCCAGAATGCCTTTGTCAGCGTGATGGGGATCTCGCTCTTCTCGCTGACCTTGCCGAAATTCCTGATGTTGCTGCTGTGCTACGTGTTTTTCGGCATGGCGGCCCGAGAGCTCGATGCCCGGCCAGGCTTTGCGGCATTGGTGATGCTGAGCCTGCTCAGCCTGCCGCAGCTCTCCTACATGCCGCAACAGGATCTGACGCACACTGTCGCGGTTCTGATGGCGACGTCGTTGTTCCTCTATGGCCTCTTGCGGACGCTCACCCGGCCAGATTGGCAAGGCTACGTGGTCCTCGGGCTGGCGATCGGGATCGGTACGATCTCCAAATACAATTTTGTGCTGCTGCCGGCTTCCGCAATCATTGCAGTGTTCTGCGACAGGCAGTGGCGTGCCCGCCTTTTCGATCCGCGTGTCCTCCTGACCGCGCTGGTCAGCCTGGCGATCGTCCTCCCGCACGTCCTCTGGCTTCTTGGCAATCTCGATCTCGCGACGTCGGGCACGATCAGCAAGATGGTCGAGACGAACGCCCCGCATGGCGTGGTTCGCGTTGCCCGCGCCCTCGGCTCGCTGGCGCTCGCCTGCCTGGCGTTCGGCGCGCTGACCGTCATCATCTTCGCAGTCGCCTTCAAGAAGGACTTCCGGCAATCGCTGAAGGCCGGCGACCGCTGGACGCGTCTCCTGGGACTGATGATGGCAATAGGCTTGCTGGGCGTCGTATTGGTGATCCTCTTCACCGGCACGACCAAGATCACCGAACGCTGGCTGGATCCTTATCTGCTGCCGCTGCCGCTCTATCTGCTCCTGAAACTGGAACGTGCCGGCGTCGATACCATGTCCCACCTCAAGCGCTTCGTCCCCGTTTTTGTCGTCATCATGGGTGTGACGCTGCTTCCGCTGGCGGGAAAGACGTTTACCGGCGGGCTTACCGGTGCCTACACCCGTATCAATTATCCTTTCGCATCCGTCGCCGAAACGCTGAAGGCCGAAGGCCGGCCGGCGGTCATCGTCGCGGCTGGCATGCACCTGGCCGGTAATATGCGGCTGCAGTTCGCCGATGTCCCGGTCATCAATTCCGAACAGCCGGTCGCCGGCTTCCCGGCTCCGGGCGCCATGAAAGGCCCGGTCCTGGCGATCTGGGCCGATGACAGGGGCGGGGCGGGACCGCCGCCGCCCATCGATCTTTCCTCCATCGACAGGCTCGCTTTGACCGCATCGCCTGTGAAATCCCTGTCGTTGCCCTATTATTACGGCGACGGCAAAACGCGGCTCAATCTCGGTTATCGCTGGCTTCGTTAAAGACGATAGGCAAAGCTGCGGGGCTGATATATCTGTTCGCAAAGCCTGCCCCGCGGGCGAAGAGAGATTGAGAGGAGATTCCGATGGCTGAGACGGAAAAGGTCGCGCTGATCACCGGCGGTGGTCGCGGCATGGGCGAAGCGATCGCCCGCGAACTGCATGCGCAGGGTTACAAGCTCGCGCTGATGTCGCCCTCGGAAAGCTGCGAGAAACTGGCCGCCGAGCTCGGCGGCGTCGCCTCCCGCGGCGTCGCCGAAAAGGCCGAAGACATCCAGGCGATCTTCGATCTCACCATGAAGACCTATGGCCGCATCGATGCGGTGGTCAATCTCACGGGCCATCCCCCGAAGGGCGATCTGCTCGACATCACCGACGAGGACTGGGCGCTCGGTTCGGACATGATGATCCTGTCTCTGGTGCGCATGGCGCGGTTGGTGACGCCCGTCATGCTGAAACAGGGCAAGGGCGCCTTCGTCAACATCACCACGTTCGCCGCCTATGAGCCCTCGCTGGTCTTCCCGGTCTCCTGCACCTATCGTGCCGCCGCGGGTGCATTCGCGAAACTTTATTCGGATCGCTACGCGGCCGACAATATCCGCATGAATTGCGTTCTTCCGGGCTACATCGACAGCCTCGACCACAAGCCGGGGACGGCGGAGAAGGTGCCGATGAAGCGCCTTGGCCAAGTGAAGGAGATCGCCAAGACGACCGCCTTCCTGCTGTCGGATGGCGCCGGCTACATCACCGGCCAGAACATCCGCGTCGATGGCGGCGTCACCCGTCACGTCTGATCGGAGTATGTAGAATGAGATGGAAACGCACGATCCAGTTGCTGGACGTTCATTGCGAGGGCGAGATTGGCAAGGTCGCGATCGGCGGCGTGCCGAAGATCCCGGGCGAAACGGTTGCCGCCCAGCTGCACTGGCTGAATACCGATCCGAAGGGCAACGAGCTTCGCCGCTTCCTCTGCCTCGAACCACGCGGCGCGCCGATCGGCTCGGTCAATCTGCTGCTGCCGCCGAAACATCCGGATGCCGATGCGGCCTTCATCATCCTGCAGCCCGACCAGGCCCATGCGAGCTCCGGCTCGAACTCCATTTGCGTGACAACCGCGCTTCTGGAATCCGGCATCGTCGAGATGAAGGAGCCCGAAACCGTCGTGACCCTCGAAACCGCGGCCGGCCTGGTCAGGGCGACCGCCACCTGCCGCGACGGGCGCTGCGAGAAGGTGAAGCTCACCATGGTGCCGTCCTTCGTGCATCAGCTCGACGTGAAGGTTCAGACCCCGTCATGGGGCGAGATAACGCTGGATCTTTGTTACGGCGGAATTTTTTACGGACTGGTCGATGTCGGCCAGATCGGCCTGACCATCGAGAAGGGCAATGCCGCCGCACTTGTGCAGGCCGGCATGGTGCTGAAGGACCTGATCAACAAGCAGGTCGAGGTCGTGCATCCGGAAATCCCGGCAATCTCCGGTGTCGCTTACGTGATGTTCCGCGATACCGAAGCCGACGGCACCGTGCGCACGTGCACCACGATGTGGCCGGGGAGGGCGGACCGTTCGCCCTGCGGCACCGGCAATTCGGCCAACCTGGCAGCGCTGCATGCGCGCGGCAGGGTGAAGACAGGGGATGTTTTCAAGTCACGCTCGATCATCGGTTCGCAATTCGAAGTGGGACTGGCATCGGAGACGGAGGTCGCAGGAAAGCCGGCGATCATCCCGACGATCACCGGTCGCGGCTTTACCTTCGGCCTGCATCAGGTCGCGCTCGACCCATTCGACCCGCTGTCGGACGGTTTTGCGATGACCGACGTCTGGGGACCGTCGGCCGGGGATATCTGAGATCAGATGTCCTTGCCGACGCCGGCCGGCTGTTCCATGTCGCCCGGCTTCAGCACCAGCGAATTGACGCCTTCGGTCGTCGCCGGATCGCTCGGGCCCGGAACCACGCCCAGTTCCTGCATCTGCAGGAATTTGTATGCGCCGAAAACGTCGCCCTTCTCGGCGGCCTTGCCATACATTTCTGCGGCCTTCAGGGCATTTGCCTCGATGCCTTCGCCAGCCTCGTACATCAGGCCGAGATTGATCATCGCGTCGGTATTGCCGCGCTGAGCCGCCAGATCGTACCAGGCAATCGCCGTCTGGTCGTCCTGCTCCACGAGCTGGCCCTCGTCATAGATGGCACCGATGTTGAAGGCGGCGGTATCATCGCCTTCCGCCGCCGCTTTTTCGAACCATGTCAGCGCACGCTGGACATCGGGCTGAGTGCCGAGGCCGTCGCGATAGGCGACGCCGAGATTGTAGGCCGCAAGCACGTTGCCGCTATCGGCAGCTTCCGTATAGAACTGGAATTCCGACCGCTCGTCGCCAAGCCGGCCCATCAGCATGCCGAAATTGACCTTGGCCGCGGCATAACCCGCCTGGACCGCGATATCGTAGGCATTCATGGCCTGGTCGGCCTGCTGGATCTTGTTCAGAGCGCGGCCAAGCTGGTAGGCATAACGCGGATTTCCCGTTGCACCGTAGGCTACCCGGCAGGCGTCGACTGCGGTGCCGTCGATATCGGAAATCCCGACCGGCGCAAACTCGCCGTTACGCTGCTGATCGTAGGGGCTGCCGGCGAGACGGTCGCATTCCGTCTGCATCGCCGAGGCGAGCTGGAGGTTGGCCCGTTCCTCGGCGCCGGGCGAAACCGTCAGCGCGCAGAGCGCGACGGCAGTACCTGTGGCAATCGCAAAACCCCTGTTGACTTTGGAGAAGCGGGATTTCATTGTTCGCTCCGATTTACTGATTCTTCAGATAGCTTAACGAACGCCGCAGGCGGATGCCGGTTCCGTGCGCCTGACACTATTCGTGCGCCGGAAGCCTTTGGATCTCGCACATTCGCGTGAAAACCAGTCTCCGTCAGGCCCCGCGGAATTTCAGGTTCCTGGTGTCGTCGGATTGTTTTGTCGGCGTCTTTGATGTTATGGCGGACGGATCGATCACGTTCGGAAGCCTCTCATGAAAACGCTCACGCTTCGCCGCCCTGATGACTGGCACCTGCACCTGCGCGACGGCGATGTCCTGAAGGCGGTGATCGGCGATACGAGCCGGCATTTCGCGCGTGCGATCATCATGCCCAACCTGGTGCCGCCGGTGGTAACGACCAGCGATGCGAAGGCCTATCGCGAGCGCATTCTCGCAGCCCTTCCGGCCGGCGACCGCTTCGAGCCGCTGATGACGCTCTACCTCACGGAACATACCGATCCGGACGATGTGGAAGAGGGCGCAAAGAGCGGCCTGATCTCGGCCGTAAAGCTTTATCCCGCCGGTGCGACGACCAATTCCCATGGCGGCGTGCGCGATTTCAACAAGGCGATGCCGGTCCTGGAGCGCATGGCGAAGATCGGTCTGCCGCTCTGCGTGCATGGTGAGGTCACCACCCCGGAGGTCGATATTTTCGACCGTGAGGCCGTCTTCATCGAAACCGTCCTCGACCCGCTGCGCAAGCGTCTGCCGGAACTGAAGGTCACCATGGAGCACGTGACGACCGCCGACGGCATCGACTACATCAAGTCGTCGAAGGGTAATCTCGCCGGCTCGATCACCACCCATCACCTGATCATCAACCGCAATGCCATCCTCGTCGGTGGCATTCGGCCGCACTATTACTGCCTGCCGGTCGCAAAGCGCGAGAACCATCGCCTGGCGCTCCGGGCGGCAGCGACATCGGGCGATGCGCGCTTTTTCCTCGGCACCGATTCCGCCCCTCACGTCGATCCGTTGAAGGAATGCGCCTGCGGCTGCGCCGGCATCTATACGTCGGTCAATACGATGAGCTGCCTCGCCCATGTGTTCGAGGATGAAAATGCGCTCGACAAGCTGGAGGCGTTTACCTCCCTCAACGGCCCGACCTGGTACGGCCTGAAGCCGAACGAAGAGACGATCACGCTTGAGAAGCATGACGAGCCGGTGAAATTTCCCGGCAAGCGCGACAGTGGCGCGGGGCCGATCACGGTCTTTGACCCCATGTTCCCGCTGCACTGGCAGGTGGCCGAGAAGTAAGATCTAGCCCTGATCGGATTGATGGTATTTGGACTGGCCCGGTAACCTTTTGGAGACGATCCGGGTTTAGCTTGGCGCCCAAGATTTTCCCGCCGGGATCTACCCGAAGAGAAAGCTAGGCATGATGCTGGACTATCATTCTCTTCTGCTCGCGCTGGGCGTCTCGGCGGCGTGCCTGATGGTGACGCTGTTCGGCACATGGTATTCGCGCCGTACCGATTCCTTCCTGCTCACCCTCGTCGTGGCGCTCTGCCTGACCGTTTCCGGCATTTTCGCCTATAGTTCCTATACCGTCGAAGCCGGCGCCGTCGGAGCCTCGATCGCCTATACCTTCCTGATGGCCGGGTTCAGCACGATCTATGCGGCATCCGTGCAATTTCGCAGCGGTACGCAGCCCTGGATCACGGCGGTTGCCATCACCGCAGCCGCAGTCACCTTCGGCCTGCCGCTGATGATAACCGGCCTCGATGGCCTCGGTTTCATCGTCATGAACCTCGCGACGGCGGCACTGCTTCTCGAAACGGCCCGCCAATATTGGCGGGCCCGTGAGGAAGCGCCAGGACCGTTGATCGGAATGGCGGTGCTTTATGCCGCCACCTCCGCTTCGTTTGTCTTGTGCGCTCTTGTTCTGATCGACGGACAGCAATGGGTGCTGGGTCACGCGCCGGACAACTGGGCGGAAAACCTCAATATCGCCGTCTGCATTGCCGGCATGACCGGCATCGGTGCGCTTTCTTTGGCGCTTCATCAGTGGCGCATGGCGGCCCATCATCGTCATGAGGCGATGACCGATGCGCTGACGGGGCTTCTCAACCGTCGCGCTCTCTTCGAGCAGCATGGCCATCGCAACCTCAATTCGTCGACCGCCATCATCGTTTTCGATATCGACCGGTTCAAGTCCATCAACGACCAGCACGGCCATGCAGCCGGCGATCAGGTGCTGAAATTGTTTGCCGAAGATCTCCTGAGCGGCATGAAAGTGCGCAATACCGTTGCCCGACTGGGCGGCGAGGAATTCGTGATGATCCTCGACGGCGCCCTTCCCGGACGCGCCGAGCGGATCGCCAATGACATTTCCCGTCGCTTCGCTGCCCGGGAAATCTCTATCGGCGAGATGGTGTTGAGATGCACGGTCAGCGCCGGCGTCGCCGTGGGTGCCCCTGCGGGCCAGCCTTTTGAAACCGTGCTTAACCTTGCCGACAACGCACTCTACGAGGCAAAGCGGGCCGGCCGTAATCGGGTCGAGGTTGCAGGTTACCTGCGTCCCGTCGATACGAACGAAACACGTACCATCGCCTGATTCGCTCTTATTTTCTCCGTCGTCTGGCATACTCGGCCGCATGCTGCTATTGCGGCGCGTGGTTTTGACAAAAGGAGCGGGCGCATGATTCAAACCACATTTCCGGACCGCGGCGTAATGGCCGAACTGATGGCAAAGATGCTCTGGGAGATCGGAGCGGTTCATTTCAGCGCCGACAAGCCCTACAAGCTCTCCTCCGGGATGATGAGCCCGGTCTATATCGACTGCCGCAAGCTGATCTCCTACCCGCGAATCCGCTCGGCGATCATGGATTTCGCAGCAGCCACCGTCCTGCGCGACGCCGGCTTCGAGAAGTTCGACTGTATCGCAGGCGGCGAGACGGCGGGCATCCCGTTTGCTGCGTTCCTGTCGGAGCGCCTCGGTCTGCCGATGATCTATGTCCGCAAGAAGCCGAAGGGCCATGGCCGCAATGCCCAGATCGAGGGCCATATGCCTGAAGGCGCGCGTGTTCTGGTCATCGAGGATCTGACCACGGTTGGCGGCGGCATGTTCACCTTCATCGATGCCATCCGGGCGGCCGGCGGTGTCGTCGATCACGGCATGGCGTTGTTCTTCTACGATATGTACCCGGAAGTCTGGGAACGGTTTGCAAGGGGCAAAGTCCAGTTCCATCATATCGCCACCTGGCGCAACGTGCTGGCCGCCGCGCGGGAGCAGAAGCTTTTCGATGAGAAGACTTTGTCGGAAGTCGAGTCCTTCCTCGATGCGCCGCTGGCCTGGTCGGGTCGCAATGGCGGCGTCAGCGAGATCGCGTTGTGATTTTTTGCTCTGGCCTTTTGGCAAAAGCTCGCTTAATCGATTGAAAAACTGCTGAAGAAGCGCGCGGGAGGATTTTATGATTTTGTGCTGCGGCGAAGCCCTGATCGATATGCTCCCGCGTGACACCACGCTGGGTGAAAAGGGTTTTGCGCCCTATGCCGGGGGCGCGATCTTCAATACCGCGATCGCGCTCGGCCGGCTTGGCCAGCCGACCGCGTTCTTCACCGGCATTTCCGACGACATGATGGGCGACGTGCTGCGGGACACGCTGGCAAAGAGCGGCGTGGATTACAGCCTAGCGGCGGTCTCCTCCCGCCCGACCACCATCGCCTTCGTGAAACTCGTCAACGGACAGGCGACCTATGCCTTCTACGACGAAGGCACCGCCGGCCGGATGATCACCGAAGCAGACCTGCCGGTGCTCGGCGATGACTGCGAGGCCATGCATTTCGGTGCGATCAGCCTGATCCCCGAACCGTGCGGCGGCACCTATGAAGCGCTGATGGCCCGCGAACATGGGAAGCGGGTCATCTCGTTCGATCCGAACATCCGCCCGGGCTTCATCACGGACAAGCCGAAGCACATGGACCGCGTCCGCCGGATGGCCGCCATGTCCGATATCATCAAGTTCTCCGATGAAGACCTGGACTGGTTCGGCATGCAGGGCGACCACGATACGCTGGCGGCGCATTGGCTGGATCAGGGCGCCAAGCTGGTGGTTCTCACGCGTGGAGCGGAAGGCGCGACCGGCTATACCAAAAACTTCAAGGTCTCGGTGCCGAGCGAGCGCGTCACGGTGGTCGATACGGTCGGCGCCGGCGACACGTTCGACGCGGGCATTTTGGCCTCGCTGAGGATGCAGGGGTTGCTGACCAAGCCGCAGGTTGCCAATCTCGCCGAGGCTCAGGTTGCCAATGCCTTGGCGCTGGGCGCAAAGGCTGCCGCCGTCACCGTATCGCGCGCCGGCGCCAATCCGCCCTTCGCCCATGAAATCGGCCTCTGAGTCCCTGATTTGATGAGCGGCCGCCGGTTCAGACCGGCGGTATCTGGCGCGCAAACAGGATATGGGGGCCGGCATCGCCCTTGCCCGATTGCGGTGCGGCGCCGAAATAACGTGCCGCTATGCCCGAAGGACCGAGATCCTCGATATACTGGAAGCCCGTTGCCGTCAGTTCCACCGAGAGTTCGGCGGGATCGAGCAAAGTGATCCAGGGTTCGCCGCTCGCGGCGACCTTTGCCTTCATGGCTTCGGCGCGTGCGCGCCGTTCTGGCGCATAGTTTTCAAGCGGCTCGGAATAGTCGAAGACGACACCCGTTCCGGTGCCGCTGGCGACGAAGCGCAGCAATGAGAAAACGGTCTCCCGCTCGAGATAAGGAACGACGCCGAGCCAGATATAAAGAGCGGGCTTGTCGTGGCGGAACCCCTCCGCTGCCAGCCGTTCGGAGAGATCCTCGCGCTCGAAGTCGACGGGGACAAAGGTCAGGTCGGCTGCAAGGCCTGCGGCCGACAGCCTCTCCCGTTTCCAGGCCTGGGTTGCCGGATGGTCGACCTCGAAGACCGACACACCCAGATCGCGATAGGGATTGCGCAGCCCGAGCGTGTCGAGCCCGGCGCCGAGGACGACGACCTGCCTCACGCCGCGTTCGACCTCGGCCGCCAGACAATCATCCGCGAAACGGCTGCGCGCTGCAATGAACAGCCGGAACGTCCGTGCGGACGGGTCGAGCGCCCGCGTATCGGCCTCGGCCAGCGCCTCGTCGTCGAGGATCAGCCGGGCATAAGGATCCTGGAAAACGAAGGCCTTGTCGGCAATCTGATGGGCGGCGCGATGGCCCGCGACTGTGCGGGCCGTTCGACTGGGTTCCTTGCCTTCCATGAAACTCTCCCTCGCAAAGGAAATATCTCGGCCTCACGGGAAGAGCCGAGGCGTCATTTTCGGGCGGCGAGCAATGCCTTCACCAGCCCCTGCGTCGAGGCGTCGTGGCCGGCAGCACTTTCCTTGCCTTCGACGACGGGCAGCAGGCCGGTAGCCAGTTCCTTGCCGAGTTCGACGCCCCACTGGTCGAAGGAATTGATGCGGAACAGCACCCCTTCGACGAAGACACGATGTTCGTAAAGCGCGATCAGCCGGCCGAGCGCGAACGGTGTCAGCTTGTCGTAGACGAAGGTGATCGACGGGCGGTTGCCGGCGAAGACGCGGTGCGGCGCGATGAAATCGGCCTTCTTGTCGTCCATGCCCTTGTCGGTCAGCTGCTTCTTGGCCTCTTCGAAAGTGCGGCCCTTCATCAGCGCTTCCGACTGTGCCAGAACGTTGGCGATCAGCAGCTCGTGCTGGTGGCGCAGATGCGGCTCGAAACCGTTCGCAGCGATCATGAACTCGGCCGGGATGATGCTCGTGCCCTGGTGGATGAGCTGGTAGAAGGCGTGCTGGCCGTTGGTGCCCGGCTCGCCCCAGACGACCGGGCCGGAATTGCCCTCGACCGGCGTGCCGTCGATCGTCACACCCTTGCCGTTGGATTCCATGTCGAGCTGCTGCAGATAGGCCGGGAAGCGCAGCAGCCGCTGGTCGTAGGGCAGGATGGCGCGCGACGGATAACCGAGCACGTTGCGGTGATAGAAGCCGATCAGGCCGAGCAGCATCGGCAGGTTCTGGCGCACCGGCGCGGTGCGGAAATGAGTGTCCATCGCGTGCGCGCCGTCGAGGAATTTGCCGAAATTCTCAGGCCCGACGGCGATCATCAGCGGCAGGCCGATCGCCGACCAGATCGAATAACGCCCGCCGACCCAGTCCCAGAATCCGAACACGCGCTCGCTCTCGATGCCGAAGGCGGCAACCTTGTCGAGCGCTGTGGAGACGGCGCAGAAATGATGCCCGACGGCCGCTTCCCCGAGCCTGTCGGCGATGAAGGCACGCGCCGAGGCCGCATTGGTCATCGTCTCGATGGTGGTGAAGGTCTTGGAGGCGACGATGAACAGCGTCGTTTCCGCATCGAGCAGCTTCAGCGTGTCGGCGATATGGGCGCCATCGACGTTGGACACGAAATGCGCCCGCGGACCGTCATGGAAAGGCGCCAGCGCCAGCGTGACCATGACCGGGCCAAGATCGGAGCCGCCGATGCCGATATTGACGACATCGGTGATCTTTTTGCCGGTCGCGCCCGTGAGCGTGCCCGAACGGATGCCGTCGGCGAACTTGCCCATGGCGGCGAGCACGCCGTTGACATCCGGCATCACGTCCTTGCCGTCTACCAACACGGGCGTATTGGCGCGGTTGCGCAATGCGGTGTGCAGCACGGCACGGCCTTCGGTGAAGTTGATCGCCACACCGGAGAACATCTCGTCGCGCTTGGCCGCGACGCCGCCGGCATCCGCCAGCTTTTCGAGCAGCATCATGATCTCGTCGTTCACGGCCGTCTTGGAATAATCCATCAGGAGGTCTTCGAAAACGGCGCTGAATTTCGCGAAACGGCCGGCATCGGCTGCGAAGGCGGCGCGAATATCCGTGGCGTTTGCTTTCGCGACGGCGGATTTCAGGTCTTGGACGATGGCCTGCATGGTGATTCCTCGGCACTCGAAATGGGATGCTCGGGAACCTATTCCGTTTCCATGTCAAATCAAGCACAGTCGGAAGCCGATGGGCGTTTATTGCCCGGCGGCTGTCGTCACCGTATTGCCAACGGCATTGCCGAGCCGATCGACCTGCTCGTTGTAGGTACGCCGCGTGGCCGGATCGAAGATCGCGATCGGTGTGCTGACGGCGACGCTCGCGGCACCGCCGACGGTCTGGGCGGCACCCAATGCGACAGCGCCGATCCGGTCGCCCAGGCCGACATCCGAATCGCTCACGGCTTGGCCGGCGATCAGCCGGTTGCCGATCAGTTTCACCACTTCCGGGCTTTCGGCGAATTTGCCGTGGTTCAGGCGGTCGCCGGTCTTCAGCGCGGTGAGATCAAGTACGGCGATTCCGGCCTTCTCGAACTCGGTGCGATAAGGTTCGACGGTCGGATCCACCTGGCCGAGCCGGTCGATATTGCCGGAAATCCGTCGGGAGAGGCTGAGCGCCCGGTCGTCGCGCGAAACGAACAGCGTGAAATTCGGCCGCTTCGCTCCAAGCTCGGCGAGCTGCCGGCCGAAGACGTCGACATCGAGATCGGGGGAGGCGAGGATGACGTTCTGGATCTTCGGCGCCACACGGCCGTCGCGGATCGCCATCTGGCGCAGCGCCTCGACGGTCAGCCAGGACCCCATCGAATGGGCCATCACGGTGAGTTCGCCGACGCTTGGCTCCTTCGCCAGCCGGCGCAGCATATCTTCCAGCGCGTCGCGGGAATAGTTGGTGCTTTCCTTGTCGTAGTTGTAGGCGAAGACGCTGCCGCGCGATGGCCAGGTGAACAGCACCGGGGCCACATCGGCATTGGAGTCATGAACGATCTGGGCGAAGCGATAAACCGCGTCCTCGTAGCGGTTATTGAAGCCATGCACGAACACGAGCACGCGCCGGCTCTTGCCAAGATGGCCCTTGAGCCAGGATTGAGCCGCGGGCGTGGCGAGCGGCGTCACGGAAACCGTTGCGAATTCCTTGGCCGGATTGGCAGGCAGCTTCGAAGGCCACTGCACCTGTCCGACCTCACGGGCCTTGCTGGGCGGAATGGAGACGGCAATTTCCGTGATTTGCGGTTCCTTGCCGCGCTCGCCGGAGAAGAGGACGCCCGGGGTTTCGGAAGACCGGCGGGTGGTCGCCACCAGCACATCGACCTTCGAGGCCCCGGCTGCCTGCGCCTGCGTCGGAATGAGCACGCCTTCGGGACGCCCCGCACAGCCCGCAAGGACGCTCAGCACCGTGAAGACGGCAATCATGCGAAACGAAAATCCGGCGTGGCTCTCCAAGCGAACTCCAACATGCTTTGCCCTGCCCCTTGAGAGAGGGCTAATCGCGTACTGCCGGATCGTCCACCGCTAACGCCGGAATTTCGCCTTTGTGACGCACGCTTGGCCGCCCCCTGTCGCTGCGATGCAACGGTGGGTTAGCCACGCAGCTCCCGCCTCAGGATCTTGCCGACATTCGATTTCGGCAGTTCCGTGCGGAATTCGATGAAGCGCGGGCGTTTGTAGCCGGTCAGGTTGGCGACGCAGTGGGCCTTGACGTCGGCCTCCGTCAGGTTCGGATCCTTCTTGACCACGAAGAGCTTCACCGCCTCGCCCGAGTGTTCGTCCGGCACGCCGATCGCGGCGCATTCGAGCACGCCCGGATGTGTCGCCACCACTTCCTCGACCTCGTTCGGATAGACGTTGAAGCCGGAAACCAGGATCATGTCCTTCTTGCGGTCGACGATCTTCGTGTAGCCCTGTCGGTCCATATAGCCCATGTCGCCGGTGCGGAAGTAGCCGTCCGTGGTCATTACCTTGGCGGTCTCGTCCGGACGGTTCCAGTAACCGGCCATCACCTGCGGGCCGCGGATGCAGATCTCGCCGACATCGCCGAGTTCCACCTCCGAACCGTCGTCGTCGCGGATGGAGATTTCCGTCGACGAGATGGGAAGCCCGATCATGCCACTGAATTCGGTGGCGTCCAGCCGGTTGGCGGTGGCGACCGGCGAGGTTTCCGAAAGGCCGTAACCCTCCGTGATCTGGCAATGGGTCATCTTCAGCCAGCGCTCGGCGACCGGCCGCTGCACCGACATGCCGCCGCCGAAGACGAGCAGAAGCGACGAGAAGTCGAGCTTCTGGAAGTCGGCATTGTTCATCAGCGCATTGAACAGCGTGTTGAGGCCGGGGAAGACATGGACCTTGTATTTCTGCAGTTCCTGGACGAAAGCCGGTATGTCGCGAGGATTGGCAATCAGGATATTGTGGCTGCCGGTCGCGACGCCCATCAGCGAATTCACCGTCAATGCGAAGATGTGATAGAGCGGCAGCGCGCAGAGGAACTGGATCTGCTCCGGGCGCGGTTTGTTGAGGAAGGCGGTTTCCAGCCACAGGCCCATCTGCTCCTTGTTGGCGAGCAGGTTCGCATGCGTGAGGATGGCTCCCTTGGAGACGCCGGTCGTGCCACCGGTATATTGCAGGAAGGCGATATCGCGCGCCGAGACCTCGACGGCATTCATCGTCTGGCGGGCGCCTTCGGCGATCACCTGCTTGAAGCTGCGGGCCGATGGCAGCGACCATTCCGGCACCAGCTTCTTCACCTTGCGCACGACCAGATTGACGATATGGCCCTTCAATCCCAGCATGTCGCCCATCGTGGCGACGACCACGTGCTTGATCTCGGTCTGCGGCAAAGCCTGCTGCACGGTGTGGGCGAAGTTTTCGAGCACGAAGATCGCCTTGGCGCCGGCATCCTTGAGCTGGTAGGCCAGTTCGCGTGGGGTGTAGAGCGGGTTGACGTTGACGACCACCATGCCGACGCGAAGGATGCCGTAGACGATCACCGGGTTCTGGAGAATGTTGGGCAGCATCACCGCCACCCGGTCACCTTTCGCAAGACCCTGGGCTTGCAGCCAGGTCCCGATCTTGCGGCTTTCGGCTTCCAGCTGACGGAAGGTCAACGATTTGCCCATGCTCGAAAACGCGGGGCGGTCGGCGTAGCGCGCGCAGCTTTCCTCGAAGAGCTCCCCGAGTGAATGATGCTGCAATGGCGGGATTTCGGCCGGCACCGTCGGGGGATAGGAGGCAAGCCAGATCTTGGGCGGATTGGCACCGGTACGTGCGGTGACTTCGTTCATGCTGGACCTCCTCTATCGTTTTTCTCGTTGTCCCGCGCTTTCCCGGCGCGTGCGAGCCAGGTCCTCCACCTTCCCGCGAACAACAGATTATGCCATGCCGCGGCAGCATCAAGCCACGACCGCAGATTTAAACAGCTATCTAACTTTGACGTAAACGTCAACGAGAGGCTGAAGCCGATATCCCGGTGTATTCGGACCTGGAGCGGAACATCGCAAAGCGTCGGGCGTTTTCCAAGCGTAACGAAATGCATGAGGACTCACAGAGGAGGTGCCAGATGTTGCATCAAGAACCACGCGCCGGACAGGACCCGTATGTCAAGGACACTCCGTCGCTGATCGCCAGCGACAAGGTTGAAGGGACCAAGGTTTATGGTGCCGACGGCAAGCATATAGGCTCCATTGCCCGCGTGCTCCTCGAGAAACGCGGCGGCCGTGTCGGATATGCGGTGCTGAGCTTCGGCGGTTTTCTCGGCATCGGCGATGATTATTATCCGCTTCCCTGGGAAAAGCTTCGCTACGACGAACAGCTCGACGGGTATCGCATCGACCTGACCAAGGACCAGATCACCGGCGCTCCGCGCTATCGCGATCTCGACGACGATGCCTGGTACAACGACAAGGGCCGGACGATCTACGATTATTACGGCGTTCCGCCGTACTGGATGTGACCCATCAGGCACCGACACTCGGGAGGCTCCGCTTTGCGGGGCCTCTTTTCGTTTATTTAATCCTCCTCATGCAAGGTCCTCGCGATAAGGGGATGACGATGGCGGAAAAGACGGAAGCGGGCACGGTCCGCGATTTCGAGCGCGGCGATATCGAGGCTGTGGCGCAGCTTTTCCAGGAGACGTTCCGCAAGTCCAAGACGCCGTCTCCTTCGTTGATCGCTTATCTGGAGGAAGCCTTCTTCGATCATCCCTGGGCCGATCCGGAGGTTCGCTCCAAAGTCTTTGCGCAAGCTGATGGAAGGGTTTCCGGGTTCATCGGCGTTTTCCCTTCGCGGCTGGAACTCGACGGACGTCCGCTCCGCGCCGCCTTCGCCGGATCGATGATGGTCGCGAACCCCAAGGAAAATCCGCTTGCCGGCGCCCGTCTGCTTCGCTCCTTCCTCGCCGGTCCGCAGGATATCTCACTCACCGAAACCGCCAATTCAACCGCGCTCGGCATGTGGCAGAAGGCAGGCCATCCGCTCGATCCCGGCTACAGCATGAACTGGCTGCGCGTCCTGCGCCCCGCTTCCGCCGCGATAGAAGTATTGGCGCGACGGCTGCGTCCCGCGACGCTCCTGCGCCCCTTCGGTCGTATCGCCGACCGAGGAGCCGCCCTTGCCCGCATGACGCCTTTGCGCCCGATGGAGCGCGGCGCCTCGAAAATCACCTTCCGCGATGTCACCCGCGCGGAATTCGGCGATGTTCTTCCGATACTCGCCTCGAACTACCCGCTTCGTCCGCGCTGGGACGACGGCTCGTTGTCATGGTTTCTGGAACAGGCGGAAAACAAGCGGAACTTTGGTTATCCCGAATGGCGGGTCGGCTCGGCCCCGGACGGCCGGCCGGTGGCGGCCTACGTCTACTTCGCCAGCCCTGGCGAGATCGGCTGGCTGCTGCAGGCGCTGTCGGTGCCGAATGCCACCACGGACCTCGTCGACGATCTGTTCGCGCATGCTTACGAGTTGGGATGCTCGGGCATCCGCGGCGCGGCGCATCCGTGGTTGATCCCGGCACTGATGAGCCGCAAGACGGTGTTCTACGGCCGCTCGTTTTATGTCGCGCAGGCACGTGACAAGAGCCTGCTGGAGCCCATCAGGTCCGGCCAGGCCCTGATCAGCGGCCTCGGCGGCGAAAGCTGGACGCGCCTGATCGGCGACCGGTTCGACTGAGCTTTTTCAGTCGAATCCACCCAATCGGACCTCGTTCACCCGAGCATGGTCACCGGCTCGGCATGCAGATATTCCGCCACCTTGCGTTTCGAGGCGATATTGCGCCAGACGGCATCGACTTCGTCCGGCGTCAGCCCGGCAGCCTCGCCGACTGCTTCCCGCGCAATCCCGTTGTCGAGACCGTAGAGGCAGAGATCCATCCGGTCGTAGGGCAGCGAGAAATAATACTCGTCCTGGCCCTGCGGCAGCGACCAGGTGTCCGTCGTCGGTGGTCGGCGGCGGATCTCGGCGGGAACGCCGAGTGCTTCGGCAAGCTGGTAGACCTGGCTCTTGTAGAGATGCGCGATCGGCTTGAAGTCGGCGGCGCCATCGCCGTTCTTGACGAAGAAGCCCTGGTCGTATTCGAGCCGGTTCGGCGTGCCGGCAACCGCGAAGTTCAGCCGGTCGGCGTGATAATATTCGATTTGCTTGCGGGTGCGCTGCTTCATGTTGGCGGCAGCGATCATGCCGAGATAGACCTCGAGCGGCATGCGGTGGCGGCTCTGCTCGCCGGCCGGGTTGGCGACCACCAGCCAGGAAATGTTGTAGCCGCGGCCGGTCAGCGCATTTTCCAGCACCACCTTGCAGCCCCAGCCTTCCCCGAATTCGGGCACGATCTGGCGGATGAAGCCGTCGCGGCGGTTATAGCAGCCGGCGGCGGCAAGCGCCGGGCCGATGTCTTCGAGCACCGTCTCGATGCCGACCGCTTCGGCAAGCGCCCGGCCGAGCTTCAGGCTGTCCGGATCGGAATCATGCTCCGGCATGAAGATGCCCGTCACCTTGCCGGCCCCGAGCGCGCGGGCGCACAGAGCCGCCGTGACGCTGGAATCGATGCCGCCTGACAAGCCCAGTACCGCGCCGCGCTTGCGCAGGTCCTTGAGCACCGTCTCGCGCAGCCAGCTGCCGATGCGTTCGATCTCGGCCTCCGCATCGAGCTTCAGCGTTTCGGCCGAAAATTTCTCCGTCTTCTGAATGCGCTTCAGGCTCTGGTTCATGCGACATTCCCCTGTGTGGCGGTGTTCGTTTCATCCGCGCCGAGCCGGATCTTGCCGGTCGCCGTGCGCGGCAGCGCGTCACGGAACTCGACGCTTTTCGGTACCATGTAGTCTTCGAGCAATTGCGCGCAGTGGCGGATGATCTCGCGCTCCGTGAGCGTCACGCCATCTTCCGGCACCACATACGCGCGGATCACCTGGCCGAAGATCGGATCGTCGATGCCGGCGACCGCCGCTTCCCTGATGCCGGGCAGCGCATAGAGCGCGCGCTCGACTTCCTGCGGACTGACCTTTTCGCCGCGTGTCTTGATGATGTCGTCGCGGCGGCTGATGAAATAGAGAAAACCGTCGGCGTCTGTACGGAAAAGATCGCCGGTGTGCAGGCGCCGTCCGCCCGCAACGGGCGAAAGCGCGCGGACCGAAGTCAGCGCGTTGCCCCAGTAGCCGGACATCACATGCGGCCCTTCGATGACCAGTTCGCCGATCGTGCCTGCCGGGGCGGGACGCCCGTCCTCGTCGATCACGAAAGCCCTCGTGCCGGGAATGGCGCGGCCGACCGAGAGCGGCCGCCGGGAAACTTCTTCTGGCGGCAGATAGGTGGCGCGCAGGCATTCCGTCTGGCCGTACATCAGGAAAAGCCGTGTGTCGGGAAAGAGCTGCTGCAGCCGCTCGGCAATGGCCGGCGGCATGGCCGCGGCGGCGCTGGTGATGGTGCGCAAATGCGGCAGGAAACCTGGCTCAAGATCCTTGATGCCGGTCATCAGAGCCGCCATCGGCGGCACCAGCGGGAAACCGGTCGCCTTCACTTCGGCCAGCCGTTCGAGGATCTTGCGCGGGAAGGCGAAGCTTTTTTCAAGCACCAGCGTGCCGCCGGTCATCACCATCGTGACCACCTGGGTGATGCCGTAGCCGAAGGAGAGAGGCAGGACGCTGAGCACGATGTCGTCGGCCGTGCTGCCGAGATAGGCGACGATCGCTCCGCAGGCGGCTTCGACATTGGCGTGGGTCAGCATCACGCCTTTCGGCTGGCCGGTGGAACCCGACGTATGGAGCAGCAGTGCCAGCGCTTCGCTATTCTCGAACGTCCTTGAGGCAGCCGGAACCTCGGAGCCGATCAGGTCTTCGAACCGCAACGCCCGGCCGAGATCGTTACCGGCATCCGCTTGGGCGACGATTACCAGAGGCTGGGCCGCCGACATCGAAACTGCGGCGTCGACCGTCATCCGCTGACGGGTCTGGGTGATGATAACCGAAGCACCGGTGCTGGTCAGGATGCCGGAAAGCTTCTCGGCCTTGATCGACGGATAGAGCGGGCAGGGCACGGCGCCCGCCTTCCAGATACCGAAGAAGCTGATGACGGCCTGATGGCCGTTGTCCAGCACCATCAGCACCCGGTCGCCTGGTTTGACGCCGCCGCGGGCAAGGCTGGTCGCCAGCCGGTCGGACAGCATGTCGAGTTCCGCATAGGTCAGCCGGGCGTCGCCCGCGATGAGCGCGGTCTTCGTCCCGAACCGTCTGGCGCTGTCGCGCAGCCTTGCCTCTATGCGCATCGGCGCAGCCTCAGGCCGCCGCCAGCTTGGTCGACAGGTAGCTGGTCATGTTGTCGATACTGTCCAGGTTTTCCGGGACGATCTCCTCGTCGGCGACGGTAATGCCGTAGGTCTGTTCCAGGAATGCGATCAGCTCGAGCACGCCGGTGGAATCGATCACGCCGCTTTCGAGCAGCGACTGATTGTTCGAAACCTCCGCGTCGGCGCGGAACAGGAAGTTCTCGGCAATGAATTCTCGCACGCTGTTTTCGAATGCTTCCGCCATCGCCGGCCCTCTCCACAAGCAGATTTGCCGCGCGGATGAGGCGCGGTCGATTGAAACGGCATCTTCCGGCCTATCCCTGAACGTTTTGCTAATTTCTAAATGGCTTTTGTCCATAAGCTTAACCGCATCCAAATTACCGCCCGGGCGTTGATGCGTCCATGAAGATCGCGACCTTCAATGTGAACGGCGTCAACGGTCGGCTCGGCCTCCTGCTCGAGTGGCTCGAAGAGGCGAGACCCGATGTCGTCTGCCTGCAGGAGCTGAAGGCCCCGCAGGAAAAGTTTCCTGCCCGCGCAATCGAAAAGGCCGGTTACGGTGCGGTCTGGCATGGCCAGAAGAGCTGGAACGGCGTCGCCATCCTGGCGCGCGACGCCGATCCGGTCGAAACCCGCCGTGGCCTGCCGGGTGACCCGGAGGACCTTCACAGCCGCTATATCGAAGCCGCGGTGCAGGGTGTCCTCATCGCCTGCCTCTATGCCCCGAACGGCAACCCCGCTCCCGGCCCGAAGTTCGCCTACAAGCTCGCCTGGTATGAGCGGTTCCTGACGCATGCGCAGGCATTGCTGGATACCGGGGTGCCTGTTGTCCTTGCCGGCGACTATAACGTCATGCCCACCGACCTCGATGTCTACAAGCCGGAACGCTGGCGGGATGACGCTTTGTTTCGACCCGAGATAAGGGAGGCCTTTTCCCGGCTGCGGGAGCAAGGCTGGACGGATGCAGTCCGCAAGCTGCACCCGGGCGAACGCATCTACACCTTCTGGGACTATTTCCGGAATGCCTGGGGCCGCGATGCGGGTCTCAGGCTCGACCACCTGTTGCTCAGCCCGTCGATAGCGGACCGGTTGCAGGCAGCCGACGTCGACCGCCACGTCCGCGGCCGCGAGCATGCCAGCGATCACGCGCCGGCCTGGATCGAACTCGCCGGCTAGGTGAGATCGATCGCCATTTCGGACTGGGTCAGTCTCCTCTTCCGCCAGCCGACCCGCCGCATGAAATCATTGAGCAGGCCCTCGGGCACGGTCTCGACGATGAAGAGCTTTCGGCCCGGATAGCGGGCGGCGAGCGCGTCGGTCATCGATCGGCCGAGCCCCTGCCTGCGATGGTCGGGGTCGACGGCGAGGCCAAAGATCCGGATATCCTTGAGCGCGTCGTCCAGAAGCACCGCCGCCTTGCCATCGAGCGCGAACCCCTTGAGCGGAGGCCCCAGTCTTTCGAAGCTGCGCGGATCGGTTTGCCAGGAAAGACCGGCATCCGCGAACTTCGCGAGCATGGCCGCGGCCCTCGTTGCCTCGCATTCCTCCGCGGGCGCCACATCCGGCGCTGCTCGCCGGAGGCTGCGGTCGAAGCCGACCAGTGTGCGGGTGATGGCGAAGCCGAGCGACAGGTAAAGATCGCGCGCCCGCTCATTGGTGTTGATCACTTCAAGAACAAGCCTGCGATCGCCACGCGCCTTCGCCGCCTCGATGGCCTCCAGCATCACGCTGCGCCCGAAACCCTTGCCGCGGATGGTCGGCCCCATGCCGATTGCGCCGACCCGGGAAACATCACCCCGCCGGCCGATCAGCAGGATGCCGGCGGGTTTTCCACCCTCGAAATAGACGCGGCTCTCGTCGAGGTCGACATGATCGCGCTCGATGCGCAACCGCAGCGACGGAACTGTCACGTTCATCGGCACCACATACCCCGAGAAGCCGACCGTGAAGGCCTCGGCCGCGTCTTCCAGGCTGCATTCCGACAACCGGCGATGGGAAATGGCGGATGTCATGACCTCTCTCCCGAGTTTGTCGCTTCAGAGCACGTTGGACGGCGAACCCTTTTCGAAATTTTCGACATGGGTGATGACCTGCGCCCAGAGCGTCTGCATCGCTTCGTCGCTCGCCCAGGCCACATGCGGGGTGAGGATGAAGTTCGGCCGGTCGAGGATCGTCAGCAACGGATTGTCCGGCGCCGGCGGTTCCTTGGTCAGCACGTCAAAGCCGGCGCCGCCGATCAGGCCTTGGTTGAGCGCGGTCACGAGGTCCGCCTCGTTGACCAGCCCGCCGCGGGCGGTGTTGATGATCAGCGGGCGCCGCTTCATCTTGCGGAATTCGGGCAGGCCGATCAGGTTGCGGGTCGCCGGCGTCAACGGCATGTGGAAGGTGATGATGTCGGCGGTTTCCAGCACCTCGTCGAAGGCGGTGTAACCGGGTTCGACCTTTTCCGCATCCTTGCGGGCCGCGAAGATCACCTTCATCCCGAAGGCCTCGGCGATCTTCGCCACCGACTTGCCGAGCGTACCGCGGCCGAAAATGCCGAGCGTCGAGCCGGCCAGGTCCTTGATCGGGTGGTTGAAGAAGCAGAACTGGTTGGCGCGCTGCCATTCGCCGGCGATCACGTCCTGGCGGAAGCCGACGATCGAGCGGCGGAGCGCGAAGATCAGGCCGAATGTGTGTTCCGGAACGGTGTTGACCGCATAACCGCGCACGTTGGAGACGGTTATGCCGCGTTCCTTGGCAAAGGCGAGATCGATCACGTCATAGCCGGTGGCGGCGACTGCGACCATCTTCAGCTTCGGGGCATTGGCGATGGATTGTTCGCGCACCGGCGCCTTGTTGGTGATGACGATATCCGCGTCTGCGATGCGGGCAGCCACATCCTCCGGCGCCGTCTTGCCGTATTCTATCCATTCATGCGCAAAAGCGGGCCGGGTGATCGTCACCGAAGGGCCGATCGTGTCGCGGTCCAGAAATACAACCTTCATCGCGAAAATTCCTGCATGATTTGAAATTCCTCCCCAAAACCATGCCGACCTGGACGCTGGCCGGAATGGATTTCTCGTATATCATCCCGCCTGAGATCCGGAAGGCAAAAGTAACGGAGAATGGTATTGGGCGAAACGCTGAGCCTTGATTGCGTCGTCATCGGCGGCGGCGTAGTGGGGCTCGCGGTGGCTCGAGAACTGGCAATGGCCGGCCGTGAGGTCGTGCTTCTGGAGGCTGAACCGCTCACCGGCAGCATCACGTCTTCCCGCAACAGCGAGGTCATTCATGCGGGGCTTTATTATCCGACCGGCAGTCTCAAGGCCGAACTCTGCGTCGCCGGCAAGCAGAAGCTCTACGACTATTGCCGCGATCGCCACATCCCGCACAAGCGCTGCGGCAAACTGGTCGTCGCCTCGAACGAGGCCGAGGTCGCCTATCTCGAAAAACTGCTGAAACAGGCGGAAGCCAATGGCGTCGACGACTGCCGGCTGATCGACAGCACGGAACTCTTTCGCCTTGAGCCGCAGATCACCGGTTTTGCCGCGCTCGTCTCTCCTTCGACCGGGATCATCGACAGCCATCGGCTGATGGAAGCCTATGTCGCCGATATCGAATCCCATGGCGGCAGCGTCGTGCTGAACTCGCCCGTCCTCGCCGGCGAGCTTCTGGGCGACACCGTGCGGCTTTCAATCGGCGGCGTCGATCCCGTGGAGATCGAGGCGAGGCTGGTCGTGAACGCCGCAGGGTTGGATGCCTGGACGATTTCCGAAGACATGGCCGGTCTCGACCGAAAGACGATGCCCGAGCGCCACTATGCGAAAGGCTGCTATTTTTCGCTGACCGGTCGCGCGCCGGCGGAGCGGCTGATCTACCCGGTGCCGGAACCCGGCGGGCTCGGCGTCCACCTGACGCTCGATCTTGCGGGGCAGGCCCGTTTCGGCCCGGATGTCGAATGGGTGGAAACGATCGGCTACGACGTCGATCCGCGCCGCGCCGACACGTTCTACGGAGCCATCCGCCGTTATTGGCCGCACTTGCCGGACGGCGCCCTGCAGCCCGCCTATTCCGGCGTCAGGCCCAAGGTGGCCGGCCCGGGTGGCGGCGGGGGCGGCGATTTCGTTATCCAGGGGCCTGAAACGACCGGCCACCCGGCCTATGCCGCGCTTTATGGCATCGAATCTCCCGGCCTGACCGCCTCCATGGCGATCGCCGAAAGAGTGGCGCGCCTCACGCTCTGAGGCGCGCCGATCTCAGAATGCCGCGCGCTTGTCGTGCCTTGCGAGCCGGCCGAGCAAGTAGTCCACCTCGGCCTTGGCGGTCGCCGAAAGCATCTGCGCCGGCTTGCGCTGCGCATCCGAGGTGATGACGCCGCGCCGTTTCAGCACGTGCTTGCGGATCGCAAGGCCGATGCCGGCCTGCTGTTCGTAGCGCATCAGCGGCAGATGCGCGTCGAACAGATCATGCGCCTCGTCGCGCTTGCCTGCCGCGAAGAGATTGACCAGTTCCGTCAGCATGTCCGGAAAACCGTAACCGGTCATCGCGCCGTCGGCACCGCGTTCCGGTTCGAAATCGAGGAACAGGCCGCCATTGCCGCAGAGGATCGAGAAGGGGCGCAGTTCGCCCGCTTTCTGCAGGGCGCGCAGCCTCGAGACCTTCTCAAGCCCAGGCCAATCCTCGTGCTTCAGCATCAGGCAGGACGGGTGGTTGGTGATGATCCTGGCGATCACGCCCGGCGACATCACGACCGTCAGCGTCAGCGGATAATCCTGCAGCACCCAAGGCACATCCTCGCCGACCGCTTCCACGGCGCCGGCAAAATAATTGACGATCTGGTCGTCGGTACGCAGCGCCGGGGTCGGCGCAATCATCACGCCGGCTGCCCCCATGTCCATCGCATCGCGGGCGAGCGAGCGCATGCCGGCAAAGCCGGGCGCCGAGACGCCAACGATGATCGGCACTTTCGCCCGCGACACCACGCGCTTGATGATGGCCCGGCTTTCGTCCGGCTCCATCTTCGGTGCTTCCCCCATGATGCCCAGAATGGTGATGCCGGTGCAGCCGCTCTCCTCGTAGAAATCCGTCAGCCGGTCGATCGAGGCGAAATCGATCGATCCGTCTTCGAAGAACGGCGTCGTGGCGATGGCGTAGACGCCCTTGGACTGAATTCCGAATGTCATTACTGGGCATCCTTCCAGGCTTGGTAGCGGGCCTTGGTTTCTGCGTTCATCGGGTAGAGGCCGGGCAGGGGCACGCCCCGGTCCACCTCGGTCATGATCCAGCCTTCCATGCGCTCCTGTTCCGGCGCTTCGGCGACGACCGCATCGAGCAGCTTGGCCGGGATCAGCACCGCGCCGTCCTCGTCGACGACGACGATATCATCGGGAAAAACGGCAACGCCGCCGCAGGTAATCGGCTCCTGCCAGCCGACGAAGGTGAGGCCCGCGACGGAAGGCGGCGCGGCAATCCCGGCACACCAGACCTTCATGCCGCTGCCAAGCACGCCTTCGGCGTCGCGCATCACGCCATCGGTCACAAGCCCGGCAACGCCGCGCTTCGCCATCCGTGCGCAGAGAATGTCTCCGAAAATGCCGGCATCGGTGACGCCGAGCGCATCCGCGACCGCGATGCAGCCTTCCGGCATCGCCTCGATCGCCGCGCGCGTGGAGATCGGCGAGGCCCAGCTTTCCGGCGTCGCGAGGTCCTCGCGCGCAGCGACGAAACGCAGGGTAAAGGCCGGGCCGACGACGCGGCCCTGGCCGGGCTTCAGCGGCTTCGTTCCGCGCATCCAGACATTGCGCAGGCCCTTTTTCAAAAGCACCGTGGTCAGCGTGGCGGTGGAGACGCCTTTCAGCGTCTCGATGATCTTGGGGTCCAGCGGCATGAATTCTCCTCGCGAATATTAGGTGCCGTCCTGGCGGGCGGCGGGCGATATTCGTTCGCGGCTTTCCGTTCGTCAAGGAAACAACGTAGCCGTCGTTGTTGACATGACGGCGATCTGTCAAGGTATAATGGATTTCAACAATGGCACATGGGAGGATGAGACATTGCTTTTTCCAACGACACTTGTCGGCAGTTATCCGCAGCCTGAATGGCTGATCGACCGCGCCAAGCTCGCGGGCCGTTTCCCGCCACGCGTCCGCGCCAGGGAGCTCTGGCGCATTCCTCAGGAATATCTCGCCGAAGCGCAGAACGATGCGACGATCATGGCGATCAAGGCCCAGGAGGAGGCCGGCCTCGACATCATCACCGATGGCGAAATTCGCCGCGAGAGCTATTCCAACCGCTTCGCAACCGCGCTGGAAGGGGTCGATCTCGACAATCCGGGCTCGGCGCTCGACCGCTCCGGCCATCCGAACCCCGTGCCGCGCATCACCGGCAAGATTCGCCGCATGCACGCCGTCGAAGCCGAGGACGTCAAATTCCTGCGCAGCCACACGGACCGTAAGATCAAGATCACGGTTCCCGGCCCCTTCACCATGTCGCAACAGGCCCAGAACGACTTCTACAAGTCGGAGGAAGAGGCGGCATACGATTACGCCGATGCGGTGAACGCCGAAATCCGCGATCTCTTCTCCGCGGGCGCCGACGTGGTGCAGATCGACGAGCCCTACATGCAGGCCCGACCGCAAAAGGCCGAGCAGTACGGCCTTGCCGCGCTCAACCGCGCGCTGGACGGCATCACGGGCACCACCGCGGTGCATATCTGCTTCGGTTATGCGGCGATCATCCACGAGCGCCCGACCGGCTACTCGTTCCTCAATCAGCTCTCCGGCTGCTCCTGCCATCAGGTGTCGCTCGAAACCGCGCAGTCGAACCTTGATTGCTCGACGCTGACCGGCCTTTCCGGCAAGACGCTGATGCTCGGCGTCATCGACCTGTCGGACATGAATGTCGAGACGCCGGAAACCGTGGCAAACCGGATCCGCCGCGCACTGCCTTATGTCGAAGCCAAAAACATCATTGTGGCGCCGGATTGCGGCATGAAATATCTGCCGCGCGAGGTTGCGTTCGGCAAGATGAGGGCGATGGTCGAGGGCGCCAAGATCATGCGCCGCGAATTCGGCGAAGCCGCCTGATTTCCATCAGATGCCTGATAAAAGGGCGATTGCTGCCGGCAATCGCCCTTTTATTTTGGCTTTTGCGTCTCCCGTCACCGGCATAATGTGCACGAGGATTGTAATTTAGTATCCTGAATTGTCGATATTGGGGCGTTTACATCCTATAAATCTCGATATTGTATCCCAATGAAATATCATGTATACATTTATGTGGGAGGATATTTCCGGCGGGATGGGCCGATGATCTCTTCCTCAATTCAGTGACGGCGTCGGTTTGTGGTTGGGGCGTCTGCCCCGCACGCCGGGCCGGCTCGATAGGAAGATCATGGCGGCGACACTTGTTCTCATACCCGGGCTTGTATCGGACTCGATCGTCTGGGCACCCCTGGCCGAAGCGGCTTCTGGCTTCACCTCCGTTCGGCACGCCGATCTCTCCGACGGCGCGTCGATTACCGGAATGGCCCGGAAGCTTCTCGACGATACGCCAGGGGACATCATTGCCGTCGGGCACTCAATGGGCGGGCGCGTTGCCATGGAAATGGCGCACATTGCGCCGGATCGGATCCGCGGCCTGGTGCTGGCGAATACCGGCCATCATCCGAAGCGTGAAGGCGAGGAGGTCAAGCGTCAGCAGATGATCGATCTCGGCAACCGCAGCATCGAGGAACTGGCGCGTCAATGGCTGCCGCCGATGCTCGACCCGGCCCGAGTCGGTGACCGAGACTTGATCGACAGCCTGCAGGCCATGGTGCTGCGCGCAGGCTCGGAGGTGCATGAGCGCCATATCCGCGCGCTGATCGGCCGGCCGGATGCCAGCGCGTATATCACCGATATTACCTGCCCGATCCTGCTTGTCGCGGCCCGCCAGGATGGCTGGAGCCCAATCGGGCAACATCAGGAAATCGCCGACGCGGCACCTGATGCCGAACTCGTTATTATTGAAAATGCAGGGCATTTCGCTCCCGTCGAAAGGCCCGCGGAAACGACCGCCGCCATCACCGAATGGCTGGCGCGCAGATTTGGAGAAACGCAATGAGTGCAGCAGCTACGATACCGGATACCCCGCTTTTCGACCGGGCGGGTTCGATCCGCGGCTACCGGATCAACAAGATGGCGATGGCGCTTGGTCAGCCCGCCAACCGAGCCGCCTTCAAGGCCGACGAGGAAGCCTATCTCGACAGTTTCGGGCTGAGCGCCGAGGAAAAATCCGCCGTGATGGGCCGCGACTGGCACGAGATGGTCCGCCTCGGCGGCAATCTCTTCTTCATACTGAAGATTTCCGCGGTCGACCCCACCCCGATCACCCGCATCGGCGCGGCTCAGGCCAGCATGGAACACGAAGACTTCCTGCATCTGAGATTGGGAAAAAAGCGCAATGGCTAAGATCATCGGTGGGCTCGGAACGAGCCACGTTCCTTCGATTGGTGCTGCGCTCGACAAGGGACTGCGCGACACGCCGGACTGGAAGCCGTTCTTCGACGGTTATGAGGCCGGCAAGCAGTGGATGCGGGACGCCAAGCCCGATATCGCGGTCGTCGTCTTCAACGACCACGGCAATACCTTCTTCCTCGACCGCGTGCCGACGTTCGCCGTCGGCGTCGCCGAAACCTACAATCCGGTCGACGAAGGCTGGGGTCCGCGAGCCATCCCGGCATTCGAAGGTGCGGTGGATTTTTCCTGGCATTTCGTCGACAAGCTGGTCGACCGCCATTTCGACCCGATGGTCTGCCGCGAGATCGAGGTGGATCACGGCCTGCAGGTGCCGATGGAACTGTTCTTCGGCCGTCCGGATGCATGGCCGGTGAAGGTCCTGCCGATCTGGGTCAACACCATCCAGTATCCGATCCCGACCCCGCAGCGCTGCTGGGACATGGGCAAGGTTCTGCGCGAAGCGATCGAAAGCTGGCCCGGCGACGAGCGCGTCGTCATTCTCGGCACCGGCGGCCTGTCGCACCAGCTCCAGGGCGCCCGCGCCGGTTTCATCAATCAGGCGGCCGACCGCGCCTGGCTCGACGGCATCGCCAACAATCCGGAACCCTACCGCGCCATGAGCCGCGAGGATTATGTCGAACAGTTCGGTTCCGAAGGCGCCGAGCTGATCATGTGGCTCGTCATGCGCGCCGCGATGAACAGCGACGTCAACCTCGTCCACAAGCACTACCACGCGCCGGCCTCGATGACGGGCGCCGGCATGGTCGTGCTGGAAAATGCGGCCTGACCCGATGTTCTTCCTGATGCGCTGCCTGCACCACAAAGGCCAGGACGTCGCCCGCGATACCCATCGCCCGTCGCACCGCGCTTGGGTCCAGTCGGGTGGAGATGGACTTGCCGCGGTTCTGATCGGCTCCGCCCTCGTCGACGACGGCGGTTCCTCGATCGGCAATTTTGGTATTCTCGAAGCTGCGAGCCTTGAGGAAGCGCGCGCCTTTGCCGAAGGCGATCCCTTCAATCGCGCCGGGATCGTCGCGTCGATCGAACTGACCCGGCTGCCGGACGCATTCCAGGCAGCCCGCATCAGCGACCCGATGACCCCGCGAAAGAATAGCTAACACCCCGCCTTTCGGGGACCAGCATCAGAAAAGGCGACGCCATCCATCCCAGGATGGCGTCGCCTTTTGCTGTTCGGCTCGCTTCATCGGGAAGATCGTCGCAGCCGTTCAGTCTTTGTGAAGGACTGGCAGCCAATGTGTTGCAATTCCTGGGCGATTCGCCTGACAGTACGGAGAGTACATGACACTGCTGCAATTCCCGGCCGACCGGCGCACCGCTGATGTGAAACGTTGCGCCGAGGCTCTTCTGCGGCTTCACGGTGAACAGGCCAACCGCTTCTGGCGGTCGGAAATGGCAGGGTTTGCGGCAGCCCTGAGATCCCAGGGCGTCGCGGATGCGGAAGTCTCCCGGCAGGCCGGCCTGTTCATGCACGCGGTCCAGATGGAGCTGCAGAACAGCTGCATCGATGACGGAACGAGCGCCGTGGCCGGCTGATCTGCTTCTGCCGATCACAGAGCGATATCTGCGGAGCACCAGCTGTTTAAATGTTGAAAGTAACTGGTGCCGCTTGCAGGACTCGAACCTGCGACCCCATCATTACGAATGATGTGCTCTACCACCTGAGCTAAAGCGGCACGTGCAGCGACCGGTTTAGCCGGGCTGCGAGTGATGCGGCTGATACAGGCAATGACCTGCGATTTCAAGCCGGCTTTTTGGCTTCTCGACAATTTTCCTGAAAAGACGGTTATTATCCGGCCTTTAGTTCAAAGTGCGAGGCGCTGGCGGGCCGCCCGGTATTCGCTTTCCAGCCGGTCGACGAGTTCTGCGACCGGAACCACCGCCTTGACCGCTCCGACACCCTGGCCTGCGCCCCAGATCTCCTTCCAGGCCTTCGGCCCGCTGACGGCCTGGTCGAAATCCATCTTGGACGGATCGGCGACCGGAAGCGCATCCGGGTCCATGCCGGTGGCGGTGATCGAACCCTTGAGATAGTTGCCGTGAATGCCGGTAAAATAGTTGGAATAGACGACGTCGGCGGCATTCGAATCGACGATCATCTGCTTGTAGCCCTCGACGGCGCGCGCCTCTCTCGTGGCGATGAAGGGCGAGCCGATATAGGCCATGTCGGCGCCCATGGCCTGGGCCGCGAGGATGCCGCCGCCGGTGGCGATCGCGCCGGCGAGCAGCAGCGGGCCGTCGAACCATTCCCGGATCTCCTGCACCAGCGCGAAAGGTGACAGCGTGCCGGCATGCCCGCCGGCGCCGGCGGCGACGGCGATCAGACCGTCGGCACCCTTGCGGATCGCCGAATTGGCGTGGCGATTGTTGATGATGTCATGCAGCACGATGCCGCCATAGGAATGCACCGCGGCATTCACCTCCGGCACAGCCCCGAGCGAGGAGATGACGATCGGCACCTTGTATTTCACGCACATCATCAGGTCGTGCTCCAGCCGCTTGTTGGAGGTGTGGACGATCTGGTTGACGGCAAAGGGCGCGGCGGGCCGATCCGGATTGGCGGCGTCATGGGCGGCGAGATCCTCGGTGATCATGGCCAGCCATTCGTCGAGCTGGCTTTCAGGCCGCGCATTGAGGGCAGGGAAAGCGCCGATGACGCCGGCCTTGCATTGCGCCAGCGTCAGTTCCGGATGGGAAATGATGAACAGCGGCGATGCGACCACGGGCAGGCGGAGCCTGTCCTTGAGGACTGCTGGAAGCATGGATCAAAAACCTCCCGATTGACCTTTACGCAAACGTAAGTCGGTCTATCAGATCATCCGCGGCGCGAAAAGCCGGTGGAAAGATTTTCGCAGCGGAACTTCGCGACGCCCGGCGAAGGCTGCCGACATATCCTGTCCTTATTTTTGGCCATGGTGCAGTCGAAGGCGGTGCTTGCAGTTCCGCAGCGGAGAGGTTACCGAAACGTAAACTCCCGCACAGGGGAAAGAGTATGAAGAAGGACCGGCAGTGAGCGGTTTGGAAACGGCCATCAGGAACGCACTGGATCGCTCGAACCGGGCGGACCGGGAGATCAGGGCACGTATTTATCAGTCGGCGCGCCAGGCGCTGGATGCCGGCCTTCGCAAGCAGGGCGTCAGCGACCGGCTGATCATCATGCAGCAGCATGAGCTCCTGGAGCGGAAGATCCACGAGATCGAGATGGCGGAGGTCCAGCGTCTGGCCGAACCGGCAGCCGAACCCGTCGTCGAGCTCGATGCGGAACTGCCATATGCCGCGGGATCCATGGCGGTGGAGTCTCCGGTCATGGAGGCTCGCCCGCGGCCGGACGCACCCCAACGGTCCGCGGCCCCGCCATCCGTAGCGCCGGCCATCGATACCGTTTCCGGCGAGATGCGTTCTACCGCTTCCGCGGCTGCGGCTATGTCGTCCGGCGATCTCGGCGGCGTCAGCCCCGCGCGCGGCGAGCGGATCGAGGCCGAGCAATCCCAGACGGCACCCCAGGCAAAAGCGGCAAAGCCGGGCAAGGCGAACAAAGCAAACAAGGCCGCCCGTTCGTCATCCGACGGCGGACTGGACGTCCCTCCGGAACGGGCCGCCAAACCCCGGAAGCGTCGCGGTTTCCTGTCACATCTCCTGACCTGGATCATCACCCTTGGCGTGGTCGGCGGGGCCTGCTGGTGGTTCTATCAATCCGGTCTCGTGCAGTCGATCATCGAGGAGGCGATGAAGTCCGCGGACCGCTCGGTCGCCGGCCAGGGGGCGGGGCAGGGGCCGACCGCCTTCGATCCGCGCCGTGGTTTCTCGGATGAATGGGTGGAGATTTTCGTGCCTTCCAAGGCGGCAGAGATGAAAGCCGGCGGCCAGGCAAAGGTCGAGGCGGTCGCCGCTTCGGAAGGACAGGCCGTCCGCATCGTGTCCGCTACGCCAAGTGAAGGCGGCGATGTTTCGGTCGATGTGCCACCGGAAGTCCTGCGCGAAATGGCTGGCAAGAGCTCGACGGTGGCGCTGACCCTGCAGTCCGGGCAGAACAGTTCCGTCCAGCTCTCGGTGCGCTGCGATTTCGGAAGTCTCGGCAGCTGCAGCCGTCACCGCTTCACGGCAACCCAGGAAAAGCTGGAGGCGCTTTTCCGGGTGACCTTCGAACGGTCGCTCGCCCCCAACCGGCCCGGCCGCCTGGTCTTCAACAGCGGGATCGACGGCGCCGACCGGGCGGTGCTGCTTTATTCGGTGCGTATCCTGCCCGGTCAATAAGCTCTATTTCAGGAATTTCGGGCCGAAACCGAAGATCTTGTCGTCGATTTCGCCGATTGCGTCCTTGTCCTTGCCCTCGTAGTCCAGCGACAGCAGGATATGGCGGATGACGTTGAGGCGGGCGCGGCGCTTGTCGTTGGCACGAACGACGGCCCAGGGCGTCTCCTTGTTGTGGGTCTTTTCGAGCATCGCGTCGCGCTTCTCCGTGTAGTCGTCCCACTTGTGGAGTGCGGCGATGTCCATCGGCGACAGTTTCCAGATCTTGAGCGGATCATGCCGCCGGTCGTGGAACCGCTTGAGCTGCATTTCGCGGCCGATATCCAGCCAGAACTTGAAGAAGATGATGCCCTCGTCGGAAATCGTATCCTCGAAGCGCGGCACCGCCTTCATGAACGCCTTGTATTGCTCCGGCGTGCAGAAACCCATGACCGGTTCCACCCCGGCCCGGTTGTACCAGGAGCGGTCGAAGAGCACGATCTCCCCGGCTGTCGGGAAATGCGAGATGTAGCGCTGGAAATACCATTGGCCGGCCTCGGTCTCGGTCGGCTTGTTGAGGGCCACCACGCGGGCCGAACGCGGATTGAGGTAGGCATTGATCGAAAAGATCGTCCCGCCCTTGCCGGCGGCGTCGCGACCCTCGAACAGGGCCATCATCCGCTTGCCGGTGGCCTTCAGCCAGAACTGCACCTTGACGAGTTCGACCTGCAGCTTCTCCAGATGTTTCGCGTATTTGTCCTTGTTCAGCTTGTCGTCATGGGGATATCCGCCTGAGCCGAGAGCATGTTCCTCGATCCAGCCCGGCAGTTCCGGGTCGTCGATATCGAACCGCCTGAGCTTGCCGTTGATGTCGATGGTGACTGCCCGGCTTTCGGTTTCATCCGCCATGATACTGTTTCCTCCGATCGATCCGCCATGCGGGACGGTATCCGATATGTAAAGCAAGTTCGAAATTCCGCTACCATGTGGATAGCGCCTATTTTCGCGATAGCCCATCGGAAGCGATGTATATCTGTCATGCAAGGGATATATGAGCGCGTGTTCAACCTGTGAAAGCTGCGAGTGGGATCTGTGGAGTCGGTACTGGAGAAATGGCGTCGGGGTCTGGGCACGCTCGCTGCGAGAGCCCGCCAGGAACGGCCTCTGTTGCTGCTTCTCACCCTTCTGGGGATGATCGCGTTCGTGATCGGGATGGATTGGGTGGGCGTGCTGGTGGGCTGGCTCCTCCTGGTTCTGGTCGTCGTCGGGCGCAAGCCCGCCGCCCTTCCGCCACCGGTGCCCGAGCCTGTCCGGGAAGAGGAGCCGGACTTTCAGCCGCTGCCGCAGGTGGCGGCGACACTCGGTGCGCTCGATATTCCGGCTTTCGTGCTGGGCGAGGATGTCACGGTCCTCTACCAGAACAAGGCGGCCGAAAAGGCCTTCGGAATCCTGCCGCCTGGATCACATCTTTCGGCACGGCTGCGTTCGCCGGGCATTCTCGACATGGTGCGGGAAACCATTGCCACCGACGAGCCGAACCAGATCGAGCATTCTGAGCGCCTGCCCTCCGAGCGTGTCTATACCCTGCGCATCGCCCCGATCGATCTCGGCGAGACGGTGCCGCATCGCTTGGACGGGGTGGCGCAAAAACTCTATCTCCTGTCATTCCGGGATATTTCCGAACTGCGCCGGATCGACCGGATGCGCTCGGATTTCGTGGCCAATGCCAGCCATGAGCTGCGCACGCCGCTTGCGTCCCTGAGAGGGTTCATCGAGACCCTGCAGGGGCCGGCCCGCTCCGACCCTGCCGCGCATGAACGGTTCCTGGCCATCATGTTCGACCAGGCGACGCGCATGAGCCGTCTCGTCGACGACCTGATGTCGCTGTCGCGCCTGGAGCTCAAGTCCCATATAGCTCCCGACCAGACGATCGACCTGAAGCCGCTGATCGGCCATGTGCGCGATGCACTGGTGCCGCTCGCCGATGATCTCGGCGTGGAGATCCGCACGCATCTGCCTGAAGGCAAGGTGGAGGTGCTGGGTGATCGCGACGAGCTTGTCCAGGTTTTTGAAAACCTGATCGAGAACGCCTGCAAATACGGCCAGGAAGGCAAGTTCGTGGACGTCTATCTCAGGAACGGCGCCTCGGATCCGGTGGAAGTCACCGTCGTCGACCAGGGGCCGGGCATCCCGGCCGAGCACGTTCCGCGGCTGACCGAGCGCTTCTACCGCGTCAGCGTGGCCGACAGTCGTTCCAAGAAAGGGACGGGCCTTGGCCTTGCAATCGTCAAGCACATCCTCACCCGCCACAGGGCGCGTCTGATCGTGAAGTCGGAAGTGGGGAAGGGAAGCGAGTTTACCGTCAGGTTCTGACATAAAACCCTCGCATTGCAATCCTGTGCAATGGTTTTTTGATGACATATCAATGGCTTGATATGTCACAAATGTTTCATTGAATTGACATAAAAGAGAGGGGCAACAGCGGCTAAGACAAGCGGGCCGAGCGTTGGCGAGAGCGAGAGCCAGCGCCGTCCGCATTCACACAAGCCCATGACGGGAGATTCCTCATGAACATCCTCAAACTTTCAGCAGCTGCCCTGGTGGCCTCCGTTGCGTTTGCCGGCGCTGCCGCCGCACGCGACCAGGTTCAGGTTGCTGGTTCGTCCACCGTTCTTCCCTACGCGAAGATCGTTGCCGAATCTTTCGGTGAAGCCTTCCCGAAGTTCAAGACCCCGGTCGTTGAGTCCGGCGGCACCGGCGCTGGCCTCAAGGAATTCTGCAAGGGCGTCGGCGAAGCCACGATCGACATTGCAAACGCTTCCCGCCCGATCAACAAGTCTGAAGCCGATGCCTGCAAGGCAGCCGGCGTCACCGACATCCAGGAAATCCGCATCGGTTACGACGGCATCGTTTTCGCGACTGCCAGCAGCAACGGCGACATGAAGCTCGAGCCGAAGGACATCTACAAGGCGCTCGCCGCTCAGGTCGTTGTTGACGGCAAGCTCGTCGCCAACCCTTACAAGAACTGGTCGGACATCAACCCGACGCTTCCGAAGGGCCCGATCGCTGCCTACATCCCGGGCGAAAAGCACGGCACCCGCGAAGTTTTCGAACTTAACGTTCTCGCAGCAGGCTGCAAGGACGCCGGCGCAACCGACGTCATCGCCAAGGAAATCGCTGACAAGGCTGCCCAGGCCAAGGCTTGCGTTGCTGTCCGCAAGGACGGCGTTGCTGTCGACATCGACGGCGACTACACCGAGACGCTCGCTCGCATCGCCGCCAACAAGACCGGCGTCGGCGTATTCGGCCTCGCTTTCTACGAAAACAACGCTGACAAGCTGAAGGTCGCCACCATGCGCGGCATCAAGCCGACCTCGGCCACCATTGCTGACGGCACCTACCCGGTTTCCCGCCCGCTGTTCTTCTACGTCAAGAAGGCCCACCTGGGCGTTGTTCCGGGCCTCAAGGAATACGTCGAGTTCTTCACCTCCGACGACATGGTCGGCCCCGAGTCGCCGCTCGTCGAGTACGGCCTCGTTGCTGCTCCGGAAGCCCAGCGCGTCCAGGTCCGCAAGGACTTCGCCGCCGGCAAGACCATGTAATTGAAAGTCCGGCGCCGCTGGTGAGGCGGCGCCGTTTCTCTTCTGGCCGAGGCTTTTCGTCTCGGTGGGGATCGTCGGTTTACGGCGATGGTGTTGCGCAAGGCGCGACGGCGAATGCGATCGGTTCCGATGAACGGAACTGGGCGGTGATGGGTTGCCGCCGAAGGCGGTACGCCGGGGGATTATGATGAACACATCACTCATATTGTTGATTTTGGCGATAATCGGCATAGCCGGTTACGTCGCCGGTGCCCGCCACGCGATGGCACTGGTCGGAGGGGTTTCCTCCAAACTTCATTCGCGGCCGGGCTATTATGGTTCTTTTGTCGCCGTTTGGGCGATTGTGCCGGCCGTCGTCATTCTTTTTGTCTGGCTGGTCGCCAGCCCGATCTACATCAGCTCGTCCGTGCGCGGCGCGTTTCCCGAAGACGTGAAGGCGCAGTCTCAGGCCGAGCAAGGCCTGAGTTACGGCATGATCACCTCGATCGCCCGTGGCATGAACGCGCTGACCCGGGACGAGATTGCTCGCGTCGAGAACAATCCGATCGAGCTGCGCACCGCCCTCGGCGCGAAGGGCGTACCGCTTGCCGGCGACCCGAAGCCTTATATGGTCAAGGCCGCTGCCGACCTGAACACGATGACCTTCGTCAGCCGCATGCTGATGACGATCGTCGTGCTGGCGGCTTCCATCGGCGGTGCATTCTCCGCCTATCGCCAGATTGCGCCGCGCTTCCGCGCCCGCAACCGGGTGGAAAAGGTCATCCTGGGCAGCCTCGTCGTCGCGTCTTCGATCGCCATTCTGACCACGGTCGGCATCGTCGCCTCGATGCTCACCGAAGCGGCCCACTTCTTCGCGGCTATTCCGGCCTGGGAATTCTTCTTCGGCACGGTCTGGGATCCGCGTTTCGCCGCTGCCGGTTCCGGCGGCTCGGAAGGCCAGTTCG